>Ga0209211_10009627_pt1 | contig 12815 bp, 12 predicted proteins | sample RifGroA2_FD_183992 | JGI IMG/M metagenome (GOLD analysis project Ga0209211, IMG submission 183992) | Groundwater microbial communities from Rifle, Colorado, USA - Groundwater A2 (SPAdes) (version 2) | ecosystem: Environmental > Aquatic > Deep subsurface > Groundwater | place: Rifle, Colorado... | reverse complement strand
CGCCAAAAGCGGCAAACCCCTCGCCGACAAGCCCTACACCTTCCGCGCCCACCCGCGCACCCTGCGCATCCTGCAAGGCCGCTTCGACGCCGTCACGCTGGCCAACAACCACGTCGGCGACTACGGCCACCAGGCCCTGCTCGAAACCATGCAGCGCCTCGACCACGCCGGCATCGCCCATTTCGGCGCCGGCCAGAACCTCGTCGAAGCCCACAAACCGCTGTGGATCGAACGCCAGGGCCTCAAGATCGCCATCCTCGGCTACAACGAATTCGCCCCGCGCGCCTTCGAAGCCGGTGCCGACACGCCCGGCACGGCATGGAGCGAGGACGATCACGTGATCTCCGACATCCGCGCCGCCAAGGCCGCCGGCGCCGACCTGATCATTCCCTTCATGCACTGGGGCTGGGAATACGAGCCGGCAGCCAGCCCGCGCCTGCAAAGCTTCGCCCGGCGCATGATCGACGAAGGCGCCAGCATGGTCGTCGGCAGCCACCCGCACGTCACGCAAGGCGCCGACGTTTATCAGGGCAAACCGATCATCTACAGCCTCGGCAATTTCGTCTTCGACGGCTTCGACGCCCCGGAAGCCAAAGTCGGCTGGCTGCTCCGCCTCAAGCTCGACAAAACCGGCGTACTCGAATGGGACACCCTGGCCGCCCACATGGACAAGCACGGCACGCCGCACCCGATGCCCGGCACGCTGACACCCTGCGGCAAGGCCGGCGACACGCAGGTTGCGCAGTGCCGGAATCCGTAAGCCCCATACAATCAAAGGACTAACCGCCATGGACACCCGTTTTCTCGACGACCTCACCCCCGGCCAGCGCTTCACCTCGCCGGGACTGACGCTGACTGAAGCCGAGATCATCGACTTCGCCTGGCGCTATGACCCGCAGCCTTTCCATCTCGACGCCAATGCCGCTGCCGACTCGCCGTATGGCGGGCTGATCGCCAGCGGTTTCCAGAGTCTGGCCATCTGCTTTCGATTGTTCATCCAGTCCGGCATCCTGGCCGAATCGAGCATGGGCTCGCCGGGCATCGACGAGTTGCGTTGGCTCGCCCCGGTGCGGCCGGGCGATACGCTGCACAGCGAGATCGAAGTGCTGGAGGTGCGGCCCTCAAACTCGAAGCCGGACCGCGGCATTGCGCGCCTCAAGTATCAGGCGGTCAACCAGCGTGGCGAGGCGGTGCTGAGTTTCATCGTCATGCATCTGCTGCGCCGCAAACCGGGCTGAGGCGGTCGCCCGACGATTTCAATTTTGGCCGTTTTTTCCGGTTGACCGTGGCATCCGGCTGGCCAAACCTGGCTTTGCCTGCTATGAAAAAATATCACGATGGTATGCTTCATCGCGAACCATTTTTCGGGAGCCACCTTCATGCGCATTCGTCTCTACTCCGTACTCGTCCTCATCGCCAGCCTGCTTTCCGGCTGCGGTTACAACCAGATTCAGATCAACGACGAAGGCGTCAACGCCGCGTGGTCAGAAGTGCTCAACCAGTACAAACGCCGGGCCGACCTGATTCCCAACCTGGTTTCCGTCGTCCAGGGCTATGCCGCGCATGAAAAGGAAGTACTGACCCGCGTCACCGAGGCGCGCGCCAACGTTGCCGGCATGAAGATCACGCCGGAACTGATCAACGACGAGGCCGCCTTCGCCAAATTCCAGAAGGCGCAGGGCGAGCTGTCCGGCGCCCTGTCTCGCCTGCTGGTGGTCGCCGAGAACTACCCGAACCTCAAGGCCGACGCCAATTTCCGTGACCTGCAGGCGCAGCTTGAAGGCACCGAAAACCGCATCACCGTGGCGCGCAACCGCTACATCGACAGCGTGCGCCAGTACAACATTTCGGTCCGTACCTTCCCGAACAACCTGACGGCGATGGTCATGGGCTACAAGCCCAAGGCCAACTTCACGGTCGAGGACGAGAAGGCCATTTCGACGCCGCCGGTCGTCAAATTCGACACTCCGGCACCAGCCAAATAAATCCCGATGCTCCGCTGGCTCGCCGCTCTCTGTTTCGCGCTGCCGCCGCTGCTCGGCTGGAGCGCCAACGAGGTGGCGCTGCCGGCGCTGACCGAGCGTGTCACCGACCTGACCGGCACGCTGTCGGCCCAGGATAAAGCCGGGCTGACAGCCAGCCTGGCCACACTGGAAAAGGACAAGGGCGCCCAGATTGCCATCGTGCTGCTGCCGACAACGCAGCCGGAAAGCATCGAACAATTCGGCATCCGCCTCGCCGAGGCCTGGAAAATCGGCCGCAAGGGCATTGATGACGGGGTGATCATCATCGTCGCCAAGGACGACAGGAAGATGCGGATCGAGGTCGGCTACGGGCTGGAGGGCGCCATTCCCGACGCCATCGCCAAGCGCATCGTGGCCGAACAGATGGCACCGCGTTTTCGCGAGGGCGATTTTGCCGGCGGCTTGCGGGCCACCGTGGCGACGCTCGACAAGGTCATTCGTGGCGAGCCGCTGCCGGCACCCGTTGTGCAGACCGCCCCGAGCGGCGCCGATTCCGGCGACGCACTGACTTTCCTGCTCATCGTCTTCTTCATGGCCGGCGTTATCCGCTCGATGTTCGGCCTGCTCGGCTCGCTGGCCGTTTCCGGCATCGCCGGCTGGCTGGCGTGGACCGTCTTCGCCTCGCTCGGCCTGGCCGGCGGCGCCGCGCTGGTCGCCTTCGTGCTCTCCTTCATCCGCCTTGGCCGCGGCGGCTGGTCCTCCGGCGGTAGAGGCGGCTTCCCCGGCGGATTTGGCGGCGGCTCGGGCGGCGGTGGATTTTCCGGCGGCGGTGGCGGCTTTGGTGGCGGCGGCGCCTCGGGGAACTGGTAAAACCATGCTGACACGCCTGCTCAAACACCTCTCATCGCCCGGCTGGTGGGCCAGAAGAGCCTTTCGCGCCAACGATCTGGCAGCCATCGGCGCGGCGGTAAAGGCTTCCGAAGCAAAGCAGCGCGGCGAAATCCGCATCGCCATCGAAGGCCCGCTACCGCTCCGCGCCCTGCTCCGCGAAGAATCCTGCCGCGACCGGGCGGCAGCGCTCTTCCAGTCGCTCGGCGTGGCGGCGACACGCGAGGCCAACGGCATCCTCGTTTACGTTCAGCTGGTCGATCATCAGGTCGAAATCCTCGCCGACCGCGGCATTTCTGCCCTCGTCCCGCCAACCGAATGGGAAGCCGTCTGCCGCCGCATGGAGACAGCATTTGCCGCCGGTAACTACCAAACCGGCATGGTGGACGCCATCGAGCGCATCACGGCCCTGCTCGCCCACCACTTCCCGGCCACCGGCGACAACCCGAACGAACTGGACGACGCGCCAACGCTGCTTTGATTTTCATGGGCGGCATCGAACAGACAAGCTTGGCCCGCTCATCAGAGGAGCTCCCATGCAAGAACTGGAACTGAACAAGGCTTTCACCCTGATCGAATCAGGGCCCGTCGTCCTCGTCACCACCCATGACGGCAAGAAAGACAACATCATGACCATCTCGTGGACCATGGTGATGGACTTCACGCCGGTATTTGCCATCACCACAGGCGCATGGAACCACTCCTACACAGCCTTGCGAAAGCACCGCGAGTGCGTCATCGCCATACCCACCGTCGACCTGCTCGATACGGTCGTTGGCATCGGGACATGCTCCGGGGCAGACACCGACAAATTCGCCCGCTTCAAGCTCACGCCAGTCCCGGCCAAACTCGTCAAGCCGCCCCTGATCAAGGAATGCCTCGCCAACATCGAATGCAAGGTCATCGACATCATCGAAAAGCACAACATCGTCGTGCTGGAAGCAGTCGCCGCCTACATCGACGGCGAACGCAAAGAAAAGCGCACGGTTCACGCCGTCGGCGACGGAACCTTCATCGTCGACGGACGCAAGATCGACCGGAAGAAGATGATGGCCGCCAAGCTTCCGCCGGGGGTTTAGGGTTTATTGGCTTGGCCACCGGCTCAAGTCGGCCAAAAGCAGCTATAGAAGTCTTGAGAATTCGAGCTACGTGAGCGTCAGGTAATTCATCAGATACCTGACACTCAACAACCTATGCGCGCTTCTGGTAAGCAAACAGCAGGCATGAAAGCTACACGCGCTGTTCTCCATCAATGTGAGGAGTCATTTTCGCCGACCAGCGAATGGCGAATGCGCCGAACACCGAACCAGACTGCAGCAAGGACGACTGGGATGGCGACCCCTGAAGCAAGATCGGGATTGACCGGAAACCCAAGTTTGTCGAGCGATTTGAACAGGTAGTTGCACAAGCCTAGCAGGTAGTAGGAAATGGCTACCGTCGAAAATCCTTCGACCGTCTGCTGCAAACGGAGTTGGACTGCCGCGCGCTGGTTGAGTGACGCCAGAATCGCGGCATTGTTGCGTTCTTGCGTCATTGTGACCCGCGTCCGCAACAACGAGTCGGCCCGCGACAGGCGCTCGACCAATTCTCCCTGACGACGCCGCACAGACGCACAGAAGTCAATGGCGGGCACGAGTCGGCGCTCCATAAACTCACCGAAAGTTGGCGCCCCCTCGATTCGTTCCTCCCGCAGCTCCTGTAATCGTGCTCGGACGATGTTGAAATAGGCATCGGCAGCACTGAAGCGATAGTTGTTGTCCTCAACCATAGCTTCGATGGTTGCCGAAAGTTGGGTTAGCCGTTCGAGTAACGACTGTTCCTCGTCTGATGAAACAACCTCAGCCAATTCACGAGAAATGCCTGCCAGGTCGGCTTCAGCGGCACTGATGGCAGGCTGACATTGTTGAGCAACCGGCAATGCCAGCAGAGCCATTATCCGGTAAGTGTCGATTTCCAATACGCGCTGAGTCAAGCGCCCGGCTTGGAATTCTCGAAGGCTGACATCGCGTAGCAAAAAGCGACCAACGCCATCGGGTTGTACAAGAAAATCAGACCACGCCTCGGCACCGGCCATCACCCTCGCACCGGCTACGATGTTGCCGACAAAACAATCACGGAGTGGCAAATTATTTGCTTCACCGGGCTCACCAGTTCCTTTGACGAAGGTGAGTTGGATGGCTGAAATAACACAACCCTTTAGCGCGGCCAGCCAGGACTGGGGCAAGCAAGACAGCGGCGCTTCGGCAAAGACCGGTCCATCTGCGTCGTGGAGCACGAAGGTATAAGTAGAAAACTCGGCGTGATTTTCCCACTTCAGCAGATACGGTCCGAAATCGTGTGAGAAATAGCGCGCACCGGCCACCGGTGGCGTTACACCGAAACACTCGCATAAGATGGTCAGCCAGACCGGATGCCGCATCAGCGATTCGCCGGCGAAAAGTGCCAGATGCAGCACCCTGGCGGGTGGGTCGATGCGCATGAATGGGCGGGCGTGCAGTTCGCCAGCCAGGGCCATGCGCTGGGGGTGGTCAAGTGATTCGCTTGAATGGTTCATGGTCAGCGTGGCGATTGCCCGTATATGGTGGTTTTTTGACTTATCGACTTATTCATCAATTGATTATCTATTTATCGAGTAGATGACTGGCAGGTACGCCACTGACGCCGCACCAAAATTCTCGGTCTACCAAGCGGCGTCTGATTTTAGTTACGGAACTGCTCGGCGACGATGCTGTGCTTGGCGAGTTTGTCGTAGAGCGTTTTCTTTGGGGTTTGTAAGCATTGAGCACTTTGGGCAACGTTGCCCGCACACTGCTTCAGCATGCTCTCGATGATGAGTTTCTCAGCGGCATCAATCTGCTCGGCTAGGGAAAGGCTGAGGTTCGAGGGGCTGGCAATGGCCGTCAAGGCATCGGGCAGACCCAGCGCCCAGCGGTCCGCGACGTTCTTCAGCTCGCGCACGTTGCCCGGCCAGTCATGGGCTGTCCAGCGGGCGAGGTCGGCTGATGTCCAGGTGGCTAGCGGGCGTTGATAGCGGCTGGCGGCTTCCTGTAGAAACTGAACGAGCAGCAGCGGAATATCTTGGCGGCGCTGGCGCAGCGGCGGCAGATCGATGCTGACGACGTTGATACGGTAATAGAGGTCGGCGCGGAAACGGCCTGAGTCGGACTCGGTTTTTAGCTCAGATTTGCTGGCGGCGACCAGTCGGCAGTCGACCGGTATGGCCGTGTTGCTACCTAGTCGTTCGATGCTGCGCTCCTGCAGCACGCGCAGCAGCTTGACTTGCAGGTTAAGCGGCATCGATTCGATTTCGTCGAGAAAGAGAGTGCCGCCGTTGGCGTGTTCGATGCGGCCGATGCGGCGTTTGCCGGCCCCGGTAAACGCCCCGGCTTCATGGCCGAAGAGTTCGCTTTCGAAGACGGTTTCGGGCAGGGCGCCGCAATTGATCGCAACGAAAGCACCGCGCCGACCGCTAGCGTCGTGAATGGCATGTGCCACAACCTCCTTGCCGCTGCCCGTTTCGCCATTAAGCAGGATATCCACGCCGGTTGGGGCGAGCGTGCCAACCAACTGGCGAATGTGCTGCATGGCCGGCGACTGGCCAATAATCTGGCTGGTACCGCTACCCAGGCGCTCCTTGAGCTGGCGGTTTTCGATAATCAGTGCACGTTTTTCCAGGGCGCTGCGCACAGCGGCGACGAGGCGTTCTGAGGGAAACGGCTTTTCGATGAAATCGCTGGCCCCCTCGCGCATTGCTTCAACCGCCATCGCGACATCGCCGTGGCCGGTAATCAGTAGCACTGGCAATGCGGAATCGTATTGGCGCAGTTCGCGCAGCAGCGTCAGGCCATCCTTGCCGGGCAGGCGAACATCGCTGACGACCATCGCCGGTGTGCTGGTAGCCAGTGCGGCGAGCATCGCTTCGCCATTGGCGAAGCCGCGTACAGGAATCTCGGCGATCGCTAGCGCCTGCTCGCAGCCCTTGCGCACAGCGGCATCATCCTCGACGAAAAAAACCGTGGGCTCAGCCATTGATTACCGCCTTGGCGTAGCTAGTGCGGTCGAGATCGATGGTTTCGACGCTGAGCTGAATTTCTGACTCATTTTTGCCGTCGACCGCAACAATCAATGCAGCGAGTACCGAATCGGCCAGATCTTTGCGTTGATCACTGCTGCGCCCGGCGAGCATGGCGATGCGGACATGGGCGAAAGCACGCGGGGTCGCAGACACACCGATCAGGAAGGTATCCAGCTCAATAGCCCGGCTCTTGATGTCGGGTTCGCCGAACAGGCCAGAGTCGAACATCGCCTGATTGATCGCCGCCAGTGCGCCCGCTGGGTTGAAGGTCTTCAGGTTGCGGGTGTATTCAAGCGTCAGGTGCGGCATCGGTATCTCCTGCGGCGGGTAGGGTCATCACGAAAACGGCGCCGCCATCGGGCGCATTGTGCGCGCTAAGTGTGCCGCCGTAACTTTCGGTAATGGTCAGCGAAATCGCCAGCCCAAGGCCGAGGCCTTCGCCGGCTGGTTTGGTGGTGTAGAACGGTTCGAAGAGATGGGCACGGACATCGTCGGGCAAGCCGGGGCCATGGTCGCGGACTTTGATCGCGACCATCGCGCCGACACGCTGTGCGCTTACTTCGAGCAGAGCCTCGGGCTGGCCGGCCATCGCGTCGAGGCCGTTGCGTAGCAGATTGACCAGTACTTGTTCCAGGCGACCGGCTTCGGCGACCAGCATCAGTTGGCGGTCGAAAGCGGCGATGGCGATACGGGCTGAAGTTTCACGGCGCCGCGGTTCGACGATGATCAGTGCGTGCTCAATGGCGTTGGCGACGGTGACCGCCTGCGGCGTGGCGGCCTCCTTGCGGGCGAAGGTTTTCAGTTGGCGGACAATACGCCCGGTGCGGTCGACCAGGGCGCTGATCATTTGCAGATTTTCGGCAACTTCGTCGTGTCGACCGCTGGCAAGCAGGGCGCTGGCGTTGTCGGCAAAGGTTTGCAGGGCAGCCAGCGGCTGGTTCAGTTCGTGGCTGATGCCGGCCGACATCTGGCCCAGAGTAGCGAGTTTGCCCGCCTGAACGGCAGCATCACGCGTTTCGCGCAGGATCGCTTTGGTACTTTCGAGGGCAGCGATCTGTGCGGTGAGATCGGTGGTACGTTCGGCGATCCTGCTCTCCAACTCGGCATAGATGCGGCGCAGTTCTTCGCGGCGCCGGGTGCGCTGGCGAAAATGGGCAGCGAGACCGAGGCTGAAGGCCGTGGCGAAAGCGACGGCGATACCGGCGCCGAGCGCCGCAGAACGCGCCTCGCTTGGGTCGCCCAGCTGGACAACCTGCCAGCCGAGACTGCCTACCGGGCGGCTGTGGATCAGTCGATCACGCGCCGGTTCCCCGGGCAAAGCGATGTTCAGCAAGGGGCTAGCGCTGCCGGAAATCGCTTGGTTAGAGAGTGGCAGAATTTGCTGGTTGCCGTACTGCCGGGTTTCGGCCAGCCGCGCAGCGACGGCTTCACTTAGTGGCCCAAGTGCTCGATAACGCAGCTTTTGTTCAGAAGTTAGGAAGACGACCCCATCGGCATCACTCAGTAACAAGGTGTCACCGGCGCCGGCCAGCGCCTGTTCCATTGCTTCCAGCCCGATCTTGAGTACGATGACGCCGAGTGCTTCACCCTGTTCACGAACCGGCGCCGCGAGGAAGTAGCCGGGCTCGCCGGTAGTGACGCCAACGCCGTAGAAGCGGCCAAGGCCAACCTTCAGCGCATCGCGAAAGTAAGGGCGAAAGCCGTAATTGTGGCCGACGAAGCTGCGCGGCAGGCGCCAGTTGCTGGCGGCCAAGGTCTTTCCCTGCGCATCGATGAGGAAGGTGACGGCGACCGCAGCACTCTGCTGGGCGGCTTCGAGATAGGTATTGGCGGCGGCAATGCGTTGCTGGTTGTCAGGCTCGCGGAGTAGTGCGGCAAGCGATGGATCGAGGGCGAGCAGACCGGGCAGGGACTCGTGGCGGGCAAGCGTTGCCTCCAGCGAGAGCGCAAAGGCGTCGAGGCGCTGCGCCGAAATCTGGCGTTCATGGGCCAGATGGTAGGTAAAAAAAGCACGGTAGGCGAGCCAGCCTAAAAAGAGGCAAAAGCCGATCGCCACCCCGAGCAGTAACGCGGGGTGGCGATTCTTGTTTGCGGCTGAGTCGAGGTCCTTCACCTTGCGCATCGTACCGATTTATGAGGCTGTTGCTCAGTCGACCGCAGCAAGTTTCATTTCATCATTAGCGTGGCGTTGCTGCTCGTCCATGACCAGGCGGCCGAGTTCGCGCTTGAGGTCGTTGAAGGCGGCCGATGAAGGATCGCGCGGACGTGGCATGTCGACAAACTGATCGCGCTTGACGGTGCCGGGACGGTAAGTCATGACGACGATGCGGTCGGCGAGGTAGATCGACTCCTCAATAGAGTGGGTGACGAAGAGAATGGTCTTGCCCAGTTTTTCCCAGATGCGTAGCAACTCGTCCTGCAAGTTGCGTCGGGTCAGAGCATCGAGTGCGCCGAATGGCTCGTCCATCAGCATGATCGGCGAATCGAGCGCCAGCACGCGGGCGATGGCGACACGCTGGCGCATGCCGCCCGACAAATCCTTCGGGAAACGGTCACGGAAGTCGTTGAGGTGTAGCAGGTCAAGCAACTGATTAACTGTCAGATCAAGTTCGGCCTTGGATTTCTTCTGCACTTCGAGGCCAAACGCGATGTTCTGGGCTATGGTCATCCACGGGAACAGCGCGTACTCCTGAAAGACCATGCCGCGATCCGGGCCAGGGCCGGTGATTTTCTTGCCCTCAACGGTGATCTCTCCAGATGAAGGCAGGGCAAAGCCGGCTACGGCGTTGAGCAGAGTTGATTTGCCGCAGCCGGAGGGGCCGAGCAGGCAGACGAATTCACCCTGCTTGATTTCTAGATTGATGTCCTTCAGCGCAATGACATCCTTGCCCGGCGTCTTGAAGACTTTTTGTACGTTATTGACGATTATTTGTGCCATGTTAGTGCTCCAGGCCGCGGTGCCAGCGCAGCAGATGGTTGTTGAGGTGGCTGACTGCGGTGTCGATGAGAAGGCCAAGCATGCCGATGGTGATCATGCCGGCGATGATCTTGTCTGACCACATGAATTCCCGTGCTTCGAGAATGCGGAAACCTAGGCCATCATTGACTGCGATCATTTCGGAAACAATCACGACAATAAAGGCAGTGCCAATACCAATCCGCACGCCGGCCAGGATGTAGGGCGTGGCGGCGGGCAGGATGACGCGGGTAAACATTGTCCATTGATTGACGCCGAGATTGCGTGCCGCCCGCAGGTAGATGCCATCCACCTGTCGCACGCCGGCGATGGTGTTCATCAGCACCGGGAAGAAGGCGCCGATCGCGATAAGGAAGAAGGACGGCGGATTGCCCAGGCCGAACCAAAGGATTGCCAGCGGAATATAGGCAATCGGCGGGATCGGGCGCAGGATCTGCATCAGCGGGTTAAACAGCTCGTAGATACGCGGGCTGGCGCCCATCAGCAGGCCAAACGGCAAGGCCAGCGCAGCACCGATCAGGAAGCCGGCAACGACGCGGAACAGGCTGGAGTAGGTGTCATGCAGCATCTCGCCGGAAAACAGCCAGCCGAGATAGCTCTGGCCGGATTCCTGAGGCTGGAGCGGTAGCAGATAGGCCCACCACTTGGCGGCAACGGCGGTCGGAGAAGGCAGCAGCACTTCCGAGAACAGGCCGAGGCGCGAGCCTGCTTCCCAGAGGATGAGCAACAGAACCGGTACCAGCGCACCGTGCAGGAAATTCTTGATGTTTTTCATGGTCAGTTGCTCTCACTTTACTTTCAGTTCGGACTTGGCCTTTTGCAACAAATCGAGCTTGGCCCACTCGGCGGCCTTGGGCGGCTTGGTCATGCGGCCGACGCCGTACTTCTGCATGAAGTCGGTGGTGATGTCGATATGCTCCAGCGTCACGTCGTAGGTGTAATCAGCGTTATCCATCGCGTCCTTGAAATCCTGCGATGTGATCTGCCCCTTGAACATCTGTTCGCGCACGTATTTTTCGGCCAACGCCGTATCCGTGTTGAACAGCGTTGTGGTTTCGACGAAGCACTTCATCAGGCGCAGCGCGACGTCCTTCTTCTCGTTGTACATCTTCTCGGTCATCACCAGCAGGCGCACCGGTTCCCCCATCTTGGTGGTGTAGGGTTTCATAATTTCGACGCCGAATTTCTTGTTGATCGCCTGCGAGGATTGTGGCTCGGACTGGTTCATTGCATCAATCTGCTTGGCGGCCAATGCCTGATTCAAATCGGCGAAAGAAAGGAAGACAATCTGCACGTCCTTGCCCGCCTTGTCGGACCAGGTCAGCCCGGCCTTTTCAAGTTCCGCGTAGAGCAGCAACTCATGGGCGCCGCCGCGCGTGACACCGACCTTCTTGCCCTTCAGGTCGGTAATGCTCTTGATGCCGGTATCGATGCCGGCGACGATGCGTGCGCCGCCCTTTGCGAACCCGGCCACGGTGTAGATCGGCACGCCGTTAGCGCGTCCCGAAATGGCGCCATCCGAAGCCAGCGCGGCGATGTCGATCTCGCCGGCGACGATGGCGGGCATGATGTCCGGTCCCTTCGGGAACATCCGTTCCTCGACCTTCAGGTTGTATTTGGTGCATGCTTCCTTCATGTACGAGACCGCACCGTAGTGGGCAAACTTCAGGTTGCCGAGACGAACGAGGTCCGGAGTTTGTGCTTGGGTAGCGAAGGGGGCTGTGATGCCGAAAGTTGCCAGCAGGGCAAGGCGAATGGGTTTGTACATGGATATCTCCTCCAGTTTTTGTGGTGGGCGTAGTGTGGATTGCAGCTTTATATTTGCAGGAGATGTGCCAGCGCTGGGCGCGTTTACAACTTATTGATTTTTATAATTTATCTGTCTTTCTGTTGATGTTCAATGAGCGGGTATCCGGAATTTATGGCTTGCCATGTGCGGATTTCCGCATTGGAGTGGCAGTCCAGTTGCCGAGCTTCAGTGATTTAAATTTGAGGGTTCGCTGCGCATACTGGCCAAAAAACTGCCGCTAAAGCTGCGCCATTCTCAATGGCTATTGAAGCGAGGAGACCTTCAATGCCAGCCGCGACGGGCAGCTTTATGATTGGAAAGCTGGCGTAGCCCATGAAATATTCATCAGACCGGTTTGGGCACGAAGCGGAAGAGGCTGCAGACTTAGAGCCCCCACTGAGCCAGCCCATTCATATCCGGAAATGAACACCGGAATCAGCTTTCATCCAAGCTCCAATCAACTCAGCTGGCCCGCAAATCGATGATTGACATCGCGATGCGTCGCCTCATCGCCACGGACTGCGATGATGAAGGCATTCGTTGTTTATTGCATTCAGCATTGCTGTCTCCTGAAGCCGCTTGAGTCCGGTTCGCTGATTATTTCAGCGAGTCCGTTGCGGCTCAGTTCGATTGGACACAGAGCAATACCGTTGATGGTGCGGGTAACAACTTGCGGTTTTATGTGCGCTCGCGCACCGAGTCGTCACCTTGGTTGCGGGCAATATGAAGCCATGACTCTTCTCGGCAACTTGCCTCGAGGTGCCGGACATGGATTGTTTTTCAGTTATTTCACCGGTCTTTGTCAGGCACGGCCTTCACTGTCAATTCAGGAACAAACCATGAAACCAAACATTTTGTTGTTGCCCGGCTTGCTCAATGACGCGAGCGTTTTTACCAACCAGGTTGCCGCCTTGTCGGCAATGTCTACCGTCGAAGTTGGCGACCTGACGGTTGCTGAAACAATCCCCGATCTCGCAGCCAGCGTCCTCAAGCTGGCCTCGGCCAAGCATTTTGTGCTGCTTGGCTTGTCACTTGGCGGCTATGTCGCCTTCGAAATCATGCGCCAGGCACCGGAGCGGGTGACCGGACTGGTGCTGATGGATACGACGGCGCGCCCCGATA
>Ga0209211_10009626_pt1 | contig 12816 bp, 8 predicted proteins | sample RifGroA2_FD_183992 | JGI IMG/M metagenome (GOLD analysis project Ga0209211, IMG submission 183992) | Groundwater microbial communities from Rifle, Colorado, USA - Groundwater A2 (SPAdes) (version 2) | ecosystem: Environmental > Aquatic > Deep subsurface > Groundwater | place: Rifle, Colorado... | reverse complement strand
TCTGGTGCCGCGTCCGGTACCCGCTCGGCACGTAGTCGCGCACGAGCCCCGCGATCGGGTACGCGGCCGCGTGGGGGATGTGCACGCCCGCGTTGCCGAAGCCGATGCCCGCGTAGTTGGCCGCGAGCGCCAGGTGCACCCGCGCCTCGAGGTCGAGCCCGTTCAGCACCGCCCGCCGCAGGTAGCGCGCGACGTACTCGATCGCCTTCTCGCACCAGACGTCGCTCGCGGGGTTGGCGCCGACGTACGCGGGGCGGTCGGGCGGGTGGTGCTTCGCCCGCGCGTTGTACGGCCGGGTCGTGTACGACTCGATCGCGTGGGTGAGGATGTCGACGCCCGCGGCCGCCGTGACCTCGGGCGGCGCGGTGAGGGTGTTGAGCGGGTCCACGAGACCGAGCGTGGGCCGGAGCAGGCGGTGGGAGACGCCGGCCTTCACGTTCTGGTCCACGACGTGGGTCACCGCGACCGCCGTCGTCTCGCTCCCCGTGCCCGCGGTCGTCGGCACCGCGATGAGCGGCCGCAGCGGGCCGGGCACCGGCACGCCCTTGCCGACCGGCTTGTTGATGTAGTCGAGGAGCGGCGCCGGGTGGCAGGTGAGGAGGTTCGCGGCCTTGCAGGTGTCGATGGTGCTGCCGCCCCCGACGGCGACGAGCCCGTCGAACTCCTTGGTCCGCGCGTACTCGGCCGCCTCCTCCATCGAGCGGTCGGTGGGCTCGACCTCCACGCCGTCGTAGACCTCGGCCTTGACGCCCTGCTCCTCCAGCCGCGCGCGGACGCGCTCGGGCAGGCCCAGCTCGCCGAGGTTCTTGTCGGTGAAGATCAGCGCCTTTCGGATCCCGAGCCGGCTCGCGTCGAAGCCGATCTCGTCCGTCGCGCCGAGCCCGAACTTGATCGGCGACATCTCCATGACGAACACGGTCTCGGTCGGCAGCGTCACGCCCTTCATGGCGACCTCCGGTGGCGGTGCGGTCTCCCCGGGATTATAGGGCCGCCCGGGCCGCCCCGGGGTGGAGACTCGGCGGATTTCTGCGGCCACGGAGCGGCCCCTCGGCTACCCTATAAGGGATGAGCACACAGTGGGCCGGCGTCGAGGACCTGAAGGGGCGGGTCGCGGAGGCCTTCGTCGAGACGATCTTCCGGCGCGCGGGCTACACGGTGTCGCGCATCGGCCGCGAGAGCCAGGTCCAGAGGCTCGTGAAGGTCGGCACCGACGAGTTCCTGGCCGACTTCCTGCTGCGCAAGCCGGTGGCGGAGACCAGCACGGGGCGGCCGCTGCACCGGCTGATCCCGGTCGAGGTGAAGTACCGGGCGAACATCGAGGAGTTCCTGAGAAGATACGGCGACGAGCTGCTCTCCAAGATCGGCGAGCAATGGCCGGAGCTGTGCATCGTGCTCGTGACCGACAATCCGGCGCCGGGCCGCTCGTGCTTCCAGGTGATCGACCTCTCGATGATCCCGCCGGACGCCCCGCTGGCGTCGCTGGACCTCCACGAGATCCGCGATCTCGACGTCTTCGGCACGACCGTGCGGGAGTACGAAGGGCTCGTCAGGCGGATCTTTCCGCTCCTCCGGCTCGTCGCCGCGGCGGGCACGCCCCGGGGCCAGGTCGCGCCGTAGTCTCCGCCGCGGCGTTGTTGACAGGCGGGACGCTGGCCGCCTAGAGTCCGGGCATGCCCACCCTCCCGTTCCGCTCGGCCCGGCAGCTCGCGTCCGAGATCCGCCGCAAGAGGATCGGCGCGCTCGAGCTCCTTGAGCTGTACCTGGCGCGCGTCGAGCGCTACAACCCCCGGCTCAACGCGATCATCGCGACCGACCTCGACGCCGCGCGCAAGCGGGCGCGCGCCGCGGACCGTGCGCTCGCGCGCGGCGAGGTCCGGGGGCCGCTCCACGGCGTGCCCATGACGATCAAGGAGTCGTTCGACGTCGTCGGCATGCCGACGACGTGGGGCCTGCCCGAGCTGAAGGACAACTTCCCGGCGCGGAACGCGCTCGTCGTGGACCGCCTCCTGGCCGCGGGCGCCGTGGTCTTCGGCAAGACCAACGTGCCGCTGCTGCTCGCCGACTGGCAGAGCTTCAACGCGATCTACGGCACGACCAACAACCCCTGGGATCCCGCGCGCGTTCCCGGCGGCTCGTCGGGTGGCTCGGCCGCCGCACTCGCCGCGGGCCTCACCGCGCTCGAGGCCGGCAGCGACATCGGCGCCTCGATCCGGAACCCCGCGCACTACTGCGGCGTCTACGGCCACAAGCCGACGTACGGGATCGTGCCGCTCGCGGGCCACGCGCTGCCGGGCACCTTCGGCACCCCGGACATCGCCGTCGCGGGCCCGCTCGCCCGGAGCGCGGACGACCTCGCGCTGGCCCTCGAGGTCATCGCGGGCGCGGACGCGATCGACGGCACGGGCTGGCGGCTCGCGCTGCCGGCGCCCCGGCGCCGGGCGCTCCGTGAGTATCGCGTGGCCGTGATGCTCGACGACCCGAGCGCCCGGGTGGACCGCGAGGTGCAGGACCGACTCCAGACGCTCGCCGACTTCCTCGGGCGGAAGCGCGCGAAGGTGAGCGATCGCGCGCGGCCCGCCGGGGACACGGCCGAGGCGGACCGCGTCTACGTCATGCTCCTGCGCGCCGCCACGTCCGGGCGGCAGACACCGGAGGAGTTCGAGAAGAACCTCGAGACCGCGCGCGGGCTCGCGCCCGCCGACGAGAGCTACGTCGCGCGGATGGTGCGCGCGAACACGATGTACCACAAGGACTGGCTCGCCTGGAACAACGCCCGCCACCGGATGCGCCTGGCGTGGGCCGGGTTCTTCCAGGAGTGGGATCTGCTCCTGTGCCCCGCGGCGGCCTCGGCCGCGTTCCCCCACGACCACGCGGGTGAGCGGTACGAACGGACGATCCGGGTGAACGGCAAGGACGTCCCGACGACGGACCAGCTCTTCTGGGCGGGCTATCCGGGGATGGCGTACCTGCCGTCCACCGTCGCGCCGTGCGGGTTCACGCCGGGTGGCCTGCCCGTCGGCGTGCAGATCGTCGGGCCGCAGTACGGCGACCGCGCGTGCATCGCCTTCGCGCGGCTGCTCGAGCGCGAGTTCCAGGGCTTCGTGGCGCCGCCCGGGTACGAGGCCTGATCAGCGATCCGGCCGCGGCGCCGGGACGGGCTGGAGCACGCGGCCGTAGTGCTGGGGCTGGCGGCGACCGAGGAAGTTCCAGCGCCGGCGCGCCGGCAGCATCTGGTCGAGGTCGAGCCGCGCCACCACCAGCTCGTCGCCGCTCGTCGCCGCGCGCGCGAGGACCTGGCCGAGCGGGCCGATGACCGCGCTGCCGCCGATCAGCTCGACCCCGTCCTCGACGCCCGCCTTGGCGACGCCCACGACGAAGCAGAGGTTCGCGTACGCCCCCGCGCGCATGCACAGCTCGTTCAGGTCGAGCGCGAGCGGCGAGGCCGGGGTGTTGTAGCCGATCAGGATCAGCTCGGCGCCCTGGAGCGCGAGGCACCGGTAGCTCTCCGGGTAGCGCCGGTCCTGGCAGATCGCGATGCCGATCCTGGCGCCGGCGGCGTCGAAGACCTGGTACCCGGTGTCGCCGTGGGCGAAGTAGCGGGGCTCGTAGACCTGGGCGAAGCCGTCGGGCGCCGTCGCGCCAGGCAGGTGGATCTTGCGGAACGTGCCGCAGAGCCGTCCGTCGCGGTCGGTGAGGAGCGCGCTGTTGTAGTAGCGGCCGCCGGCCTTCTCGCAGAAGCCGGCGTGCACGGCCACGCGCGCGGCGGCGGCGCGCTCGAGGAGCGGTACCAGCGCCTTGGGCGGCACCTCGGTCTCGAAGAACTGGTCGAAGTCCTCGCGGACGCGCTTCGGGAAGTACGGCGTGAGCGCCATCTCGGGGTAGACGATCAGCTCGACGCCCTCGCGGGCGGCCTGCTCGAGCAGGCCGAGCATGCGCGCGACGACCGCCTCGCGCGGCGTCCCCTCCTGGTTCGGCCCGAGCTGCGCGGCGGCGACCCTCAGCTGACGCGGCATCGGCGCTCCTCTACCTGGCGACCGCGAAGCGGCGCAGGGCGATGTTGTTGTCGAACGGAACGAGGTCCCCGTGCGGGACCGCGGCGCCCGCCCCGAGCGTCTCCGTCACGGCCGGGTCGGCGGCGCACTCGAGGACGACGAGGACGTGCGCGGTGCCGGCGGCCCCGGGCGTCCACGCGAAGGGCCCGACGACCTGCCCTCCCGCGGGCAGGGGTGCCACGTCCGCCACGGTGAGCGCGGGCGCCGCGGCGTCGAGCGGCGCCCAGTCGGCGGGCCACATCATCGCGGGCGCCGCCGCGCGGAACGCCTTCACGCTGACGGGCCCGGAGCCGACCGTCCCGCGGTTCTTGACCCTCACCCAGACGCTCACGGGCTGGCCGGCGCGGGGCGTGACCGGCGGGTCGCCCGCGTGCGGGCCGGCGGTGGCCCAGACGTCGGGCGTGTTGCCGACGTCCTGCTTCCAGAGGCTCGCCCCGAAGTCGTCCCGGCCGTCGGGTGTGCCGTAGCCGCCCTCGCGCCCGTCGAAGACGTAGACGTCCACCGGCGGCGGCGCGTAGCCGGGGGCACCCCGGCGGACGAAAGTGTCGCGGATGACCTTGCGGTGGAGGTCCGCGGCGTCGGCGGCCTCGAGCTGCTGGACGACCTGCGCGAGCGTGGCGCCCTGCGCCGGGATGCCGGCGTTGGCGACGAGGTGCAGGCGGAGGGCGAGATCGCGCGCGGCGAGCTTCGTCGGCCCGTGCGCGGCGTCCCCGCCGAGCTTCCGGTAGAGCTCGAACATCGCCGAGCACCAGATGGCGCCCCGCCCGTAGGCGTTGGCGGCGGCCCACGCGGGGCTGTCGAAGCGGTGTGGGAGATCGTAGGTGCGCGCGGGCGGGGAGGCGGGTGAGGCGTCGGTGGGGTTCGAGTTCCAGGAGAACATGAGGCCGCGGGTCTTCGCGGGGTCAGCGTGCTTGTCGTCGTAGTACACGGCGGCGAGGAAGTCGGGGAAGCCCTCGGAGAGCCCGCTCGCGTGGTTGCCGGTCGACGACGTCGGCAGGATCGACTCCTGGATGACGTGCCCGTACTCGTGCAGGATCAGCATCGCGTCCGACGCGTCCGGGACGCCGCCCTCGCCGAAGGTGATCGCCACGCCGTCGGTGCCCGACTGGTCGAGCCCCTCCTGGCCCTGCGGGTCCACGGCGACCGAGGCGGCGGCGACGTCCGCGAAGCCGAGGCTCTCGAGGTAGCCGCGGAACCGGTCGATGTGGAAGTACGCCATGACGGAGAGGAACTTGCGGCTCTTCGCGCCGTACGTGAAGCGCGGCGTCTTCTTCACCGGCTCCGCGTAGGTCGGCGGGTCGTAGTCCTCCATGTGCACCCACGCGCCGTCCAGCCGGTACCGGCCGTCGGCGCGGGGCGGATCGAGGTGCTCGAGGTCCACGCTGATGCGCGCCCGGTCGAGCGTGCGCGCCGGCGTCGCCGACGACAGCGTGGGGTCGCCGCTGGTCACGATCGGGTTCGGGTCGAAGACCCTGCCGCGGCCGGTGGCGTAGGCCAGCTCGTCGCGCACGTCGACGAGCCGCCCGCTCACGGCGTCCACGAGGACGCGCCAGCGCCCGAGGGGCCGGCGCGTCCTGACCGTCACGTCCCACGCCAGGACGTAGGCGCCCGCCGCGGGGGCGGGGGAGCCCGCCAGGAGCGCGCGCACGCCGCGGACGAATGCCGCGCGGGCGCGCGGCGGTCGGGGCGAGCGGCTCGCGGGGCTGAGGCCGTGGTCGCGGTGCGGATAGACGATCAGCCGCGGCGGGCCGATCTCGCGGTGCCTGAACATGCGCGTGAGCCGCGCGGCGATCCGGCGGGCGCCGACGGCGTCGACCCGCGCCGCGTCGGGCCGCAGGGTCGCGGGGATGTCGTGCCGGTACTGGCTGTAGACCGACTGGACGCGGGAGTCGGCGCGGAGGTTGACGACGACCTCGGTCGCGTCCACCGGGAGTCCCTGGTGCTCCTGGACGAGGCGCACCGACAGGGCGCCCGCGAGCCTGATCGGCGCCGCGGGTGTGAGGTCGGCGAGGGCCGGCGTCCAGCCGAACGCGGGCGCGTGCCGCGCGAGGAAGCGGCGCGCCACGTCGGCGGGCGCGAAGGCCTCGGCGGTCAGTCGCGGCGCGGCGAGGTCGAACCAGTCGCGCAGCCGCCCCACCGCGTCGAGGGCGACCCGCCCGCCCGGCGTGAGCGACGGCGGCCGCCCGCGGTCCTGGGCGCCCTTCATCGCCTCTCCGCGCTACCGGCGCGTCTTGGGCCTCGGCGCCTTCTTCGCGGCCTTCTTCTTCGGGGCGGGCTTCTGCGCCGGCCCCGCCGCGCCGACGTCGATCGGCAGTCCCTGGCTGTTCTCCCCGGGGAGGAGGCTGACGCCGTAGACGTAGTGGTCGTTCGTGAAGGACAGCGCGTCGTAGGTGATCGCGATCGTGAAGACCCGGACGCCGTTCGGGTGGCACTCGAACGGGCTTAGCGTGAGCCGGGTGTCGAACCGCTTCCCGAACCTCGCCGGGTCCCAGTCCGCCTTGTAGGTGACCCACTTCTCGTCGGCGGCGACGCCGAGCGCGGTCCCGAGGTCGGCGGCGATCGCCGGATCCGCCGCCGGCGTGAGCGCCAGGACGTTGCCGCCCCGGCCGACGATCTCGAACTGCTCGACGCTCTCGGCCTGCTTGACGCGGACGCCGAGTTTGATCCGGCCCGGCGGCGCGGTCGCGGTCCGGAGCTGGACCTCGCTCTGCTTGTGGATCTTCCTCCGCGCGCCGGCCGGCGGATACGCCGGGTTGTTCGGGGCCGGCTTCTTGTTGATAACGACGTCGCGCCTGGCACCCTTCACGAAGGTCGCGCCTGCCATACCCCGTCCTCCCGTTGTGGTCAGTCCGTGAGCGTCATGCCGCCCCGCGCCGCGGCGCACCAGACCCTAGCACCCATGAGTCGCCTCCGCAACGACGGAGCGGGACGCTCAGCCGAGCGCCGCTAGCTCGGCCTCGGCGCGCGCGCGGTACCAGTCCATCCCGAGGGTCCCGAACATCTCGGCCGCGGTCTCGAGCGCCGCGCGCGCGGTGTCGCCCCGCCCGAGCCGGCGCGCCACGGCGCCGAGCCCGAGGTGGCAGCGCGCGACGGCCGGCCGCATGCCGAGGCGCGTCGCGAGCGCCAGGGCCTGGGCGAGGTGCGCCTCGGCGGTGCCCGGCTCGTCGTCCGTGGCGACCTCGGCGAGCAGCAGCAGCGCGTGCGCCTCGGTGCCGCGCGAGCCGACGAGGCGCGTGAGGTCGAGGGCCCGGCGCGCGAGGGGCAGCGCCTCGGCCGCCCGGCCCGCGAGCAGGTACGCCTCGGCGAGGCCGGCGGTGCGGAGCCACCGCCCGTAGGGATCGCCGATCGAGATCGCGCGCTTGACGGCCAGGTCGAGGAGCTGGATCGCCTCCGGGACGCGGCCCACCCGGGCCAGCGACGCCGCGAGCGGCGCCGCCACCGTGGAGGTGACCACGGGCACGTCGGCGGTCCAGCACAGGTCGAAGGCCGGCTCGAGGACTTCGATCGCGCGCGCGAAGGCGCCCTGGCGGACGTGCACCAGGCCGAGGCCGAGGCGGGCGAAGATGAGGCTGTGGGCGTGCTCGATCGCCTCGGCGAGGCGGACGGCCTCCTCGCCGCGCGCGATGCCCTCGGCGAAGGCGCCCGTCTCGCCGGCCGCGAGGGCGAGGACCGCGCGCGAGTAGACGGCCGGGAACTGGGCCATGCCGAAGCGGTCGCGCTCGTGCTCGCCCGTGAGCAGCGCGACGTTGCGCCGGGCGAGGGCGGCCGCGCGGGCGAAGTCGCCGAAGCTGTAGTACGCCGTCCCGAGGTAGGCGTTCGTCACCGCCTCGAGCCGGACCTCGCGGACGCTCTCGGCGATCCGGAGCGCGCCCTTGCCGTACTCGATGGCCCGCGGCAGGTCGAACGTCACCGTGAAGTAGTTGGTGAGGAACGAGGCGACGAGCCCGAGGCGCGCGGGGTCCTCGATGCTCCGGGCGAGCGCCTCCGCCTCCTCCAGATGCTCGAGCGTCCGCCCGAAGTCGCCCAGCGGCGTCAGCGCCGAGCGCAGCTCGAGCCGGATGTCCACCGCGAGCTCGGTGTTGACCCGGCTCGACGGCAGGCGGCGCAGCGCCTCGATCGCCTCCTCGAGGTGCGCGACGGCCGCGCGGTGGGCGGACCGGACGAGGGCGCGGTTGCCGGCCTCGCGGCAGTACGTCACCGCCTTGTCCCAGACCTCGCCGCGGAAGGCGTGCCGGGCGAGCCGCTCGAGCTGCTCGACGGGCCGCTCCGGGTGCAGCCGCTCGAGCGCCTCGACGATCCGCGCGTCGAGCACGCGCCGGCGCTCGGAGAGCAGGCCCGCGAACGCGACCTCGAGGGTGAGCGCGTGGCGGAACGCGTACTCCGGCTCGGGGTAGACGCTCACCTCGTACACGAACTCGGCGGCCTGCAGCCGGCCGAGCCGCTGTTCCAGCTCGTCCTCGCCGAGCTCCGCGATCGCGCCGAGGAGCGGCACCGGCACGTCGCGCCCGATCACAGCGGCGGCCTGGAGCAGGCGCTTCTCCTCGGGCGCGAGGCGGTCGATCCGGGCCGCGAGCACGGACTGGACCGTCGCCGGCAGCTCGGCCGGCGCCGACGGCCGCCGGAGCTGGTAGGCGCCCCGCTCCCCGGCGAGCACCCCCGTGTCCACGAGGTGGCGCACGGTCTCCTCCATGAAGAAGGGGTTGCCCTCGGTCCGCGCGATCAGCACCGGGATGAGCGCCGTCATCTCGGGCGCGGCGCCGAGCAGGTCACGAAGCAGCGCCGCCGCGCTCTCGATCGGCAGCGGGTCGATGCGCACCTGGGCGTAGCAGGTCCGGCCCGCCCAGTCGTGCTGATACTCGGGCCGGAACGTCACGAGGACGAGCAGGCGCGCGCTCGGCAGGCTCTCGACCAGGGCGTCGAGGACGACTTGCGTCTCGGCGTCGATCCAGTGCAGGTCTCGGAGGACGACGCAGACCGGCCCGGTCCGGCTGCGCGACAGGAGGAGGTGCTTGACGGCCTCGAGCATCCGCTGCCTCCGCTGCCGGGGGTCGAGCGCCTCCCAGCGGGCGTCCTCGGGCGGGACGTCGAGCAGCGTCAGCACCGGCGCCGCGTACCGCGCGCGCTCCTCGGGCGCGTCGAACCGGGCGACGACCAGCTCGCGGACCCGCGCGGGCTCGTCGTGCTGGTCCACTTCGAAGTAGCCTCGGAGCAGCTCGATGAGGGGCAGGTGGGCGCTCGCCTTGCCGTACGGGACGCACGCGCCCTCGAGGACGAGCCAGTCGGCCGTGCGGGGCGAGTGGACGAGCTCCCAGACGAGCCGCGACTTGCCGACGCCCGGCTCGCCGACGACCGCGACGACCTGGCCCGCGCCGGCGGCCGCGCGCTCGAGCGCCCGCGCGAGCTGCGTCAGCTCGCCCTCGCGGCCCACGAAGCGCGTGAGGCCGCGCGCCACCGCGGCGTGCAGGCGCGAGCGCACGGGCCCGACGCCCGTCAGCTCGTACACGTCGACGGGCGCCGGGAGCCCCCGCACCGAGACGGCGCCGAGCGGCCGGGTCTCGACGTAGCCCTCGGCGAGCCGGGCGGTCGCGGCCGTGATCCTGATGCTGCCGGGCTCGGCCTGCTGCTCCATCCGGGCGGCGAGGTGCGTCGTCTGGCCGACGGCCGTGTAGTCCATGCGCAGGTCGCTGCCGACGGACCGCACGACCACCTCCCCCGAGTGCAGCCCGACGCGGACCCGCATCGGCACGCCGGCCGCGGCCTCCAGCTCGTCGGCGTGCCGCCGCAGCTCGTCCTGCATCCGGAGCGCGGCGTAGCAGGCGCGGATCGCGTGGTCCTCGTGGGCGAGCGGCGCGCCGAAGAGCGCCATGATGCCGTCGCCCATGACCTGGTTGACCGTGCCCTCGTAACGGTGGACCGCCTCCATCATGCGCGTCAGGACCGGGTCGAGGAGCTTGCGCGCCTCCTCCGGGTCCCGGTCGGCGAGCAGCTCCATCGAGCCGCGGATGTCGGCGAACAGCACCGTGACCTGCTTGCGCTCGCCCTCGACGGCGGCCCGGGACGTGAGGATCCGCTCGGCCAGGTGCCGCGGCGTGTAGGCCTGGGGGGACTCGAAGCGCGCGTCCGGCGGCTCGCCCGCCGCCGCGGCGCCGCAGCCGCCGCAGAAGCGCTCGCCCGGCTCGTTGGTGAAGCCGCAGAGCGGACAGGCGTGAGCGAGGGCGGCGCCGCACTCGGAGCAGAAGCGGCGGCCCTCACGGTTCGCGGCGTGGCAGCGCGGACACTGCATGGGCTGGCGGCGTCAGAGTAGGCCCTGCGCCGTCGCCCGGTCAAGTTATCCTGGCGCCAGTGCGAGCGCTGATCGTCGCCAACCCGATCGCGGGCCGGGGCCGCGGGCGTGACGTCGGGCACGCCGTGGCCCGCGAGCTCACCCGCCGCGGCGTGGTCGCCGCGCTCTTCTTCACCCGCGCGCGGGGCGACGCCCGGGCGCGGGTCGCCGCCGCCACGGACGTGGATGTCGTCGTCGCCGTCGGCGGCGACGGCACCCTCCGCGAGGTGCTCGAGGCGCTCCCGGACGGCGGCCCCGCGGTCGCCGTGGTGCCCGCGGGGACCGGGAACGTGCTCGCGCGCGACCTCGGGCTCCCCGCCGACGCCGCCCGGGCGGCGGAGGTGATCCTCGGCGGGCGCTCGGTGGGCCTCGACACCGCGCGCGTCGACGGCCGCCTCTGCTTTCTCGCCGCGAGCGTCGGCTTCGACGCCATGGCCGTCCACGAGCTGGAACGGCGGCGGCGCGGCCCGATCACCCGGGGGACCTGGGCTGTGGCGCTCGTGCGGACCTTCCTCCGCTACCGGCCCCCGCGCCTCGCCGTCGAGCTGGACGGCGCGACGCTCCCTGGCGAGTTCGGGCTCGTGCTCGTCGCGAACTGCGTGCGCTACGCGGGCCTGCTGCGGCTCGCCCACGACCGCCGCCTCGACGACGGCCTCTTCGAGGCCTACCTGTTCCGCGACGCGCGCCGCCCGCGGCTCGTCGCCGCGATCGCCCGCGGCCTCGTCGCCGGCCTGCCGGGCGGTGGGTGCGAGCTCCGGCGCGCGCGGCGCGTGCGTGTCACCTCGCCCGCGCCGGTGCCCTGTCAGGTGGACGGCGACGCCGCCGGCGAGACGCCGATGACGCTCGAGGTCGGCGCGCGCCGCCACCGCGTCCTGGTCCCGTAACACTCCTTACTGCTCCAACGGTCCTCTGCAGCTCGCGCGCCCGACAAGATGTCGTCGGCGCGACTCGATGTCGGCGAGCACGGGCGCCGCCACGCGCTATCTTCGTGTTCCCGCGCGCCTCGCGGCGTGGCACCGGCGTTGCAGTGCCCCGGCGGCGAGGAGGTCCCACGATGGCCCCTAACGACTGGCGGCGAGTCGGCGGCGATTGGCCTGACAATCTGGGCGACGCGGCGGAACGCATGCGGCAGCAATTCGGCTCGTTCCGCCTGCGCCGCCTGCTGCCCGGGCTGGTGATCTTCGTGCTGCTCATCGGGCTCTGGTCGAGCTGGTTCACGGTGCAACCCGAGGAGACCGGCGTGGTCCAGCGCTTCGGCGCGGTGGTCCGGACCGTGGGGCCGGGCCTCCACTTCAAGCTGCCCTACGGCATTGAGACGGCCATCCTGGTGCCCACCGCGAGCGTCCTCAAGGAGGAGTTCGGGTTCCGCACGGCGGCCAGCGTCCCCGGCCGGCGGACGCAGTACACGGACAGCCCGGCGTTCAAGGACGAGTCGCTCATGCTCACGGGAGACCTGAACGTCATTGACGTCCAGTGGATCGTCCAGTACCGGATCGAGGACCCGGTCCGCTACCTCTTCCGGGTCCGCGACTCCCGGCAGACGATCCGGGACATTGCCGAGGCGGTGATGCGCCAAATCGTCGGCAACCGCCTGGGCAGCGACGTCCTCACCGTCGGCCGGGTGGCCGTATCCACAGAGGTGAAGGAGGAGATGCAGAAGATCCTCGGCGACTACGAGACCGGCGTCCGCCTGGTCACGGTGGAGCTGCAGGACGTCACGCCGCCGGATCTCGTCAAGCCCGCCTTCAACGAGGTGAACGAGGCGCGCCAGGACCGGGAAAAAAGCATCAACCAGGCCCAGGAGCAGGCCAACCGCGAGATCCCCAAGGCCCGGGGCGAGGCGACGCGGACGATCACCGAGGCCGAGGGCTACGCGGTCGAGCGGGTCAACCGGGCCAACGGCGAGGCCACGCGATTCCGCGCGATCCTCGCGGAGTACCAGCGGGCCCCGGAGGTCACTCGCCGCCGCCTGTACCTGGAGGCCCTGAGCACCATCCTGCCGGGGGCGAAGGCGCTCTACGTCGTGGACGGCGACCAGAAAGCGCTGGTGCCCTGGCTCCAGGTGGAGTCGGGGGACAAGCTCGTCGCGGGAGGCAAGCAGCCATGAAGAGCACGCTGAAGATCGGGCTCGGCATCGTCGCGGTAGCGATCCTTCTCGTGCTCTCGGGGACCTTCTACCGCCTGCCGGAAGGCCAGCAGGCGGTCATCGTCCAGTTCGGCCGGCTCGTTGGGGCGCCGGTGACCGCGGCCGGGCTGCACGTCAAGCTCCCCTTCGTCCAGGAGGTCCGGCGCTTCGAGAAGCGCCTCCTCATCTGGGACGGCGACCCCAACCAGATCCCGACCAAGGGGCGGGAGTTCATCTGGGTCGACACCACGGCCCGCTGGCGGATCGCCGACGCGAAGAAATTCCTGGAGTCCGTGGCCACGGAGGCCGGGGCCCAG
>Ga0209211_10009624_pt1 | contig 12817 bp, 13 predicted proteins | sample RifGroA2_FD_183992 | JGI IMG/M metagenome (GOLD analysis project Ga0209211, IMG submission 183992) | Groundwater microbial communities from Rifle, Colorado, USA - Groundwater A2 (SPAdes) (version 2) | ecosystem: Environmental > Aquatic > Deep subsurface > Groundwater | place: Rifle, Colorado... | reverse complement strand
TCAGGGTCATCACATTCATACGAAAAAATACGATGCGCCTCATGTTAGAATGCGCCGCGCATGATCAACAAGATTCAGGAAATCCAATGAGCAAAGCAGCTTCCCCTTCCCGTTTAGTGATTGCCTCGCGCGAGAGCGCGCTGGCCATGTGGCAAGCCGAACATATCCGGGACAGGCTGCGCGCATTATATCCGCAAACCGAAGTCAGCATTCTCGGCATGACCACGCAGGGCGACCAGATCCTCGACGTGACGCTGTCGAAGATCGGCGGCAAGGGCCTGTTCGTGAAAGAGCTGGAAACCGCGCTGGAAGACGGCCGCGCCGATCTTGCCGTGCATTCGTTGAAGGATGTGCCGATGAATATGCCGGAGGGTTTTACGCTGGCCGCCATCGGCGAGCGCGAAGACCCGCATGATGCGTTTGTGTCGAACCAATACGAAAACCTTGCAGCATTGCCGGCCGGCAGCGTGGTAGGCACCTCCAGCCTGCGCCGCGAGAGCCAGTTGCGCGCGCGTTTTCCGCATCTTGAAATCGAGCCGTTACGCGGCAACGTGCAGACCCGTTTGCGCAAGCTGGACGAAGGGCAGTATGCCGCGATCATTCTCGCCGCTGCCGGACTGAAACGGCTGGGACTGGGTGAGCGCATCCGCGCGCTGATCACCAGCGAAGACAGCCTGCCCGCCGTCGGGCAGGGCGCGCTGGGCATCGAATGCCGCGCCGACCGCGCCGACGTGATCGCCTTGCTGCAGCCGCTGCATCATGCCGATACCGCCGCCTGCGTGCTGGCGGAACGCGCCATGAGCCGCGCTTTGGCGGGCAGTTGCCAAGTGCCGCTGGGCGGTTTCGCCGAAGCGCTAAACGGCACGTTGCGGATGCGCGGCTTCGTCGCCAGCCCGGACGGCAAACAGATGGTGCGCGCCGAATCGACCGGCGATATAGCCGATCCCGAAGCGCTGGGCAACCGGATTGCCGATGCCTTGATCGCTCAGGGCGCGGGTGAAATTCTTGCGGCGCTGAATGACTGAACAACCGCTGGCCGGACTGAAAATCGCCGTCACGCGCCCGCGTGAGCAAGCCGCACATTTGATGCAAGCCATCGAACGCTTTGGCGGCAGGGCGTTGCTGTTCCCGCTGCTGGAAATCGCGCCTGCCGCCAACCAGGCGGCCTTGCGCGAACAAATTTCGCGTATCGCGCAATTTGATCTCGCCATTTTCATCAGCCCGAATGCAGTGCAATACGGAATGGCGGCGATACGCACGGCGGGCGCGTTGCCGCCGTCCCTGAAAATCGCCACGGTCGGACAGGGCAGCGCAAAAGCATTGCGTGAACTGGGCGTCGGCGACATCATTGCGCCCACCGAGAATTTTGACAGCGAGGGTTTGCTGGCCTTGCCTGAATTGCAGAACATGGCCGGATGGCGTGTCTTGATTTTTCGCGGCGATGGCGGGCGCGAGTTGCTGGGCAATACGCTCACAGCGCGCGGCGCCATAGTGGAATATGTCACCTGCTATCAGCGCAGCAAACCGCAACTGGATGCGGCCGCACTGTTTGATGATGCGCCGGATGCAATAACGGTGACAAGCAGCGAAGCGCTGGATCATCTGTGGCAGATGCCGGATGGCAATGCGCGGACTGCCTTGCGCGATCTGCCGCTGTTCGTGCCACATGAGCGTATCGCCGAGCTGGCGCACCGGCAGGGTTGGCGGCAGGTATTGTTGACCGGCGCGGGGGATGACGGCCTGGTGTCCGGTTTGGTAGCATGGGCAGACCAGAAGACAGAAGACAGAGGACAGAGGACTGAAGGTAAATCGCAGCGCTCTGGCGCTGGCCTTCCGGGGAAACCGAGATGAACGAGCAGCAGCAATCCACCGAAAATGCCATACGCGCCGAGAGCGAGGAGCCGCCGCCGTACGTCGTGACCCCTGCGCCGCGCCAGAGCCCTTTCGCAACGGCCATCTCCAGGATGAATCTCACGCAGATGACGCTGGCGGCGCTGGTGGTGATTTTTCTGTGGCAATGGCTTGATGGCCATCGCGCCATTAGCGACATGCAGCAGCAACTTGCCAAAAAAATTGCCGAAATGGATGGCGTGAGCAAGGCCAATCAGGTGTTGCTGGGGCAAAGTCAGGATGAGGTGCGCGAACTTTCCGTCAAGGTGGCGACGCTGGAGTCGCGTTACGCCGAAGCGCAGAATCAGCGCGCCGCACTGGAGGTTTTGTATAACGACCTGTCGATCAGCCGCGACGAAACCGCTCTAGCGGAGGTCGAGCAGATGCTGCTGATTGCCGGGCAGCAGTTGCAATTGTCGGCCAACGTAAAAGCGGCGCTGATCGCCATGCAGAGCGCCGATGCCCGTTTGCAGCGTATGGACCGGCCGGCATTCAATGGCCTGCGCAAGGCCATCAACCAGGATATGGACAAGCTGCGCGCATTGCCCGGCGTGGATACCGCCGCCATCAATTTTCAACTCGACAAACTGATGACGGCCGTGGATGGGCTGCCGCTGGTTTATCAGCAACGCGCGGCAAATAATGAAGAAACCACGCAAGCCGTGGCGCCAAAAGATGAAACGGCCTGGCAGAAGCTGTCGCGCGAAATCTGGCACGAGGCGAAACAACTGGTGCGCATCGAAGACATTGGCAAGACTGAAGCGCCGCTGCTGCCCCCTGACCAGGAATTTTTCCTGCGCGAAAATCTCAAGCTGCGTTTGTTATCGGCGCGCCTCGCATTGCTGTCGCGTGACGAAGATAGCTTCCGCCAGGAATTGCAAACCGCGCAACATTGGACGGCACGCTATTTCGACGTCAAGTCGAGCGAGGGCGCACGGATGCTTTCAGGGCTGAAGAAGATTGCCGCATCCAGCATCAGTATTGACCTGCCGGACATCAGCCCCAGCCTGCAGGCGGTGCGTAATTACCGCCTGGCGCATGAGAACGAGCCAAAGGCGAGTTTCGAGGGACGGCCAAATGCAACCGGGCGCAGTGCGAGCAGCAAGACGGCGCAATGAAATATCTGTTCTGGCTATTATTGCTGTTCGCCGCTGCGGTTGCGCTCACCACTGCAGCGCATAACCCCGCCTACGTGCTGCTGGTGTATCCGCCGTATCGTATCGAGCTGTCGCTTACGCTGTTCATCATTTTGCTGCTGTTCGCTTTTGTGTTTGGCTATGCGCTGCTGCGCCTGATTCTTGCCACCACGCAACTGCCTGGATATGTGCGGAAATTCCGCCTGGAACAGGCACAGGCCAAAGCGCGCAAACTGTTGGACGAGGCGCTCAACGCATTCTTTGAAGGGCATTATGCCGCAGCGGAAAAGGCTTCGGCGCGCGCGATGGAGCTGGGCGACACTTCCGCCTTGCATCCCATCATCGCGGCGCGTTCCGCGCACGAATTGCACGAATACGAAAAACGCGACGCTTACTTGTCCGCTGCCGAGGGCAAGACGATTGGCGATGCCACCATGCGCCTGATGGCCACCGCCAAATTCATGCTTGATCAGCGCGATCCGCGCGCCGCGCTGCATGCTTTGCGCGAATTGCGCGAAAGCGGAATCAAGGGACATCCCGGCGCATTGTCGCTGGAGCTGAAAGCGCAACAACAGTCAGGCAATTGGGATGAAGCGCTGGATGTGCTCGATCAGCTGGAGAAACGCAAGCTTATCGATGTGACGGTGGCGTCGCAATTACGCCAGCAGGCCTGGCTGGAAAAGATTCGTCAGCAGGAAAATCTGGAGGATCTGACCGCCTGCCTGAAAAACATTCCTGGCGACTTCAAGCGACGCGGCAAGATTGCTGCCGCCGCCGCACGCGCGCTGGCTCAGCACGGCGGCTGTTCGCTTGCACAGCAATTGCTCTCCGATAGCCTGAACGCGCAATGGGACAGCGAACTGGTAGCGCTGTACGGCGACTGCCTGCCCGAAGGCGAACAACCCTGCGGGATGACTGCGCAAATTGAACAAGCCGAGAAATGGCTCAAGCAGCACAGGAACGATGCCGGATTGTTGCTGGCGCTCGGCAAGTTGTGTTTGCATCACAAACTTTGGGGTAAGGCGCAAAACTATCTGGACGCCAGCGTCAGTATCGCCCCCAGCCGCGCCGCCTTCACCGCATTGGCGCAACTGGCGGAACAGTTGGGCAAGACCGGCGAAGCATTTGAGTATTACCAAAAAGCGATGGCCACGATGAAGGCGTGCGGCGAATAGAATAATGTGTTATCCACCTGCCTGGCCATTTCCTGCACGTTGCAGGGTATGAAACGCTTGCTGATTATCGGATGCGGGGATGTGGCGCTGCGCGTCATCCCGTTGCTGGCAGGCCGCTATCGGATATTTGCCTTGATCCGCAATCCGGCCTATCTGGGAAAATTGCGCTCACTTGGCGTGATGCCGGTTATCGGTGATCTGGATCATCGCGCCAGCCTCGCGCGCATCGCTGGACTGGCGGACGCCGCGCTGCATTTTGCCCCACCTGCCAATAACGGCGCCTGCGATACGCGTACGCGCAATCTGCTCAGCGCGCTGTCGCGCGGCACCCCGCCCAGGCACTTCATCTACATCAGCACCAGCGACGTGTATGGCGATTGCGGCGGCGCCCGGGTGAGCGAATCGCAACCGCTCAATCCGCAAACGGCGCGTGCACAGCGGCGTGGGGATGCGGAAAGGCAAATCCGCGACTGGGCGAAGCGCCATCATGTGAAGGTCAGTATTTTACGCGTACCGGGTATCTATGCGACAGACAGGTTGCCCTTGGATCGCCTGCGTGCGGGTACGCCGGCCATTATGCAGAAGGAGGACAGCTACACCAACCACATCCATGCCGACGATCTGGCACGCATCAGTATTGCGGCATTGCAATATGGCAAAGCATGTCGCGTATACCACGCCAGCGATGACAGCGATTTGAAAATGGGCGACTATTTCGACGCGGTGGCTGATGCGTTCGGCCTGCCACGCACCCCACGTTTACCCCGTGCGGAGATCAAACACATCGCGTCACCGGCGCTGTGGTCGTTCATGAACGAATCACGCCGTTTGATCAACATGCGCATGAAGCGGGAATTGAAAGTGAAGCTGCGTTATCCGGCGGTGGCGGATGGGCTAAAAAACCTACTTTCCGGCACTTTCCTCTGACAGTTTATTCATACTCAACAGGATGGTATTGACCAGGTCTTCTTCGACATCAAATATTTTTTCCATTTGTTTAACCTTGGCAAAATATCCTCTCCTTTCCCGGTCCTTGTTACCAATCGTGAGTATGTACGGCTTCTCTTTTTTCTCCTGGTGTATGGTCAACTGCAGCATCGGTGAAGCGAGGCCATACTGGGCAAGATCAGTGGGACTTTCATCGACAAAGGCCTTTATTTCACCGTTCTTTATTGCATAGAGGAGTTCCAGCACCTTTGCCATGGAAGCTATCCCTGTTGTGGGTTCAAGCATATTCCATTTTGACTGTTCCTGCACGATGACCACCTTGGGCATGCCGCTTCTCACGATTTCGAGCCGCCTCATCTTGGCCGGATCGAAATCCAGAATAGTCTTGTCCCGCAAGTCATAGGGTTCTTTGCTCACGTCTTTCTTGAGATCCGAATGTACGCGGTACACCTCCGGCCTCCCCTTGAACATGGCGTACGCCACATTATTGGTAGGTCCCCTTTCTCCGAAAACAATGACGGTTTCTCCGTTTGCAGACTTCAGCCCCATTTCAACATCAGGGTCGCCCAAGCCCAGCTCGACTAATTTGGCCTGCTCAACTTTTTCAAACAGCACCGCATCTTTTCTGGAGGTGACAACGTTCGTCAACAACTTTTCTATCGCCTTCTCGTCCCCTTTGGCGCTTAACGGCTGTACTAATTGCCATCCGTCTTTGCCCCTAACCACCTTGATCTGACGATTTTCCTTAATATAATTTATCCAGAATTCCGAGATATCCTTCACGGCAGTAGGCAGAAGTTTCAGCTGTTCTTCTTTTAACTGCTTGGCCGTCTCCTCTTTCTTGTCGAAGAAAAAGAACGCACCGCTCAGTGCGATCAGCACGATGAACCAGAAAAGCGTCTTCTTGGTAAAATTCACGCGCTGCGCCTTCTTCTGGCGGTTACACCAAGCCCACCCACCAACAGCAGCGAGGGCACAATTACCACGGAAAGCCAGAAAACAATTTTTCCCTGAACAGGGGTCAGCAGCAGGGGCGTCAGGCCCGGTTCTTTTCTTCTCACCGATATCAAGACATGTTCCTCTGCCAGCCAGTTAAGCATGTTCAGGAGAAAATCCTTATTCCCTGCCTTCATGAATTTATTGCTTGCAAAGTCCGAGTCTCCTGTGACCATGACCTTGCCCCAGGTTTTAAGGCTGTCCTGCTCTTCCCCGGGTTTATTGTCGCTGACTTTATTATCCTTGGCTTTATTGTCTCCGAGGTTTACCTCCACCGCAGTAACTGCCACTACACTGATGGGTCCGCGTTTGTGCTTGTCAGCATCAAATTCTTCGTCTTCCTTGGTCAGTTTTTTAAGATCGCTCGTCACTGCCCAGCTCTTATCGCTGGTTTTTGCAATATCCCAACTTCCCTTGGCAGGCTCTTCTTTTATATGAACAGAACGGGCAAACGGGAAGAAAGTAAACTGCTCAAATTCACGAGTAACGGGATGCTCCTTGTGATATTGCACCACCACGGGTATCGCGATATTACTACCGGAAAGCTGGCTCGTTTTATCAAAAATGAGATCGTTCGTAAGTTCGAAGCCGAATCCAGCCAGATAGCTTATGAGCGTTGGTAACCCGCCGCTGGGATCAACCATGAATATTGCTCGCCCGCCTTTTTTGACGAATGCGGTTATTTTGTCCAACTCGGCTGGCAAATAGTCCGTTTCGGGACCGCTCACCACCAATACAGCAGCATCATCCGGCACCTTTTCTGCGCTGATTAACAGCAGGTCACGTACCTGATGGTTTTCCCGCTCGATCGCATCCTTGACATACGAATAACCATTTTCCTCCTGGTTATCGAGACGTTTCTCGCCGTGCCCACTGACAAAGTAAAAAACCTTGATGTCTTTGCTGAGCAACTTAAGCAGGGAATTGGTGAGTTTGTTTTCGGATTCAGTGCCGATAACCTCATGCTTGTTGCCATACTTCAATACAGTAGTTCTGTATGACGTAACCTCATACTTTGCTGTTTCTATCGGATCTCTGTCCGGGTCGACAAAGCGAAAGCTGAATTTAGGCGAATGGTAGGAATATTCACTCAACAGGTCGGACATCGCCTGTCTTGTACGCTCATCACTACGATAAAAGGCGATGGCCTCAACATCCTCTTTTAAGGATTTTAATATCTTGACCGTATGGGCAGAGAGGGTATACCTGCTATCCTTGGTCAAATCGACCCTCACCTTGTATTTGACCGACATCCCCGCAATAAGCCCGATTATCACCAAAAACACCACGCTCATAATTGCCGTATTAAAGGCATACTTGGTGGATCGCTTGGTGATGAATTCCCTGATTTCCGGAAAGTAGATATAGAAAAACAGCAGCAGTACCAGAAGCCCTATCCAGATCAGCGTCAATGGCAGGTTGCCCATCTCGCCGGTTATTGCATAAGTGATTCCTCCTGCCACCATCAAGAAAATGGCCAGCAGACCCAATGGCGCGAATAATCCCTTGGCTTTCATTATTTCCACCTCTTCGTTTCCAGACTCCTGAGAGTAAGGAACAGGAATAGCACGATGAAACAAAGGTAGTAAATAATGTCTTCTGAATCCACGACCCCCTTCGACATGCTTTCTATATGCTCGTTAATCGAAAGGTAACTGAGAAATCGACCCAGCCCGGCAGATACCAGCGGGGCGGAATAGCTGATCAACCAGAAAAAGAACAGCATGGCAAAGGATATTGAAGCTGAGACAATCTGGTTTTCCGTCAACGACGAAGTAAAAAGCCCCAGTGAGATGGCTGAAGCCCCCAGCAGAACCAAGCCCAAATAACCGGTCCCGATTGGCACCACTTCAGGCTCACCAAAAGCAATCAGTAGGAGGGGATAAGTGACTGTCAGCAATATCATGGTCAGCACCACCACGAGGCAGGCCAGATACTTGCCCAGCACTACGTCAATATCATTGATCGGGAAGGTCAAAAGCAGCTCGATCGTGCCGGTCTTTTTCTCTTCGGCCAGGAGTCTCATGGTCAATAACGGCGCCATCATCAGCAAAATAATACCAATCGTTCCAAACAGCGGTCTTATCACCGTCTCATTGATATTCAACAACTGGTATTGCTTTGCCAGCATGGGATCGGACTGTGCCTGGTAACTGACAATCGAGAAGGTGGCGGTGAGGTTATAGAAAAAATAACCCGTCATCAGCAAAAACATGATGATCACTATATAAGCTGTAAACGAGCTGAAATAGGATTTCAGTTCCCGATTGAGGATAAGGCTGACATTTCTGATATTCATGCCCCCTCCTTTGTAACCAGACTGATAAAGATATCCTCCAGGCTAACCTCCAGGAGGCGCATTTCCACAAGCTCAAATCTGTTTTTTTCAATCATGGCCTGAATGCCTTGCCTTCCCTGTTTCTCATCTTCAAGCACGACAATAAATCCGTTGGCATCGCCTGAGGCTTGCTCTCTTTCAACCCCTTTAATGCCCCCCACACGGGAAAGCTCCTGCTCAATCGTCTGCGCATTACCGTTAATGCGCAAAAACATTCGCTGTGCGCTTTCAGTGGCAAGGTTCTCCGGCCTGTCTTCTGCCACTACTTTTCCCTTGTTGATAATGATCACCCTGCCGCAGAGTATGCTGACTTCCGGGAGAATATGGGTGCTGAGAATAACGGTGTGCCTGCCTGCCAATTCCTTGATCAGATTTCTGATCTCCTTGATCTGCTTTGGATCAAGCCCTACTGTAGGCTCATCAAGAATCAAAACCTCGGGGTCATTGACCAATGCCTGGGCAATGCCGACTCTTTGCCTGTATCCACCGGAGATCGCGCTGATCAACTTGTTGGAAACGTCGCTGAGGCCACAATCATCCATGACCTTGGCGGCTTTTCGATTGACTTCCTTGGCAGGCGTTCCCTTGATGGCCGCCACAAAACGAAGATAGTCATTCACCTTCATATCTTCATAAAGAGGGACTCTCTGCGGGAGATAGCCAATCCTTTTGCGTACGTTCAAGGAGTCTTCGAAACAATTATAGCCGGCCACGATAGCCTTCCCTTTTGTGGGAGGGAAAAAGCAGGTCAGAATGCGCATTACCGTAGTCTTCCCCGCCCCATTGGGCCCGAGAAAACCCAGGATTTCGCCTTTCTCAACCGTGAAGCTGATATTGTCAACAGCACGAAACTCGCCGTATTCCTTGGTTAAATTTTCGACTTCGATCATTGGAAGGACTTTACTAAAAAATATTTTTTAACAATAGCCATATTGGCTTTTATCTTGCAATGCTGCCCGCCATCGCTTTAATATCCTGCCGGCTACTCAAACAGCGCCGCACAGTATACATGATGAACTTCATTTTTTGTGATGAGATAAGCGGGCAAGTGGGTACAATTGCCCTGATGGAACTACTAACCATTCGACTAGTCTGTTAAGGATGTTGGCCAGGTCGCTGGCTTGGTAACCGCGTTGGGTGAATAGCCGCCGGAATATAACCCGGAGAGTTTCAAGCAGCCACGGCGATGTTGGCCATTTTTATACAAAACTCGTAATTAAGGTCGTTAATACATGAGTATGACAAGTAACCTCAGGGGTTTCACCGTTGTTTTTCTCCTTGTGTCCCTCAACTCGGGGTGTAACAAGGGCGCAGAGAATACATTGGGGTCCGGCGCAGCCACAAAAGACCTGTCTATAGGCCGGATGAAGGTATCCATCATGCCCGAATATGACGATCCCAGTGTATTGGCAATTTACGATGGCAGATTTGAAGAAGTTTCAAGCTATCCCATCAAGACAAGTTTCTTCATACCCAGGGGTTCTATTATCAGCGATGCCTGCAGCCTCTCACATGAAGGCCAGCATTTTTGCCAGCTTTACAAAACCATCAACAGAGGCGATTACGATGAAGTGAGTCTTCTGCTGCCCTATCCCAATTTTTATCTCAGTTTTCACACCCCGCAACTTGACGTAAAGGTCGAGAAGAAGGAAGTTGACTATCAAATCAAAGCAAATCACGTCATAAAGACGATGGAGATTGATATTCAACAACCATTGCGCAGCACTGTATTTAACATATCCCCTCCGGAAAACGCCGCGGTGTCTCAGAAAGATGACTCAATAAGTGTAATCAAGGGTTTTAGTCACTTCATCTACAAACTTGAAGATATCGCCGTCAACCAGGAAACCACTTTCAGAATCAACTACATCAAGAGCGATCCCAATCCCTCGGTTGACATCAAATATACCTCCATGAAGGAACCTCAAACCCAAAAAACATCGTACGAGAGCCAGAGAAACATCAAGACCATGATTTATGTATTGTTCGGAACGGGCGTTTTCGGCATCATGGCATTGGTTGTATGGTACTTTCGATCCCGGAAAAAAAAGCCGGGTAAGCTGCCATGAAGCAATTTTTTACCCGCAGAGCATTTCTTTTATTCTGCCTGTTTATGCCAATAACCTATGTCGTGACGCCATCCAGCGCCTTGGCATTAACCGTTAACGAGGTTGCGAAAGATCTTGCCTGCCCGTGCGAATGTCCGCTCATCCTGGAAGACTGCAACATGACCTGTGGCCTGGAATGGAAGAATGAAGTCGGCGAAATGATTAACAAGGGCATGACCAAGCAGCAGATTATGGACTATTTTATCGATAAATATGGGGACGACGCCCGCATTACTCCCCTTCAGAGAATTCAGGGGAAAATTTACCAATACACCAGAAGTTTTGATGCAACAGATTGGGCATTATTGTGGGGCGGGTTGATTGTATGGATATTTTTAATGTTCTTTGGCATCTATCTGGGCGTCAAAAAACTTTTTTTTAACAAATCACAGAGCGCCTGAAGGACTCATTCCGATACCCTGCAAGGGAATCAGACCTGGAAGTTATCTTATGGGCACCTTATGAGTTATATCGAAACCCCACCTGACTACCGCTTTCCCTGGTACGTTCGCCTGTTCCTCGCCAATCAGCGGCGGCGCTATGGTCGCGAGTTGGAGCCGGCGAGACTGTGGGCGCGTTCCCCCAAGGTTTTTGCCGGCCTGTCATTGCTTTATGGCGCGCTGGATCGTAAATCTTCGCCCATCGAGCCGGCATTGCGGACACTTATTACGGTGCTGGTGTCGCAGATCAATTGGTGTGCGTTTTGCGTCGATATCAACTCCGCCACCGGCCTGAAGCGTGGCCTGACCGAGGCGCATCTGGCAGCACTGCACGATTTCGAAGCCTCGCCGCTATTCGATGCACGCACCAAGGCGGCGCTGGCCTACGCCGCAGCCATCACCTATACCGACCGCCAAGTGGATGCCGGCCTGATGGCGCGCCTTAAAAACCATTTCAACGATGATGCAGTCGTCGAGCTCACCGCGCTGGTGGCATTCCAGAATCTCTCAAGCAAGTTTAATGCGGCACTGGATGTTGCGGCACAAGGATTTTGCAACGCCCCGGCGCTGTCAACGACCAGAACAGATAAAATATGAGCGTACCAGTCAAGCCACTACTTGTCAGCATCACCCTGTTTCTATTGCTTGGCGGGACCATCACCCTTCTCGCATTCATGTACCTGACCGACCAGACCCCAGGCGCTGTGATCAACAGCATTCAAAGGGAAGGAAAATTTTTCCTGTACAAGCGCAATATGGTTGAGAAATTATCCTCCCGCGAAATCACTTTGCTTTATCAAGGCACCTGCACCAGAAAATGTCACGGCAAGGATGTCATCGAGAAAAAGCCCAGGACCGCAGCGGAATGGGAGTCGGTGATGACGCGCATGAAAGCGCCGGATCGGGCCGGGATAACGGATCGCCATGCAGATGCAATCACCCGGCATCTGCAAAATAATTTTTTGAGCAATGTGCCGACGGTTCTTCCAGAGAAGACCATGAAGTTTGTTAAACAATATCTATGGAGAAGTGACTTCGGTGACAACGATCTGTTTCTGGATATTATTTATGTCCCCCAGGAGCACTTGCGTCTGTTACGCTACTTGGGGGTACGCAACTTACCATCAGATCAGCGAAATACCATTTTTGTTGTCTTTATTAATACCCATCAGGGCGCGGTTCCCCCCTGGAATTTCGCGGAAATAACCACATTCCGCGTTAACAACGGCAACCCGCAAAAGGCAATCGGCTGGGAAGTGCTTTATCGGGATGGCCAACAACACCATAATCAAGGAATGCTCATCTTCCCAAGCATTGACATCAGCCAATCGAGCGAACTGGAAATTACGATGAAACTGGCAGGCGTGGGAACCAGGACATTCCAATGGAGTCTACCCGTACCTTCCTTGCCGGAATAAGCCATGTTGAACTTCAAATCTTACAAACTGCTCATTATCCTCGCCATTGCCGGATTGGTGCTTGCGCTTGGCGTTGCCGGTTTTTTGCTTATGCAAGGAAACGCAAAAAATGAATCTCCTGCAAATCTACCGGAGGCCAAGGAACCCGCCCCCAATTTCACGCTCGCGCTCCTTGACGGCAAGAATTTCCAGTTCAGCGAACACAAAGGGAAACCTGTCCTGATCAACTTCTTCGCTTCCTGGTGTTTGCCCTGCAGGGAAGAAATGCCCGTCCTGGTAAAAATTGCCCATGAATATGGGCCAAAAGGAGTGGTGTTGCTGGGGATTGCTGTCGACGATACCGAAGAAAAAATGAAAGATTTCATAGC
>Ga0209211_10009620_pt1 | contig 12820 bp, 15 predicted proteins | sample RifGroA2_FD_183992 | JGI IMG/M metagenome (GOLD analysis project Ga0209211, IMG submission 183992) | Groundwater microbial communities from Rifle, Colorado, USA - Groundwater A2 (SPAdes) (version 2) | ecosystem: Environmental > Aquatic > Deep subsurface > Groundwater | place: Rifle, Colorado... | reverse complement strand
TTTCGCCGTGAATCAGCTCCACATGGTCTTCCCGGGTCAGGATCCCGGTCTCCACCATTCGCTGATACTCGGCGACGGTCCAGAGCCGCCTCGCGAGTTCGATTTCGGTTGGCATGGCAGGAGTATTTTGCCCGGGTTCCCGAGCGCTCGTCAAGACGTATCCCGTCCGATACGTCTTCGCGTGGGCGGCCTACCCCTGCGCCTTCGCGACCTCGTCCCTGGCCTTCCGGAGCTCCTCCGGGTGGGCCCGCTGGTCCAGCGCCGTCATGGCCCATGTCTGGTCCGCCTGTGGTATCCTTACTCGGAGTAAGGATTCCTCCAGGAGGTAATGCGATGCCGGCGTCGACGATCACCAGCAAGGGGCAGGTGACGATTCCCAAGCGGATCCGGGACGTGCTCCGGCTGAAGCCCGGTGATCAGGTCGACTTCGTGGTCGAGGACGATGGCCGGGTGGTGCTGCGGGCCGCGACGCTGCACGTGAGCGAGCTCAAGGGGCTCCTCTATCGGCCGGGCCGCCGGCCGGTGACACTCTCGGAGATGGACCAGGCCATCGTCGGCCACCATCGCCGGCGGCCATGACGGGGCTGGATACGAACGTCCTGCTCCGGTATCTGACGCAGGACGATCCCGCCCAGTTTCGGCGCGCCGCCGCGCTCATCGATGAGGTGGTGGCCCGGGGCGAGCGTTGCGCGATCGGCGTGGTCGTGTGCTGCGAGCTGGTCTGGGTGCTGCGGGACAAGTACGGGGCGGATCGTGCGACGGTTGCCGGCGTCCTGGAAGCAATCCTGCGGACGACGCACTTCGTCGTCGAGGATAAGGACCTGGTCCGCCGGGCGCTGGAGGACTATCGGCGGGGGCCCGGGGACTTCGCTGACTACCTCATGGGATGGCGCAACCGGCGGGCTGGCTGCGAGTCCACCGCCACGTTCGATAGGGCCCTGAAGGGGAGCGATCTCTTCGTCCTGCTCTGAAGAGCCGCTGGCCGGGCTGCAGCCGTCCTGGGCCCGCTACCCCTGCGCCTTCCCGAACTCTTCCCTGGCCTTCCGGAGCGCCTCGGGATCGGCCAGCAGGTCCAGCGCCGTCATGGCCAGCGTCTTGGCCGCCGCCACCATCCCCTTGCGGGCGAGGGGGGACTTCGCCCACTCGGCGAACTCGCGCGAGTGGCCGGGGATGCCGTCCGGCGAGATGCGGATGTACGGGTGGATAGTCGGCAGCGCCTGGCTCACGTTGCCGCAGTCGGTGGAGCCGTAGCCGGCCTGGCCGTCGTCGGGGTCCACGGGGAAGTCGATGCGCTCCAGGTTCTTGCCGAACAGGGCTGCCATGGTGAAGTTGGGCTTGAGCGGGTCGTGGATGATCGGGTCGGGCGTGACTGTGACCGTGCAGCCGGTCGCCGTGGCGGCGCCCTGGGCGCAGCCCTCGAAGCGGCGAAGCAGTTCCTTGCAGTAGTCGCGGGTCGGCGCGCGCAGGTAGAACTCGGCCGCCGTGTGCTCGGGGATGATGTTGGCCTGATCGCCGCCCTTGGTGATGACGCCGTGGATGCGGGCCTCGGGGCGCAGCTGCTGGCGCATGGCGTCCAGCGACACGAAGAGCTGGATCATGGCGTTGAGCGCGTTGACGCCGCGCCAGGGCCAGGACGAGGCGTGGGCCGCCCGCCCGAAGAACTCGCAACTGACCTTGATGATGCCGAGACTCGGCCGCCAGATCTGCGTTCCCGGGCGGCCGTGGATCATCATGGCCGCATCCACGTCCTTGAAGACACCCGCCTCCATGAGGCGCACCTTGCCCGCCCCGCCCTCCTCGGCCGGGGTGCCGATGACCTGGATGCGGCCCGGGAAGGGGAGCGGCCGGAGCGCGGCGGCGAGCGCGGCGCCGGCGCCCACGCCCGAGGTGGCGATGACGTTGTGGCCGCAGGCATGCCCGATACTGGGCAGCGCGTCGTACTCGGCCATGATGGCGATGGTGGGGCCGGGTCCCTGACCGGTGATCGTCGCCCGGAAGGCCGTGGGCAGCCCGCCCACCCCGCGCTCCACCTGGGCCCCTTGCGCCTCGAGGAACGCGGTGAGCCAGGCGGCCGCCTTCTCTTCCTTGAAGCAGAGCTCGGGGTTCTCGTGGATGCGATGGCTCAGCTGTTCGAGGTCGTCGGCCAGCCGCTCCACGGCCTCGGCGATCTTGCGCTTGGCCGCTTCCAGCGTGTCGCTCGTCGGTGCCATGCCTCTCTCCTCGGGTCTGTCCGTCGGCCGGGGGGCCCCGCCGCCGGGTGTGGTGGTCAGGACGGGTGGCGGTCGATGGTCCACTGGAGCGCGTCGGCCGCGCGCGCGTCGGCGGGCCGCCCGCGCTGCCTGAGCAGGGCGATGATCTTCCGCCGCGTCTCCACGGGCCGGTTCTGGGCGAGCTTGAACTTGGGCCGGACGGCTGTCACCTGGAGCCGCACCGCGGCCAGCTGGCCGAGGGCGCCGCGATAGAGCGGGTCCTCCACGCCGAGCGGCCGGTAGCCGCCCTCGGGCTGATGCTTGGCGAGGAGGCGCACCTGCTGTGCCAGCACCTCCCCCGGATCCTCGGCCACCCTGCCCTCGCACTGGAAGATGACCGTGCGGTGATAGGCCGTGGCGGACCCGGCGTATTCCGGGTGCACCCAGTGGGACGGGATCACGGCCAAGACCTCGTCCACCTCGAAGAGACAGCGCGGTTGCGCCCTGAGATCCGCCACCTGCTCGTCGGCCCGCACCAGGTGGAGCTCGAGCGCGGCCCCGTCGTACACGAAGTTGTAGAGCCCGAGATGGGGCGTGCTGTCCTCGCCCACCGTGACGAGGCGCCCCATCTCCTGCGACTCGACGAAGCGGTCAACGTCCTCGCGCGGGATGTCGGCATAGTAGTCGTGGAAGATCACCGCCGCGCGAACTCCTGCTTGGCTGCCTGGACCCTGGCGGGGTCGGCCAGCAGGTCCACCGTGGTCATGGCCATCGTCTTGGCGGCGGCCAGCATGCCGGCGCGGGCCAGGGGCGTGACGGCGGCGGCGGCGAAGTCGCGCGTGTGGATGGCCGTGCCCGTGGGCGCGATGCCGATCATCGGCTGGATGGCCGGGATGATCTGGCTCACGTTGCCGATATCCGAGGAGCCGAGCCGGTGGGGAATCGGCTCCCCCTCGGTGAGCCCCACCACGGCCATGTTGGCGGCGAAGAGATCCAGCAGTGTCTGATTGCGCTTCATGGGCTCGTAGATCGTGTCGTCGTGCCGGGTCACCTTGAGGCCGGCCCCGGCGGCCTTGGCCGCGCCCTCGGCGCAGGCCACCACGCGTGCGTAGAGGTCCCACATCGTGTCGATGCGGGGCGCGCGCACGTAGAACGTGGCCGCGGCGTACTCCGGGATGATGTTGGCCGCCGCCCCGCCGTTGGTGATGATGCCGTGGATGCGGCAGTCCGGGCGCACTTGCTGGCGCAGCATGCTGACGGCGTTGAAGGTCTGGATGCAGGCGTCCAGGGCGTTGATGCCCGCCCACGGGTCGGCCGAGGCATGCGAGGCCCGGCCCGTGTACTCGAAGGTCGCGCGGACGATCCCGAGGAGATCCGAGTGGAGCAGGGTGCGGTCGAAGCCGTGGATCATCATGGCGCAGTCCACGTCCTTGAAGACTCCCGCCTGGATAAGCCGGACCTTTCCGGCGCCGCCCTCCTCGGCTGGCGTGCCGATGACCTGGACGCGTCCCTTCGGGAGCCGGGCCTTCACTGCCGCCAGCGCCGCGCCCGCGCCCGCGCCCGACGTGGCGATGACGTTGTGGCCGCAGGCATGCCCGATGCCGGGCAGCGCGTCGTACTCGCAGAGGATGGCGATGGTGGGCCCGTCGCCTCCCTCGATGGTCGCGCGGAAGGCGGTCTCGACGCCGCCCACGCCCGTCTCGACCGTCAACCCCTTGGCGGCAAGGAACCCGGCGAGCCACGCGCACGCCTGCGTCTCCTGGTAGCCCAGCTCGGGGTGGTCGTGGATCTGCCGTGAGAGGGCTTCAAGCTCGTTCCCCAGGCCGTCCACCGCCTGGACGATCGCGTCTTTCACTGCGCTCATGAGGACCTCCGCGAGGGTTGGGTGTCTGGTGTCGGAAACAGGGCCGAGCCTATCACACGGGCCCGGCTACGGCGACTGGATGCAGAAGAGGAAGAAGAGCGGACGGCTCGGACCAGGGTCACGCTCGCTGAGGCAGCGGGTGTGCGATGTCTCCATGGAGCGCGGGGGGGAGGGCTGGGGCATGGCGCATCCCCCGAGCGCCATGAGCAGGAAGAGGGAGGCGAGGCGCCGCGGCCGCCGCATGCCAGGGAGGGTACCATCCCGGGCACGCGCGGGGAGGCAGGGCGCCCGGCCTGGCGTCAGCCTCCGGGGCTCCGTTCCGTGCGCCTGAGGCTCACGGGGAGCTCGACGACGAAGAGCGCGCCGCCTTCCGCGACGTTCTCGGCCCAGAGCCGGCCGCCGTGCTCCTTGATGATGCCGTAGGCGACGCTGAGCCCGAGCCCTCGCCCCTCGTCAGGGCCCTTGGTCGTGAAGAAGGGATTGAAGATGCGGGGCAGGTGCTCCCGAGCGATGCCGGGCCCGTCGTCGGCCACCTCGATCCTCACGCCGCCGGGCAGGGGCATGAGGCGCAACCGGAGCGTCCCCCCTCCGTGGGCGGCCGCCATGGCGTGGCGGGCATTGTCCACCAGATGCGTCAGGACCTGTCGGAGCTGCGAGGCGTCGCCCCAGATGATGCGCACCTCCTCGAGGTCGAGCTGGGTCGCGATGTGCGCGGATTCGAGATGGGGTCCCTCCTGCGCGAGCACGCTCCGGATCTCCGTGGGGACGGAGCACGGCGCGCGGTGAGCCGGGTTGGGCTCGGCGAACTGGCGCAAGTCCTTCACGATCTTGGCCGCGCGCTTGGCCGCGGTGTCGATCATCAAGAGTCCGTGCGAGAGATCGGCTGGCGTCTCCCCCTGGAGCAGCACGTGCACCTGGCCGAGGATGATCGTGAGCGGGTTGTTGATCTCGTGCGCCACTCCCGCCGCGAGGCCGTCCACGGCCGAGAGCCGCTCGGCCCGCACCGTGGCGGTGCGCCCCCGCTCCAGCTCCTCGACGTGGCGGCGCGACTCCGAGTGGAGACGGGCGTTGTCCAGCGCCAGCCCGATCTGATCGGCCACGCACTCGAGCAGGTGGAGCTCGGCGCTGGTGAAGCGGCTCGGAGCCTGGCGGCCGAGCGACAGCGTCCCCAGGACGCGCTGGCGGGCCCGGATCGGCACGCAGACGAAGGCACGGATCCCGTCGGCGGCCACCACGTCGCGGGCCGCCGGCAGGAGATCCTTCACCCTGGCGATGTCCTGCACCCCCCGGGGGAGGCCCGAGGCCGCCACGCCGCCGATGAGGCCCGCCCCCATGGGCAGGACCCCGTTGATCGCACGGAGGCGCTCGGAGAGTCCCCGATCGCCCCGCAGCAGGAGTCGCGCGCCGTCGGAGGAGATGAGGTGCAGGATCGAGATCTCGTGGCCCGTCACCCGCGTCAGGGCCTCCAGTGACCGCTCGATCACCTGTTCCAGATCCAGCGTGGAGCTCACGGCCTCGCCGGCGGCGCGCAGGACACGCAGGTGCCGGATGAGAGTCGGGAGGCGTCTGCCGGCCCCCCCCGCTGTTGTCGTGACTCCCTCAGCCGTCAGTGGCATCGACGCTGTTCCCATGGAAGAGGGAGGAGAGCAAGTCCAGTGCCAGAGGCCATGCGCCGGAAAGGCCCGTTCCACAAGTCAGTCCGGCGCCCGGGCACCCGCCAACCGTCGGCGAGGAAACGGCCGCAGGGGAACAGTGTCAGCCCGGCGATTCCAGGAGCATCAGGGCTCGCGCCACCCGACGCCCGATGGACGGGTGCGAGTACAGAAAGAACTCCTTACCCCCACCACCGGCACGCGGGCTTTCTCACCGAGCCGGAGCAGGCGGTCCCGGAGGGAGGCGTCGGACAGGGGATCGAGGCGGTGGAAGAGCGGCACGAGCCACACGGGCGCCACGAGCGTCAGCCGGGCCGACGGGCCGAAGAACGCGAGCGCGCTCCACAGCCACCACCACGGTGTCGCGCGGAGGAGAGCATAGCGGAGTTATGGATCCACCATCGCGGTTCCATGTCGCATTCCTTGATGTTAGACTGAATGACAATTCACTCACAGGAGCCGCCATGTTTCAATCGGTCGAGGATGTCCAGCAGCACTTCAAGGACGCGCGCTACATCGCCAACCGCCGCATCTGCACCGTCATCTATCTGGCCGAGCGCATGGGCCGGCCCGTGCTCATCGAGGGACCGGCCGGCGTCGGCAAGACCGAGCTCGCCAAGACCCTGGCCGAGATCACCGAGCGCCGCCTGATCCGTCTCCAGTGCTACGAGGGGCTCGACGAGGGCAAGGCGCTCTACGAGTGGAAGTACGCGAAGCAGCTTCTCTACACCCAGCTCCTCAAGGAGCGGATCGGCGAGCTGATCGCGGACGCCCCGTCGCTGCCGGATGCGGTGGCCCGGATCTCGGGTCAGGACGATGCCTTCTTCTCCCATCGCTTCCTCTCGCCGCGGCCGTTGCTCCAGGCCATCGAGTCCCCGGACCCCGTGGTGCTGCTGGTGGACGAGATCGACAAGGCCGAGCCCGAGTTCGAGGCCTTCCTCCTGGAGGTGCTGTCCGATTTCCAGGTGTCCGTCCCCGAGCTCGGCACCATCAAGGCGACGAACATCCCGCTCGTGGTGCTGACGTCGAACAACGCGCGCGAGCTGTCGGATGGCCTCAAGCGCCGGTGCCTGCACCTGTTCATCGACTTCCCGCCGCCGGACGAGGAGCTGGAGATCATCCGGCTGAAGGTGCCGGAGATCCCGGACCGGCTGGCCCGCGCCGTGGTGGCCGTCGTGAACAAGATCCGCGTGCTCGATCTGCGCAAGGCGCCATCCGTCTCCGAGAGCCTCGACTGGGCCCGCTCGCTGGTCATCCTGAACGCCGACGCCATGGACCGCGAGCTCGTCGAGTCCACCCTCACAATGCTCGTCAAGCACGAGAAGGATCTGGAGCGGGTCCGGGGCGCCCTCGACAAGGTGCTCGCCGATCTCCCGTAGATGGACTTCGGCACGCTCACGGAGTTCAGGGAGCTGTGGTTCCCCTCGCCGCGCATCCGGCTGCCCGAGCTGGGGCCGACGGGGCCGGTGTTCATCGAGGGCGGGCGCTGCATCTCGGGGGCCCTCGGTGAGTACACCAAGTTCTGGATCTGGGCCGCGGGGCGCTGGCACTTCTACTACGTCCAGCCCGAGCCGCGCGATTTCTTCGCTGCGGCCATCCCCGAGGCCGTCCCGCACCTGCTGCACCCCGGGGAGATGACGGTGGAGACCGTGCGCCAGGGGCGCTCCTACAAGGTGGTGCTGGGGCTCCGGTGCGCCGAGGGGCCGGTGCGCGTCCTGCATCTCGTCGGCGATGCGCCCGACGTGACCCGGGCCGTGGAGCAGGAGGAAGAGATCCCCTCCGGGCCGCTCGGCTGGACGCTCACGGTCACGCACCTGATCGCGCGTGGCTCCTTCCACGGACTGCTCCGCCTCGAGGATGGCCGCCTCTGCCCCATCTCCCGTGACGGCAACGAGGACGTGTTCAAGTCCTCCTGGGTCACCTTCTCCCGGTAAATGGACCAGCGCATCCTGGAGTTCATCGGTGACCTGCGGCGGGCCGAGCTCCGCATCTCGCCCAGCGAGGCGCTCGACGCCCTCGCGGCCTCGGCCGAGATCGGGCTCGAGGACCGCGACACCTTCAGGACCGCGCTGGCGACGACCCTCGTGAAGGAGTCGCGCGACCTCCCGACCTTCGATCGCCTCTTCGACCTGTACTTTCTCGACCTCGAGGCCCTCGGCGCCGGGCTCAAGAAGGCGCTGGGGCCCGAGGACCCGCGCATGCGCGAGCTCCTGGACCGCCTGGCGGCCGAGGACGGGCTCCAGATGGACGAGATGACCGAGCTCATGCTGCGCGGCGAGGGCGCCGATATGGAGATGGCGATCCGCCAGGGCGGCGAGGGCACCGGCCTCGAGCGGCTCATGTACTTCCTGCAGATCGGCTATTTCTCGCGCCGCATCTACGACAAGTTCGATTGGGACGCCATCGAGCGCGACCTCTCGCGCATCATGCGCCTCCTGGAGGCGCGTGGGCTCGACCCGGGGCAGCTCGCCCGCATCCGCAACTACCTGGACCTGCGGCTCGAGGCGTTCCGGCGCATGATCCGGCAGCACGTGGAGCGCGAGCTCGAGCGCCGCGCCTACCGCCAGGGCGAGAAGCTCACGCGGGAGGTCTTGTCGGACAAGCCCCTCTTCGCGCTCTCCCCCGACGAGGTCGCGCAGATGAAAGCCGTCGTCGCGCGGCTCGCGCGCAGGATCAAGGACGCCCTCGCCCTGCGCCAGCGCCAGGAGGAGAAGGGGCGCCTGGACTCCAGGCGGACCATCCGGCAGAGCCTCCAGTACGGCGGCGTGCCCATGGAGGTGCGCTTCCGGCGGCGCCACCGGGAGAAGCCCAAGCTCGTCACGCTCTGCGACGTGTCGGACTCCGTCCGCAATGCGTCCAGGTTCATGCTCCAGCTCGTGTGGAGCCTGCAGGAGTGCTTCTCGCGCGTCCGCTCCTACGCCTTCGTGTCGGAGATCGCCGAGGTGACGCAGGCCTTCAACACCTACACCGTGGACAAGGCCATCGAGTGGGCGCTCAAGTCCTCCTCCGTGGACTACCACTGCCGCTCGGACTTCGGCTACGCGTTCAGCCGCTTCTGCCGGACGGAGCTGGAGTCGCTGGACCGCAAGACGACGGTGCTCGTCCTGGGGGATGCGCGCAACAACTACAACGACCCGCAGGCGTGGGCCGTGCGCCAGATCCGCGAGCGGGTGAAGGGCATCATCTGGCTCAACCCGGAGGGGCAGTGGGGCTGGGGCATCGGCGACAGCGTCATGCCGCTCTACGCCCCGTCCTGCGACATCGTGAAGGAGTGCCGCACCGTGGGGCAGCTGGTGCAGGTGGTGGACCAGCTCGTGCACTCGTGGTGGCGCCGGGGCCGGTAGGCCCTTCGGCGCGCGGTCTCCTCCTCGGCTCGGTGTCCCGCGGTCCCGTCCGGCGTCTGCGCCGACCCGGCGGCCCCATGTCGTGGGCCCACGGTAGCCTGCCATGCACACAGCATGTTAACATCGCATGGGCTCTTGCCACAGGAGGGATGCCATGACCACTCGACGGGCGCACGTGGTGATCGCTCAGGAGCTGGTTGCCGAGATCGATCGGATCGTGGGAAAGCGGCAGCGGAGTGAGTTCCTGGCGGAGGCGGCCGAGCGGGAGCTGCGGCGACAGAGGCAGCTCGAAGCGCTGCGCGCGGCTGCCGGTGCCTGGACGACCGCCGGGCGCCGCGGGAGCAGCGCGCTCCTCGTCCGACGGCTGCGAGCCGAGAACGAGCGCCGCCTCAAACGGCTGGACAGGCGGGCGTGAACATCCTCGTGGACTCCTCGGTGCTCATCGACGTGCTGCGCGATCGGCTGGGCCGTCCAGCCCTGCTCCAGCGCCTCGTCACTCACGGGTCGCTGCTGTGCTCGTGCGACGTGACCCTGGCGGAGGTGTACGCGGGGATGATGGAGAGGGAGCGTCCGGTGACGGACGTGCTCCTCGAGTCCCTGTACTATGTTCCCTCCGATCCCCAGGTGGCCCGCGCGGCGGGCCTGCTGCGCGGGGAGTGGCGGCGCAAGGGCGTGACCTTGACGTTGATGGACGCGTGTCTCGCCGCCCTGGCGATGCGGCGGGGGCTCGTGCTCCTCAGCGACAACGCCCGGCATTTCCCGATGAAGGGGCTGGTGGTGTGGACGCCGCACGACGCGGCCTCGAAGCTGCCCTAAGCGAAGACCTGTGGGTCTCGCTCGCACCGCTGCCGCGCTGGTCGTGCTCTCGGGGGCCCTCGGCTTTGTGGGCGGCTCCTGGGCGGGCGACTGCGTCGCCATAGACGATTTCTCCAGAACCAAGGTCGGCGAGTTCCCCGCCGAGTGGAAACCGCGCAAGGACGCCGGGCGGGAGGTCTATACCGTGCTGGAGGAGCGCGCCCTGCGCTTCCTGCGGGCCGTCTCCCGCGGGCTCGGCATCCAGGCCGCGCGGCCCTTCGAGTGGGATCTCACCGCCTACCCGGTCCTGTCGTGGCAGTGGCGACCGCTCCTCTTCCCGGCGGGCGCCGACGAGCGCGCGGCCCAGACGAACGACAGCGCGCTGGCCGTCTACGCCGTCTTTCCCCACACGGTCTTCTCCGTCAAGTCGCTGAAGTACGTCTGGAGCGCGGTCGTGCCAGCGGGCCAGCACCTCAGCTCGAGCCGCGGGCTCACCCAGGTCCGCGTGCTGCGGAGCGGCACCGAGCGCAAGGGCGAGTGGGCCGAGGAGCGCGTCAACGTCCTGGAAGACTATCGCGCGCTCTTCAAGGAGACGGAGATCCCGACGCCCGTGGGGATCGCGGTGCTGACCGACTCGGACGACACCAAGAGCAGCGCCGAGGGGGACTACGCGCAGTTCCGCGTCTGCCGGCCGTGAGAGGATGCGCGCGGTCTTCAAGAAGATCGCAACGGCTTAGGAGAATCCCATGACAACCGAAGAGTTCCTTGACCCGACGGATTCGGTAGCGGTGCCCCGCAGGACGGCGCCGCGCCCGGCCAGCCTCGACGGCACGGTGGTCACGCTGCTGGATATTTCCAAGGCCAAGGGTGATCACCTGCTGGACCGGATCGAGGAGCTGCTCCGCGAGCGGACCAGCCCCAGGGCCATCGTCCGCCGGAAGAAGCCCACCTTCGCGCGCCCGGCGCCCGAGGATCTCCGCCGCGACATCGTCGGCGAGACGGATGTGCTCATCGAGGCGCTCGCCGACTGAGGGTCCTGCACGACGTGCAGTGTGCACGACGGCGTGTTCTTCGAGGATCAGGGCATCCCCACCGCGACGGTGATCTCCCAGGAGTTCATCCGGGCGGCGCGGGCCCAGGCCGAGGCGCTCGGGGCCACCGACTACCGGACCGTGGTGGTGCCGCACCCCATCCAGACGCTGACCCGCGAGGAGGTGCGCGCGCTGGCCGACCGCGCCTTCGACGACATCGTGGCGCGTCTGATCTGCGGCTGAGGCGGGGGCGCGCAGAAGCGCCGGACCTGGTGGGCCGTCATCTCGGCGTTCACGCGGATGCCCGATCCGCGGAAGCGCTCTCGCTGGCGTGCGCGCGCCCGGCTGACGCGCGCGCGGACCTCGGTCGAGCCGTCGGCGGGGGCGGCCCGGACGTCGGCCCGGGGTAGGGCCGGCAGCTCGGCGTGGAGGTCGATCCGTGACAGCCAGCAGCCGGGTCCCTGCCCCTGGGTCCCCGCTCCGCCCGACGCCGAGCGGCCGGGGCCGAGCGCCCGAGGAGGGGCGTGTATGTCGCCTACGGTCAAGCTGATCGAGGACGGTGCGGAAGTCTGAGGATGACCTACAACGCCCAACGCGCCCTCGAACTCCTCCGCCTCGGCTCCGGCCAGCCGGATGCCCGCTTCCGCAAAGGCCAGGAGGAGGCCATCCGCCACATCGTGGAGGGGCGCGGGCGGCTGCTGGTGGTGCAGAAGACCGGCTGGGGCAAGAGCTTCGTCTATTTCATCGCCACCAAGCTGCTGCGGGAGGCGGGCAGCGGCCCGGCCTTGCTCATCTCGCCTTTGCTGGCGTTGATGCGCAACCAGATCGCGGCGGCGGAGCGCATGGGTGTGCGGGCGGTGACCATCAATTCCGACAATCAAGCGGTACTGGAGAAGACCGACGATCGGCCGGAGCAAAAGACCATGGCCAACAGCACTCAACAGGCGCGCAACATCGACGGCTCTCTGGCGATCGGTGCGCAAGCGCTACGCGCCGGGCCGGTGCTGCTCGTGGATGACATGGTGGATTCGCGCTGGACGCTGACCGTTGCGGCCTGGTTGTTGCGCTCACATGGCAGCGGCGAGGTGTTGCCTCTGGCGCTCGCGCTGGCGGGACATGAGAAATGAGCATGTCACTTTCATCCAACACGCAGGCAATCCTGCTGCTGACGGCGCCCTTGGTCGCGGGGCGTGACGAACCGTCATCCGATGTATTGACGCCGGGCGAGTACAAGCGGCTGGCGCGCTTCCTTCGCGACAAGCAACGGCAGCCGGCTGATCTGCTCGCTCCCGATGCGCGGGAATTGTTCGGGGAGTGCCAACAGCTCATCGACAGCGACCGTCTCGAGATCCTGCTGGCCCGCGGCTTTCTGTTGAGCCAGGCGATCGAGCGCTGGCAGACGCGGGCGATCTGGGTGGTGAGCCGCGCCGATGCCGGGTATCCGAGGCGACTGAAGGCGCGCCTCAAGGACGATGCGCCGCCGGTTCTTTGCGGCTGTGGCGATGCCGCGATTCTGGATACGGGCGGGTTGGCTGTCGTCGGCTCTCGGCATGTGGATGATGCGTTGGTCGAATACACCGAGGGCATTGGCCGGCTTACCGCCAAAGCGAGGCGCACCCTCGTTTCCGGCGGTGCGCGCGGCATCGACCAGGCCGCCATGCGCGGCGCACTGGAAGCCGGCGGCAAGGTGGCCGGGGTCTTGGCGGACAGCCTCGAACGGGCGGCCCTGAACCGCGAACACCGCAACCTCCTGATGGATGGGCGACTGGTTCTGATCTCGCCCTACGATCCCTCGGCCGGGTTCAACGTGGGGCACGCCATGCAGCGCAACAAGCTCATCTACGCGCTGGCGGATGCGGCCCTGGTTGTCAGTTCGGATTACGAGAAGGGTGGTACTTGGGCCGGCGCGGTCGAGCAGCTGGAGAAACTGCGGCTCGTGCCTGTC
>Ga0209211_10009615_pt1 | contig 12827 bp, 12 predicted proteins | sample RifGroA2_FD_183992 | JGI IMG/M metagenome (GOLD analysis project Ga0209211, IMG submission 183992) | Groundwater microbial communities from Rifle, Colorado, USA - Groundwater A2 (SPAdes) (version 2) | ecosystem: Environmental > Aquatic > Deep subsurface > Groundwater | place: Rifle, Colorado... | reverse complement strand
TCAAGTTGTTTTAGAATGCCCCTGAGACACTCCTTGAATCCTGCCATTAACCCCATCTGGTGCAGCGCCAGGTCTGTAAATGCATCCGCGAGATTAGAAGAAACCTGCTCCATAGACTCTTTCCTCCTCCAGTCTATCAGATACTCTCCAATCCCCCTGCTATCCTCAGCCAGCTTGATCGGGTTTGGTTTCCATGAGAAGATCCTTGTTGCCTCAACATCAAACTCCTCCTCGAACTGTTTACGTCCTTTTATTGCATTAGCAAGACATTCTATCATTGTATTAAGGGCCATATCAATCCGTTTTATAAGCTGTTTCACAGTCTCCGGAGACTTCAGATCTTCAAGATTTGCGAGATACCTCTCTGCAATATTTATGAGTTCATGATAGGCAGTCTTATACAATTCGTATTCCTGAGTTTTACACTCCATTATCTGTTCTGATTGACTCTGCAGAACCCTTTTCTGCTGATACTCTTTCTCCGGGAATTGGCTCTTTATCAGGTCAATAATCCTTCTTGAATCTTCTTCATCTTTCCCTTCAATTGCCTTACGAATAATCTCCAGCATCAGGGTCTTTCTCTCTTCATTGGTTTCATTCAGATGATCAGCGTAGATATACTTCAACTTCGCAATGAGTTCCTGAACCTCCTCTGTAACATCTGATGTAATAGTAGTAGAATCAAGACCTTTTTGTACCTTTTCTCCTTCAGGTAAAATAGAAATAATGGGCATAAATTCAATAAGAAAATCCCCGATGTTTATTTGATCACCCTGTTTCAGGGGGTATTCCTTTCCTACATCAATACGCTGACCATTTAATTGTGTGCCATTCTTGCTTCCAACATCTACTACCATAAAATTACTCCCCTTCTTCCGGATCTCTGCATGACGACTTGATATGAGCCTCCTTTGATCCTGGAGCTGCACGTCATTGAAATCCCTGCGGCCTATACTTACAATATCCTTGTCAAAAGATCTCCCGGATACAGGGCTATCCGGTTTATCATAAACTGAACGCAGCATAAGTTTAAATGACATCTTATATTTCCATGCCTGCAGTAAGTTCTTTTCTTATCATGTCACAAACCTCAAGGACCTCCCTGTTCCTCTGACGTGAACCGAACAGATCGATCCTGATCCGCCTCCGGAGATCCTGAACCGGCCTTATCACCTTATCCATGGAATATTGAGGATTCTCTATATCAAAATCACCATGACTCCTGCAAAAACTGAATCCGGGTATCCAGGTAATCAAACGTAGTCCTGTAAGAATGATTTCATACCATATACCATCCTGGATAAAACTGCACCCCTCTGCACGTCCACGATCCTCTCCTCTGAAGAGTATTGTCTCCTTTGGGAATAACCTCTCTTCAATAAAACGCGTCCTGAGCCTCCTGATAAGGATATCCTTGTCCCTGTCAGGGTCCAACCCCTGGACCATTGGTTCGAGGCTGTCTGCAATCCTGTGAATTATCTGATCGACCATAAAGAAGTCCTGATTATCATTGATAAGAAATGTCCTGAATAACATCATTCCGAGGCTGTATAGATCGCAGGGGACATGAAGGCTCTGATAAATCTTCACCTTTGACTTATAGAAGACTGATTGGCTTTCCTTCTCAAGTACCTCCCACACAGCAGGGGTTATCGGCTCTGTATTCCCTTTAATTGGAAGACCACGTTCAGGTGATTCTATCTTACTCCCCCATATATTAACCGGCGGTATATTTTCATCATTAAAGCGGAGTATTACATTAAATACATCCATCTCAGAATATTCCGATGGACGGATATTCTCTGATATAAGGTGAACCTGGAGGATTGCACGGATTTCAGACCCCTGATGTTTTCGTACCTTTTCTTTTGAACGGATCAATACAGTAACATCCTCTTCATGACCCGGAGGCCGTTTTCTGATAATTGGTGCCGCATACAGACTCTGAGAATCCTTTGGTGGAGAGAAAAGCCTCGGAAGATATTGGGCCGGTATATCAGGGTCACTGAAAGGGATAGAAATCTCTGAATCAGGGATCCTCAGTCCAAAAATCCAGCGGGCCGGCAGAGTATCAGTAACATAAGCAGGGATAGTAATCATGGTATTGGCAGGGTGAAAATAAAGATGGGGCTGTCGTTTGTCAGTATGGAATCTTAGAATTCCTTTACACAGTTCAGTAAAGAGATTCCATTTTAACCATAGAATTTCAAGGGGATAGAGTCCTGATATATCATCTGAATAAAGGAATTGATCAGGTGATAAATAACGTGAGGCTATATCCCTTTGAATTGCCTGGTCTGGAATTAGCGAGTCGGATGGCAGCATAGGATCAAAGAGTTGATCCCACTTAGCTCCGCCTGACAGGTCACAATATTTGTCGTAATGGATAAGCAGGCTCACGGCCTCATTTTATGGGAAAATACCTGTTATTGTCAATAGTTAGAATACCTCCGTTGATATGGTAAGTTAAGGGAGGCTTGATGAGGAAATCTTCAGAACGAAAAATCTTCCTTCTTTAGTTATCCTACAAACTTCTTTAAAAACCTCAGCTAAAAATTCTAAGTATTCTTGATAACTTTGATAGATAGAGTAATCTCTTGCATTGTAATAGGGTGGGGAGGTAAACGTTAGGTGAATTGATTCATCCGGCCCATTACCTTTTTTTTCCTGTCACCAAGTCTTCCTTGCCGTCTTTAAACTCATTAGATAATCATCTTCTTCAAGGTTCGCAGTAACGCCGTGTTCTTTCATTATATCGAGCATCTTTGAGATAGATACGCCTGCTATGCGGGCAGACTTTTCTATTGATGCCTCGCCGCTCTTGTATTTTTCAATGGATAGCATCAATCGTCCCAGTTCAACAAGCCCGCGTACTGTCTTTGAGACGTCCTCTTTCTCCTCTTTGGCAAGAGAGACGAGGGAACGGTAGTCGTTTTCATTTATGCGAATACTCAAGGTTTTTACAGACATGCTAATTATCCTCCTTTTATTTGCTTTTTTGCATCGGCAATTATTGACTTTTTATATCTTCCGATGGCTTCGAGCTTTTCTAATTTTAAGAGCGATTCACTCCTGCTAAAGAGTTTTTTCTCGGCAGCCCTTATCAAAATGGCTATCGCTGTAATAAAATCTATTTTCAAGAGTTTACATGCCCTGATGGCATTTCTGTCGTCGGTGGCAACCATCGCTCCCCTTTTCTGCAATGCAAGTGTTATAGCCTCTGCCTCGCCTAAATCTATATTGAAATCTTCCACAAGTTTCTGCAGCAGTTTCCTATCAGATACCCTCAAAACACTAATTTGCCCGCCCTCAATCAGAGCGGCCACCTGCAGCATTTCTGTGCCATCCTTCACCAAAACTTCTTCTTTGACCTTTTCCGGTATAAGCACCTGTCCTGTAAAATTTGCAATAAACACTTCCAGCACTTCTGTCCTGGCAAGCAGGATCAAAGTGGATGAATCAAAGATCACCATATGATGATTGTATTACAAACATAAGACACTGTCAAGAAAGAGATTGTTGTCAAAATAGTTTTCAAAATATACAATGAGGTTACCGTGAAAAACCACCCCTCACCTTTCTCCTCTCCCCTCAAGGGAGAGGAGAAAGGTGAGGGGTGGTTTTTCATAAGCAGGGGTGACAACATCCTTGTCATGAACGTTTAAATGGCATTACAAACCCTATGGTGCAATCAAGGAAATTAGTTTCTTTCCTTGCACTGACCATAAGCTCCCCTCGTAATACATCTGGGGTGCATCCCCCGGGCCATCGTATCTCTTTATAACCTTGCCTGTATCAGGATTAACCGTCATAACACCATCACCTGTAGTAACCCAGAGATAACCGCCACCAAAGGTCAGATAATAAGGCATCTCCCCGGTAGGAACAAGTAATGACGCTGTGGGTATCACTGAATCAGTTGTCTGAAATTTCACAACTCCTGCTGTGATGCTATCACTGTCATCATCCCAATCATCCCACTTCCAGATACCTGCATACAGGTTACTACCGTCACTGGCAATGCCGCCAACACTATATTCATCATCAAACAAAGGGATCTGTTTAGAACCTAACTCAAGACCATTTTGATTGACTGTGAAAACCCCTTCAAAATCATCATAATCTTCGTCAGTATAACCACCCGATGCCCACATCTTATTACCATGCCAGACCCTTTGATTAATCCAGTTAATCGATTTCTCCTCATAGATACTCATAATACCTGACGTTGTATTGATTAAAGAACCATCTATGGGATTAATAGTGAACAGTCTAACCTCTATATCCCATGTCTCATAATTCCATGCCTCTTTTCTAAGGGTTATATTCCCATCTCCTCCGAGTGCTATATTTGCACTCCAATCATCACCCTCCCATGCCTCCTGAGGTAATAATATTGCCTCTTTAAGATAAAGATTGGCATCCCAATCAGGATGGCCGTCCGGAAATACACCATTCAATGTCATGTCAGGAAGATCGCTGGTGAGCCATATCTCGCTATCTATTACTTCATCACCAACAACCTTATGTACCGGTGAATTATACTGCTGGGATAATGTACCATCTATAGGTAGATCATAGCCAAATTTGGGCAGGTCTGATCTGTTAAGCGGTATTAAGAAGAACTTTGACATGTCCATCCTGAGATGCTTGTCATCACCTGTAAATGAGACACCATCATCTCCCCTCTCAAGAGGAAAATCAGCAGGACCCTTCAGGGTGTTAGCGCCGAATTTGATCCAATTCTTAAGGTTTATTTGTTCTTCTCCACTCATTTCATGAAAGTTTATACCATTATCTGTAAAGGGATCCGGGTCAGAGTTCATTACAAAATCATATGATTTATCTAAACAGGCAACTGCATCCTTTAAGGAAGAAAGTGCACTGCTCATCTTTGTAGTTCCACTGGATTTAAGTGTAAAGAACCCGGATGAATCCAGATTCGAAGTAAGACCTCCGGAAGGACCATTTATGGCGCTCAATGGGTCTGCTTCAATAATATCATAGTTAACATCAAGGTTATAGGCCGTAGCAATATTCAATAACGCCTTAAGACCGTTCAATCCAGCGTCAAAGGCATAGAAATCGCCATCATCAAGCACAGCGTTATCGGCCTCAGTATTACCTGTCATGGGTGGTGTTATAGTAAATGTATAACCTGTCCCTTCTACCGCCCTGATCTTTTTAATCATATCATCAACATACCCCTTTATCATCAGTCGAGGCTGTCCAACTAATATCTATATGACCTGAACCAACTGCTGTTGCTGTAAGACCAGTTGGGGCTGTTGGACCTGTTGAACCACTTTCTACAGGCTCTGTTTTTGCACCCGGGTCTGTTCCACATCCAGCCACAAACGTAATAATCAACAGTAATCCTATTAGTATAGGTGAGAATTTCGCTTTCATGGTTGTAATCTCCAAGTTGTTTAAGATAAAAATAAGCAACTTTTATGCCATCCTTCCGACTTTCTCAATCATTATCAAAGGTGATGAACTCGTAAAAACACCAAAAGTGGACAATCGCCATAAGTGCTGTTATTATACGAGCCTGAAATGGTTCAGGCTGTCATATTAGGTATAATACAGGGGTTTACTGAATTTCTTCCTGTAAGCAGTACTGCCCATCTTATCCTCTTTCCATGGATATTTGGCTGGGAAGACCCTGGCCTTGCCTTTGATGTGTTTCTCCATTTAGGGTCTTTAACAGGGATAATAGCCTTCTTCTGGAGGGATTTTTACAATATGGCTGCCGGCATGATTAAAAGCAATAAAGGTAGTATTGATACAAATACCGAAGGCAAGATTGGATGGTATATAATTATTGGCACAATACCGGCAGGAATAGCTGGCCTGTTATTCCAGGATAAGATAGAATCACTCCTCAGAGACCCTTCTCTTATCGCTGTTACACTTATCCTGTTTGGTTTACTATTATGGTGGGCAGAGGAAAAGGGGCGGAAAAGAAGAAAACTCCACAATATGAATATATCTGATGCCTTGATCATCGGGTGTGCTCAGGCTGTTGCCCTTATACCGGGTGTATCACGTTCAGGTATAACTATTACAGCAGGTCTGTTCAGGAACCTTGAGAGGGAAACAGCCGCACGTTTTACCTTCCTCTTAAGTACACCTATTATACTTGCCGGAGGGCTTTTAAGTTTTACAGATGTTTATAATACCGGGCTCCCTGAAGGAATGCTTTTGCCTGTCATTACCGGTTTCATTGCTTCAGCAGTTTCAGGATTTCTGGCAATAAAATTCCTTATGTCTTTCCTCAGCAAACAGAAGGTGAATGTATTTGTATATTACAGGATTATTCTTGGATTACTGATATTGCTGTTCAGATAAATTTTATACCTGCGGCATATACAGTGCCGCATCTTGAGCACCATGCTATAACACCCGGCTGGTCCTCATACCGCCTCTCACCCTCTATGTCTCTGCGGGTAAAGGAGATAGAGACTTCTGTCCCGGCCTTGAGCGGCTTATTGAGATATATACCTGTTCCCCCCTTGCTTACATTTGCTATATAGACCTCATGTCCCTTTTTATCATTGTAAACCTTGAGAAAACCGATCCCCATTATCGTGAGTCTTCGGGATTTGCGTTTACTTTTCATAATTAAAGGTCCCTTTCTTTCTCTATGCCACTATTTCAGTCCCTATCCCTTTTCTTGTGAATATCTCAAGGAGGATCGAATGAGTTATTCTTCCGTCAATTATATGGGTTTTTCTGACTCCTCCCTCAATAGCATGTAAACAAGCCTTAACCTTTGGCAGCATACCTGAGGTTATAACCCCGTTCTTTATTAACCGCAATGCACCTTTCCGGTTCAGGGTTGATATCATTTTCCCGTCTTTATCGAGTATACCCTTTACGTCTGTCAGGAAGATCAGCTTCTCTGCCTTCAATGTCGCTGCTATTGCCCCGGCAGCAGTATCAGCATTGATATTATAGGTCCTCCCCTTACCATCCACGCCTATTGGCGCAATAACAGGTATAAACCTGCTTTCTTCAAGAGACCTTATTATCTGCGGTGATATAGACTCCACTTCACCCACAAGACCCCTGTCAATGCCCCCTCCCTTTCGCGGGCTCCTGAGCTTTCTCGCCTTTATAAGTCCCCCGTCTTTACCGGTAAGACCGACAGCCTTCCCGCCGTGCTGATTGATCCTCGCAACAAGTTCCTTATTAATCTTGCCGCCAAGGACCATTTCAACTATATCCATTGTCTCGCCGTCAGTTATCCGGATCCCTTCTACAAATACAGGTTTTTTCCCCATCCTGTCCATAACCTCTGTTATCTGCGGTCCGCCCCCATGGACAACCACAGGGTTCATCCCTATGTACTTTGCAAGGACCACATCCTCTGCAAACATCTCTTTGAGCCGTTCATCAACCATGGCATTACCGCCGAACTTTATTACAATAGTCTTTCCGTAGAGGCTCCTGATGTAAGGGAGGGCTTCTATAAGGGTCTGGGCCTTTTCTATATTACGTGACACCATGGTATCTCTAAACTTCAATTAGACAAACTTCAATTAGATTATTGACATATATAAACCTATATGATAGGGTATTCTTACTTATATAAGAATCTATCTATCAGATACGGAGCGTAAACATGTTCTATGCCTTATAGTACGGCTATAACCTTACTACCAAAGAATCCTTATTTCAGTGGTTCTTTGGCACAGGTTAAAGGGTTTTTATAGTCTGTCTATGTTTGACTATAAAAATTCATACTATTATTCTCCTTAAATTATAATATATACCTGCTGAGGTCCTGATCTTTTACAATATCAGTCAGCCGTTCCCGTACATATTTTGCATCTATGATAAATTTCTTTTCAGGAAAGTCAGGGGCATCAAATGATATCTCATCAAGTAATTTCTCCATTATAGTAAATAGCCTCCTTGCCCCTATATTCTCCATCTGCTCATTTACAGCTACGGCTGTTGATGCAATCTCTTTAATTGCATCCTCTGTAAATGTAAGCTCCACTCCCTCTGTCTTTAAAAGGGCAGTGTACTGCTTTAGCAATGCATTCTTGGGTTCTGTAAGGATTCGTATAAAGTCCTTCTCTCCCAGTGACTCTAATTCAACCCTTATTGGAAAACGGCCCTGCAGCTCAGGTATAAGGTCAGAAGGCTTGGTTACATGGAATGCGCCTGCTGCAATAAAAAGGATATGATCAGTCCTGACAGGACCATATTTTGTTGTAACAGTAGAGCCTTCAACTATCGGGAGAAGGTCCCGCTGGACACCTTCCCTTGATACATCCGGACCATGCCCCCTCTCCCTGCTCGCTATCTTATCTATCTCATCAAGAAAGACAATGCCGGACTCTTCCACCTTGCTTATTGCCTCTTTGATCACCTCATCCATGTCTATAAGCCTCTGGACTTCTTCCTCAGCGATAATGTTCATCGCCTCTTTCACTTTCACCTTTCTCTTCTTGCTCTTGCCCGGAAACAGGCCGCCCAACATCTCTTTCAGGTTCATCTCAAGATCTTCCATCCCGACATTTGATATAACCCCGAAAGGGACCATCTTCTCTCTGACATCAAGCTCTATCATCCGGTCATCAAGCTTACCATCTTTGAGTTGTGCACGCAGTTTCTCCCTTGTAGCATCTGTGTATGCCGCATCCTGTGGTTGGGGTTGAGTCTGGGCCTGAGGGAAGCGCTGGGACGGAGATGGTAACAACAGGTCGAGCATCCTTTCTTCAGCAAGACGCCTCGACTTTTCCCGGACAGTCTGTGTCTTCTCATCCTTTGCTATGTTTATGGCAAGTTGTGTCAGCTCTCTGATCATTGATTCTACGTCTCTCCCTACATATCCAACTTCAGTAAACTTGGATGCCTCCACTTTTATGAATGGTGCAGCAGAAAGTTTTGCAAGTCTCCGTGATATCTCTGTCTTACCAACACCTGTCGGTCCTATCATTATAATATTCTTGGGCATCACCTCATCCCTGAGGTCTTCGGAAAGCCTCTGCCTTCGCCATCTTGTCCTGAGGGCAATTGCAACAGCACGTTTTGCCCTTGCCTGCCCGATTACATATTTATCGAGTTCTTCGACTATCTGCCTTGGTGCAAGAAAATCACTCATGATAATATCCCTTCTATCTCCATTAAATAATATTTATAGCTCTTCAATTAAGATCTCACTATTAGTATATATGCATATCTTCGCTGTTATCTTCATTGCCTCTTCAACTATCTCCCGGGCGCTCATTTCAGTGTGCCCTGCAAGGGCCCTCGCAGCAGCAAGTGCATATGACCCGCCTGATCCTATTGCCATAATACCATCTTCAGGTTCGATTATATCACCCGTGCCGGAGAGTATTAAAGAGGAACTTCTGTCAGCAACACACATCAATGCCTCGAGCCGTCTTAATATCTTATCAGTCCTCCAGTCTTTAGCAAGTTCTATGGCAGCCCTCGTTAGATTCCCATGGTACTGCTCAAGTTTACCCTCAAATCTCTCAAACAGTGTAAGGGCATCAGCCGCACCCCCTGCAAAACCTGAAAGAATTGTGCCATTATACATCCTTCTTATCTTTTTTGCATTATGTTTCATGATGGTATTCCCTACAGTCACCTGGCCATCACCTGCAATGGCCACCTTGTTATTAAGCCTTACACATAATACTGTTGTGCTTCTTGTCATATTATCCCCCTCTCTCATGTCTTCTTCCCCCTAGGGTGTGACTTATCGTATATTTCAATCAGCTTGTCCATGCTGACGTGCGTATAACGCTGTGTTGTGGAAAGGCTTGCATGTCCGAGCATCTCCTGTACTGACCTCAGATCTGCACCGCCATCGAGTAGATGAGTTGCAAATGAGTGACGTATGGAATGTGGTGTCATATCCCAGAGCCCGCTGAGCTTCTTATATTTCTCAACGATCCTGTGGACGCTCCTCGTTGTAATCCTTTTACCATTTTTGTTTAAAAACAGGGGTGGACCGGAGTTATGACTTTCTGCATCCCGCGTCTCTGATGAAGCCTTAAGATATTCCTTTATCGCCTCAACAGCCTTTGAACCAACCGGCACTATCCTTTCTTTCCTCCCCTTTCCCTTAACCCTTATGAGTCTTTCTGCAAAATTAATATCTTCAATATTTATAGATACTATCTCTCCTATCCTGAGGCCTGATGAATAGAATGTCTCTAATATGGCTTTATCTCTTACAGAAAGGACATCTGTACCGGCCGGCGATTTAAGTAATCTGTCCATTTCATCAACAGACAGGAACCTGGGAAGCTTCCTGTCTTTCTTGGGGGTAGAGACCATCTTTCCAGGATTGCTCATCATCCCGGAATCCCTGCAGAGGTAATTAAAAAAGGTCCTCAATGCGGATATCTTCCTTGCAAGGGAAGATTTACTTATCCCTTTATCATGCAGGTTTGAAAGGAAGCCCCTGATTGCAATATGATCAATCTTGTGGATATCTTCTGCTGACAGGCTGTCCTTTTTAAAAGCCTTCCCCAGGTATTCTCCAAATTGTTTAAGGTCTGAGAGGTAATTCTTCAGGGTATAAGGAGAAACATTTCTCTCATAGGAAAGATATTTTATAAAACCTTTAATTGTTCCTTCCATCTTACTATATCCTCAATAGCCCTTTCAGCAAGTATCTTCCTCTGCATATCTTTATTCTTTATTTTAACAGAAAGCGGGGCAATTAGTCCCCAGTTAATATTCATAGGCTGAAACTTTTGTGCGTTGCCTGATGTTACATAATTCAGTAGCGCCCCCATGCAGGTAGTCTCAGGAGGGGGAGGGAACTCATTTCCCTTTAAATAGTGTGCTGCTGACAACCCTGCCAGAAGCCCTGAAGATACAGACTCTGTATAACCCTCCACACCTGTTATTTGTCCTGCCATGTATATATTATCCACTTTTTTGAGCCTGAGAGAACTGTCAAGGATGAGCGGGGAGTTGATGAATGTATTCCTGTGAAGGCTTCCATAACGGAGGAATTCTGCCTGCTCAAGTCCCGGAATCATCCTGAAGACTTTGCGTTGGTCAGGCCATTTTAGCCTTGTCTGAAATCCGACCATGTTATATGCCTGACCATATTTATCCTCCTGACGGAGCTGGATAACTGCATAGGGTTGTTCTCCTGTACGCAGGTCTTTCAGTCCCACAGGTTTCATGGGACCATACAGGAGTGTCTCAATACCACGTCCGGCTAACACCTCTATTGGCATACAACCCTCAAAATATGGAATATCCTCAAAATCTTTTGCCGGTACTTTGTCTGCCTTAATCAGTGCATTATAAAACTGCTCATACTCCCTCCTGTCCATCGGGCAATTAAGATAATCATCGCCTCCCTTGTTATATCTTGATGCCCTGAAGGCGATATCCATGTTTATGCTGTCACTGCTTATCACAGGAGAAATGGCATCATAAAAATATATAAGTTCATCACCAATGGTATTTTTTATCCATCTAACAAGATTCCCTGAGGTAAGGGGACCTGCAGCTATTATTACAGGAACTTCAAATAAAGGTTCTGAGACCTCTTCCCTTATTACCTTTATCCCCGGATGGGAGGAGATTGCATCAGAGACCATCCCTGAAAACTCTTTACGGTCAACTGCAAGTGCAGAACCCGAAGGTATGCGTGTTTTATCAGCTATCCCGATTATTATTGAGCCGAGTTTCCTTAGTTCTTCTTTCAGGAGACCATGTGCATTTGTTAATTCATTTGACTTGAAAGAATTACTGCAGACAAGCTCTGCAAGATCGCCGGTCGTATGGGCATCAGTCATCCTCTCCGGCCGCATCTCATAGAGTAATACCCTGATACCTCTGTTTGCAACCTGCCATGCTGCCTCTGAGCCGGCTAATCCGCCGCCTATTATTACAATCTCAGGTGTCATTCCATCTTGTATCCACAGCCCTTTTTAAGGCATACTATTGTGCTTCCGCCTCCCCGTGTCCTCTTCTCTCCCAGGAAGGGCGCACCGCACAAAGGACATGGCTGCGGTACCGGTTTATTCCACATGGCAAACTTGCATTCAGGGTATCTCGTGCATGAATAAAAGACCTTCCCCCTTTTACTCCTCCGCTCTGTTATCTCGCCGCTGCAATCCGGTTCGGGACACCTGACACCGGTAGTTAATGGTCTTGTTGTCTTACACGCGGGATAATTGGAACACGCGAGGAATCTCCCATACCTCCCGGTCTTTATGACCATTGGCGACCCGCATGCTGTACACGTCTCATTGGTACCTTCTTCTTTAATTACTTCAATTGTGCCATCTTCTGTCCGCTTAAACTCCTTTGTTGTCTTGCATTCCGGATATGCTGAACATGCAAGGAAGTAACCACGCCTGCCCCATTTTATAATCATATTGCTGCCGCACTTCTCGCATTTTATATCAGTAGGTGTCTCCTCTCCCTTCAGATTACGCATACCAACCTTTGCCTTCTCAAGGCGCTGATTAAAAGGCCCATAGAAATCCCCTACCGCTGCCTGCCACTCATATCTCCCCTCCTCTATCTCATCAAGCTCCTCTTCCATCCTCGCTGTAAACATCACATCAATAAGCTCGGGAAAATGTTCTACCAACAGGTCATTTACAAGGAATCCAAGCTCTGTAGGAAAGAATCTACCCTCTCTCTTTTCTGCATATTTCCGGTCCTGGATTGTTGAAAGGATAGCTGCGTATGTGCTGGGCCGGCCTATCCCCTTTTCCTCAAGTTCTTTAATCAGGGTGGCCTCGGTATATCTTGGTGGAGGCTGGGTAAAATGCTGCTTTGCCTCAATCGAATTGAGTCTGAGCCGTTCCCCTTCAGTCAGTGAA
>Ga0209211_10009613_pt1 | contig 12829 bp, 8 predicted proteins | sample RifGroA2_FD_183992 | JGI IMG/M metagenome (GOLD analysis project Ga0209211, IMG submission 183992) | Groundwater microbial communities from Rifle, Colorado, USA - Groundwater A2 (SPAdes) (version 2) | ecosystem: Environmental > Aquatic > Deep subsurface > Groundwater | place: Rifle, Colorado... | reverse complement strand
AGTCATCAGGCAAAAAAACATTATCGACCACGGCAGGCAACCATATTGTTGAAGCCACGTGCCCTGCCATTGAATACTGCGGCAGCACAAGCGGCTACTTCAGCGGCCAGAAAAACATAAGCTTCAAATGCAACTGCGACATTGATGCGGATGGCGACGGGTTGAGCGCGAGCGAAGAGGAAATAATCGGCAGCGACCCGTACAATGCAAACAGCAACCTTGCAAGCGCCCTTATCACACATGGAGCTGTGAATTCATGTCTCAATCCTGTTGCAGGATTTATTCCTTTTGCATCAGAAAGCGATAGAAATATTATTGTTAAAAATATGGGCTCCATGGATTACACACAGTTGTCAGCTGCAATGTCAGGAAAAACAATTTTGCTCAATGCGACGGTTCAAAGCACAAACATAGCCCCGAATAGCATTGAGACCAAGACAATCACGCTGAAAAAATTGTTTGGCGAATATGAAAATACAAAAGCGTTTGCCGCGCGCGACGGAACAGTTGTTGTAATTGCGGACAACCAATCAGGAGCAACGGCCATTACGATTGTTTCGCCGCAATGCAATGGTTTTTTCATCGGCATTTTCAATGGAGCGTATACAGGAGTAAAAAGCGACTGGGAATTCCTCGCAGGCTCGCCGGACATGGTGCACGAAGGCATGAAATGGGCAGTAAAAAACTGGACTCAAATTATTTTATTGGCAACTCCGCCGCCATTCAACATTATATTCGGCGGCGGCAAAGTAGTGGATTTCTTCGCCAACGGGACTTTCATCAATCTATTCAACGTAACCGGCAGCGAAATAAGGGCTGCAACAATGGAAACACTCAAAGAAGGGGCCACATGGAACAAAAACCAGAAAGGAAGCGATGGCTACCAAGCATTCCAAATGGGATTCCTTGAAGGGTCAGTAACTGGCTTCCTGGTGGAACAAACAGCAATAGTCGCAGTAACAGGCGGCCTTATAGGCTACGCCAAAGCCATCAAACTAACAGGCAACGCGGCCAAGCTGGTCGACATGGCATACAAAGCGTACTCAAAAATATTCGGCAAGTGGGGCGGAAAAATAGCGGAACTTTTCAAGGACTCGTCAATCCTAAAGTGGTCATCTGCAGAGGCAAGAGACTTTGCAGTACAATCAACAAAATGGTTCCCAAAGGCAGAAGACGCAAAAAAATTCTGGCTATCATTCGGAGAACAAGCAGAACCACTAGCACTGAAAAGCAAAAGTATTTACCAGAAAACCGCTTCCAAAATCGGAGTTGAAGAGGCTGACAAGGCATTTAGCAAAATGTTTAGCTCAAAATACGGCAAAGAAGGATTGGAAACATTTGAAGAAGGACCACTGCAACAACTGGCAGAAGTCTACCAAAAGCACGACTCATTAATAGTTGAGCGTTTTGGACAGAATCTGGAAAACAAAGGATATTCACTCAAAGACGCAATGACTTACGCGGATGACGTAAAAGACATTTCTGGCGGAAAAAACCTGAGAGCCAACGCAGTTGCATCGAATAATTTGGGAGACTTCTTCAATCTAAAGCGAGCATCGGAGCTGAAAAAACAAGCGAATACTGTGATAAGGGAAGTGGATTTAGATACTGAATCTTTTACATTCACTTGGGAATGGAATGGAAAGACATTAACTGCAGCCCCTGAAAAATTAAACAAAGATTTAGTATATGATTTTAGTTTTGATGGAAAAACCAAAAGAATACTAGAAGAAGTAAAATCAAAATCTGGCTCTCGTATAACAATAACTCTAGGTGAGGAAGAAACAAAACAATTATACAAGATAGCAGAAGGAATAAGAAAAGGTGTTGCTGATGAAGCAAGGATAGTTTCTCCAGTAGGACAAATATTTGAAAACAACTACAAAAAATTGGCAGAAAAACTAGGGATAACTGTTGTAGAAGGGGTGGTATAAGTGGACATATATGAGATTAACTTAGTAATAGAAAAAAAACAATTTACTAAAGCGTTTTGTACCGAAATAATTTACTCTTTATTTGAGGCACATAAAGAAGAATTTAAAGATAATAAATTGGAGCAAGGCGGTCGTTGGAGTCAAAGCCAAGTCAGAAACTCGAAATATTTAGAGAAAGAAATAGAAACATTATATTATAGCCAAAACATGTGGGGAGTAGATTTACCATACCCTAAATCAGTTACCAGTATAAACGTTGTTTATGATAGAAAAGATTATCCAATAGATAATTGGTATGAAAACATTCCAAAAGATAAGGCAGTCATTGCCATAAGAACAGATAGACCTAACGTGTATTGGGTTGATGATCCTAACGATAAATGGGCTCCTCAAATAGCAAAAAACATTAATAATTTCGTTAAAGATTCGATAACTGTTTACAATGCAATACACCCAATTACAGGTAGCAATTGCTGGGATAATGACCGTTCTACTGTCACTACTATTCCAACTAACGCAGAGCACATTACTTGGCTTACTTTTTTTGGACCTGAATTGGTTAATAAATTCGGAAGAAAAAAAATCCTTTCTGCGCCCGCATACAAAATAGTAGAATTTTCCGATGGCGGCATACTGTTAATGAGTGGACCCACCCCATTTGGAAATAAAAAGAACGAACATTTTGAAGAGTGGAATACAATTGTATGCCAAGATAAAATCGCCAAGCACTTGGGTTTAGGCGAATACCTGCCGAAAACAAGGTGAAAAACAAATGAATAAGAATCTGTCAGCTTCGGTTTTGTTTGTTCTTTTACTGAACACTGCTTTTGCAAGCACAGCCTATGCCGGGCTTTTTGGCTCGACACACGAGGCTCAGAACTTTGCCGTGCAATCAACAAAATGGTTCCCAAAAGCAGCAGAAGCCCTAAAAGAACTGGACGCGGCATATGGCCTCAAAACCCTTGAATTCACTTCAGGGCCTGCGCGAGAATTTGTGGCAAATTCATTGGAATTCTTTGCAAAAAAAGAAGATTGGGCAAAATTCTGGAGCACAATAGGAAACACAGAACAATCAGCAATCAAAGGCGACAAAATAATGCAAAAACTCACAACAGAATTAAACGGAAAAGAAGCGGCAAAAACAGCAATGAGCAAACTAATGAACTCAGAATACGGAAAGAAAGCGTTTGGGACTTGGAGCGAAGAAGCTGTTGAAGGGCTTGTGAAGGCAGCGGACAAAGGATACTTGGGCATCGCTGAAAGAATCTCAACCAAATACGGTGACGACATGGCGGAAATCGAAGGAAAAGGAATTTCCAGAGGCACGATTGAAACAAGCGATGAAATGATGTACAGACTAGCCGATTATACAAAAGCTGTGAGGAAACTTGGCGTTAATGACCCGCTTGAAGACATTGGAATACATCAACTGAAAAAGATGTATCGCGCATCTGGTTCTGGAACCGTTACGTTTGTAGGCAATGAACCAATAAAGAATGTTGGGATTATCAAAAAAGGAGAACACTACTTTGACCAAGTAAAAAATGAGTGGAAAGGTTTTGGGCATGAACATTTTATTGGAGCAAGACAACCTTTTTCTACTTCTCGCATAGAAGATGTAAAGAATGTATTTAAGTTAAAAACTGACGATGAAGCATTCGATTTGATAGGAGAAGCGTTTGAGAAGGGTAGTAAAAGTATTGAAGACCCAAACACCATAATTTACACCAAAACAATCGCAGGTAAAGATAAAACTATTAGACTAATCACAGACGGTAAAGGAAGTTTAACCACTGTCGTGCCTAGGGAGTGATCCGAAAATGACAAACATTTACGAGGTAAAAATAGTCAGAATAACTGAAGTAGGAGAACAACCACCAGCTGAACCAATAGCCGAAGGACTTGAATTTAGCCTAAATAACGAAAGATTTTTTGCCCAATGTGGCGGAGAAAATGTAAAAGATTGGGGCGAAGTAGGAAAAGACATTTACGTAAAAGTTAGGCTAGGTTTCGTATACTTTGAATCATTTGGTCTTTCAAAAATTTTTGAAAAAATCAAAAAAATAGAATCCCGCAAGGGTTATGACGCAGATAAAGTACAAATAATGAAAAAAATACCTGATCCCGATCCAAAGTATGAAACTATTGTAGTAAAATATGGTAGCGCGGATTTAGAAATCCGCAAAGTGAAAAAAGACCTGATGAAAGTTGGAGATTTTGTCAAAACTTATGACGTTTTTGGAAAACAGTGGACAGATAACTATTTTATACAAGGTCAAATTATTCAAAAATTTCCATCCAAAGAATCAAAATATGAAAATACTTTAGTGGATGTTGGAAAAATAACTGTTGAACTAAGCGGTGTTGAAAAAAACAAATTCGAAGTTGGTGACTACATCAAAACGTCTGGAATTCTATGTGTGTATCTACTCGAAGACAAAAAAGAGGCGAAAAAGAAATGAACCTATATTTGTTTGCGGCGCTTCTGTTTGTTGTTTTGATTAATTCTGACATAGGCAACGCAATACAAGCCGAACAAATAGCCGTGAAAGGCGAAAGTGTAAAGTGTACTCTCGCTGTTGAACTTGAGGAAGGCACTGCCGAGGTTATTGACCTTGCATACAAAGCGTATTCAGAAATATTTGGCAAGTTCGGCTCAAAAGCAGCAGAAGCCCTAAAAGGACTGGACGCGGCATATGGCCTCAAAACCCTTGAATTCACTTCAGGGCCTGCGCGAGAATTCATAGCAAACTCGATGGACTTCTTTGCAAAAAAAGAGGACTGGGCAAAATTCTGGAGCACAATAGGAAACACAGAACAATCAGCAATCAAAGGAGACAAAGTAATACAAAAACTCACTGTAGAACTCGGTAACACAGAGGCCTCAGAAAAAGCAATGAGGCAAACTGCAGGGCTCTCCATTTCAACCAGTTGGTTGATTGGATTTAAACCCATGCTGTATTAATTCACGCAACCACTGTATTTGGGGGCTTTGCCTATGCTTCGGGCAATACGAAGAGGTTAAATTATGTTTGAATCGTTTTTTTTTCGGAAGGGGGGTTAATTGTACAGGTGCTTTTCATACAAGTTATCAGTATTGGTGCTGGCTCTAATGCTTGCAAACATTGCCTTTGCGGATGGGGTTGTAAGGGCCCTGCCGATTGATTATTCCGGCAATGCAACTGTAATCGACGTTAATTTAGCGCAAAATACTGCCGGCACAAATGCCCGGCAAGGCGGCAGTGCAGCAACGAGCAGTGGTAGCGGAGGCATAATGCCAACCCCCAAAAGCACAGCTGATATTCCAGTACCTTTGGATAATGCCCCTGAAACTGCTCAAATTTCTTATGATGAAAAAACCAAAACTTACACTATCCGAGTAAGCACTGCAAGGGTACAACCATCCGCAAACACGGGTGGGATGCAGAGCGAAGAAAGTCCTGATACCGCAAATGGTTCCCCTCAATTAAGCCAGAATGCAGGGCAAAATGCTACCGCAGGCCCAATTACTTCTGCCGTGGCATCGCCAGTAACTCCACAGGCTGGAAATAGTGCCGGAAATCCTTCTCAGGGCCCAGCCCAAGCAGGCCAGCCGGAGTGCGCTGATGGCGGGCCATGCCGTAATACGCCTGCAATGCCTGCAGGCCAGGTCGTTCCTGGCATCGCAATGCCGAACTCCGGTTCGCAGGTTCTGAAAGAGGCCCCTGAAACCAAAGGGGAAAATCCTTATCCCGCGGCGCCACCGCAATCTGCCTGCATCGGCGGCAACTGCGAGGGAATAAGCACGATAACCATGGATATCTCCGGCATCAGCATCGAAAGCAGGCCATCTGCCACAAATTCTACTGCTGCGCGTTCTGCCCTGAATGCCATACTTGAAGTTGATGTTGGCAAGGAAAAAATAACCCTAAAGAAAAATGAGGGGCGCGGTACGGAAATATCCTCAAATGGGGTTGCAGCCACAACCACTGAAAAAATAGAGATATCCGAAGGTAAAATGAAGGTTGCAGGCTCGCCTGTTTCACTAATGCCCGGGGGCGCAGCGCAAAAGGCAGCACAGGCCAATGGAAACCAAGTTGTCCAGAGCATTTCAATAAAGGCTCAAGGCCCTGCAGGCGCCCCGGTCTATGTTGTTGAGGGCAAAAGGCAGGCAAAAATCCTTGGCATAATCCCTGTGGAAATCGGGACGACCACGAAAATAGACGCGCAGACAGAGCAGGTTGTTTCAGTCGAAAAGCCATGGTGGAGCATACTGCTAACGGAGTAATGGTCTGCCAATGGAAAGAAAGCACTTTATCCGATGCATCCTGGCAATTGCCCTTGCCATAATGTCCATCCAAATGGCTAGTGCACAAGTCACTTTGTCACACGCCGGTGGCGACATTAATTATTCAATGGACTCGCGTGCAACAAGCAGCCCTGTGCAGCCACCTGAGGATACCAACTTCTCTTTTCCTGACGAGAACAGCATAATTGACATTTCAGCCCGATTTCCGGCTCTTTCCATTTCGCAGGAAATTAAGGATTTGAATGCAGATGCAAATGGCGATAAAGTCGCGTTTTACGGCGAGAGGAAAAGCGCGTTCAGCAGTGCGAAGCAAGACGGACCGGTTTTCACAGAAGGCTTTGGGGCAAATGTCAAGTTCTGCTCAAACCAGCCTACCGGAACTTATTGTGAGGACTGGGCACGCAACTGCAATGAAGTATCATCCATCGGGTCTTACCAATCCATCTGGATTTACAGGGAGCAACACGGGGTTGTGCACAAGGGGAACTTCCAAACATATGATTATGACAATTTTATTGACGCAACAGATCCAACTGGCTATGATGTCACATGGGGAAGTAACGGACAGGATGAACTGCAATACAATTACAAAGGGGATTCACCATATTATGAAGGCTGGGCTTACAAGTGCACGACAGAAAGCATAAATCTATATGACTCAGCAGGCTTGTGGGATATTGAACTCGGGCTTTATGACAACAAAACAGGGGAATATGATGGCCACACAAGGCAAATAGCGATAAACCAGTCCAGGGCATATTCCATAGTAGCCAATGGCTCATCGCGCACAAAAGACTCATATAAATGCAATGAAACCATAGAAACCACCCACCAGTTTACCAACAATGGGGCGAATTCAGTCGGTTACAACGTGGATTATGAAATATATGACCCTGAAGGCCACCGCATACAAACAGGTTCTGCTTCAGGGACGCTTAATTCAAGAAGCACATTCACAGGCAGAGTCACTTCCCCCGCGCCTTCAGGAGGCTGGCCTGATAATGGATATTACAAAATACGCGCCCACATGCTCGCAAGTGTAGGGAATAATGCCTATGAGGACCAGTATTCATATACTACAGCATACGTCCCGGCAGCGCCCTGCATTGAAGGAAATATAGAACTCATAAACGAAGCCCCTACAAAAAGCGCTTACGCATGCAACGAGAACCTTGTCAGCACACATGAATTCAAAAATACAGGGTCATACGATTACTCCTACAACGCTTATTATGAGCTATATGACCCAAGCGGGACAAAAATCAGCAACACAGGGATGGTGACCGACCAAACCCTGCCCGCGGGGGAAAGCAGGTCATGGGCGATAACCTCGCATACATCTGACTTTGGCAACTGGGCAAAAAGCGGGAACTACAAGCACAAGGTCTGGCTTTGGGGGCCGTTATCAAACGGTAAGAACAAGACATCAGACATATCAGAAGTAAACCTCAATGTTCCAACAGCCTGCATTCCAGGGGAAATAAACAGCTATGACGGCACACCGGACAAGGAAAGCTATGGCAAGGATGACACAATCATATCAAATGACCACAAATTCGAGAACACCAGCAATCTCTACAAATTCAATTACCTGTTTTACTATGAACTGAAGGACCCTAATGGCAATGTTGTTTACTCAGGCTCAAATACAGATGGCACCAAAACATTAAACCCCCTAAAATATGAAAATTGGGAATTAACGCTTCCACCGCCTTCAGGAGGGTGGCCAATAGAAGGGACATACACGCTAAAAACATGGGTGAGCGGAAAATTCGAGGACAACAGGGAAAAGACTGCCTACTCCATGTCTTACCCTTACGTGCCTGTAGTGATAAAAGCCTGCGAAGCCAAATCAAATTCAGCTTGGGTTGAGCAGGACGGGAAATGCAACGAGCAGATAATTGTCAAGCACCAGTTCGATAACACTGGCACTAGAACATTCCTGCACAACGCGAACTTTTACCTCTACGATCAAAGCAACAACAGAATAAAAACTACGTCAAACTCGTATTCTATTGACCCTGGCAAAGGGGAAGTGTGGACTGTAAAGTGGGGCGCGCCAGTAGATGGATGGAAGCCGGGCACTTACAGGTCGGAAGCCTATGTAGATGGCACGTGCACGGGCGGCGGCACTTCCTCTGCATCGAACTCCGTGACCGCCAGCATACCACAAAGCTGCGGGAACACTACCTGTGCCGGAACAATCAATGTTTCAGTGAATGACGGGGCCTCAAACCCGGTTCCTGATGCAAAGGCCTACATTGCCAGTTCATACAGCGCCAGCACCGATTCAGGAGGGAGCGCAGAGATACCAGTTTCCGACAGTACATGCGGAAGAAGCCACAGCATCAAAATCTATTGTTCCAATGGCACTTACTGCGACACGAAATCAACTTCAATCGGCTCCAATGGAGGCTCTGCAAACCTCTCATTCAGCTGCAGCGTGTGCGCGAGGGCGCAAAACCTCTCAGTGAGCGCGACAACAAACAAGGAATCATACAACCTCAACGAAACAATAAGATTGGACACGACTGTGCGTTCCGGAGGAAACAATATTGACGCGGCAAGCCTCTCGATATACGACCCGTTCACGGGAGAGACAATACGCGCAAGCACCTCCGGCAACGGGACAAGCACTTACAATACAACGGCCTCGAAAACAGGCCTGCAGACATTCACAATAAGCGCAAGCAAGGGCGGATACAATTCAACGAGCATGACCAAAAGCGTTGCGGTGAACCAGGAGATGGCGACGATTTACGTTTCAGTAGCCAACAACGACGGGACACAAATGGAAGGGGCGACACTCTACATTGACAGTGCTTATGGCGGGGAAACCGATACATCAGGCAAAAAGACCCTCTCAACTACCGCAGGAAACCACATCATAGAAGCAAAGTGCCCGACACTCGAGTACTGCGGGAGCAAGAGTGACTACTTCAGCGGACAGAAAAACATAAGCTTCAAGTGCAACTGCGACATTGACGCTGATGGTGACGGGCTGAGCGCGAGCGAAGAGGAAATAATCGGCAGCGACCCATACAACGCAAACAGCAACCTGTACAGCAATTTGGGTAGTGTCAAGCTGCATAGCTGCAATAATCCGCTGGCAATTTTCTGGCCGTTCACGAGCAATGATGACAGGGCAATGCTGAAAAGCAACCTCAAAGCAATGGATTACAGCCAGCTTTCAGACCTTGCGAACGGAAAAACAGCAGCAATAGCAGCAGCCGCGCAAGGCACAAAAGTCCTGCCGGCAGCGATCACTTCAAGAAATACGAGTTACCGCGCATTGTTTTCGGTGTACACGAAACAGGAAGCGTTCTCCTCAAAAGACGGCACAGTGATAATAATGGCTACAAGGCCGGATGGCTCAATGAGCATTGTTTCCGTGCCCGCCAACTGTTCAGGGATGTTTTTCGGGATAATAGGCGGAGTTCTGGGCGGCCTGAAAAGCGACGTTGACTTTGCGGCCCAAGTGCTGCAGGGCATCTGGTGGACAGTGTCCCACCCAAAAGAAATAGCGGCTGCAATAGGCAATAGCCCTGAAGCGCCGGGAAAAATCGTTGCATTTTTCACAAGCGTGGATTTTTCCGGTCTTTTCGGGCAGGCCGGCAGCGCAATGCACACAATAACAATGGATATCATGCGCGAAGGAAACAAGTACAATGTATTCAAGTTTGACAAAACAGCGCATGCGGCATACCAAGTGGGGTTCCTGGAAGGCTATGTGACGGGCTATGTAGGAGAACAAGTGCTCCTGCTCGGCAAAATAGCCGACATAATCAAAGGCATCAAGATTGTCGGTGAAACCGGGAAAACAATCGGCAAGGCATTCGAGGCATTCATGAGGATAGGGCAGGAATTCGGTTCAAAAACCGCAGAAATACTGCAAAAGTTCAGTGTAAACGTGTTTGAATGGGGCTCCAAGCCCGCGCAGAACTTTGCGGCAAGGCTCACCAAGATATTCCCTAACACCGCTGATGCGGACAAGTGGATTGCATCGCTCGGGCCAAGAGCAGAAGAGGTACTGGACAAGGGCGAGAGGGTAACACAAAAGCTGGCCGCGGAGATAGAACAGAAACTGAAACCAGAATTAGGGGAAGAAGCAGCAAAAAAAGCCGCACAAGAAGCAGCAAACAGCACAATGAGCAAACTAATGAACTCAAAGTACGGCCGAGAGGCGATGGAAACATTTGAAGAAGGGCCACTGCAACAACTGGCCGAAGTCTACCAAAAACACGACTCAGTAGTAGTTGAGCGTTTTGGACAGAATCTGGAAAACAAAGGATACTCACTCAAAGAAGCAATGGCCTACGCAGACGACATCAAGAGTATACCCGGCACAGAAAACTTGAGAACTAAGGCCGTCACGTCAAATAACCTGGGGCACTTCTTTAACATGAAACGGGCTTCACAGTTAAAGAAACAAGGTAATGTCATCTTAAGAGAAGCAGGAACTGAAGAGCCCATAGTTTTCAACTGGAGGGGCAAAACAATACCTAATGAAAATTTGGATAAAGATATATTATATGATTTGAGTTCTAATGGGGAAACAAAGAGAATACTTGAAGAAGTAAAATCCAAATCATCTGGCGATGGCGGTGTCATACGTTTAGATAACGAAGGCGAAAAGCAGTTGTATAAAATTGCACAAGCCATAAAAAACAAAGTTGCAGATGAGGCAAGGCTGGTTTCTCCATCCGGGCAAGTTTTTGATAATAACTACAAAAGAGTGGCGGAACAGTTGGGGATAACTATCCTAGAGGGGGTCATATGAGTACTGCATATCACATTAATTTCATAATAGAAAAAAAACAGTTCAATAGAGTCCTCTGCAGCAAAATAGCTTACTCTTTATTGACTGCGCATAAGGATGAGTTAGGCACAGAACATATCAGGAATAATAAAATACCGGCGGTATTTCTAAAACAAACTCCCAGTGGCATTAGAGAGCAAATGGAAAAAGAAATAGAAGCTGCTGTTTATTCCCCCCACAAAGATCTCAAAGCATGGTTAGAAAATGAAATAGACTTGTTTTATTCTGGCAGGAATGGTGAAGGGCTTGCTTCGGTCTATGGTGGGGCTTCTGTTTGGAAGGTTTATGACCGACCAGATAAAGTGGAAGTTACTTCTTTAGGCCATAAAATTGCCGATACATTAAAATCTTGGGGATATAATATTCCAATTGATAAAGCAGTCATTGTGATGGGACTTGGTCTTAATGAAATTTTTTGGGCTGATGATTGCCATGAAACTGAATATCAACGCCGGATAGCAAAAAATATTAATAATCTTGTTAAAGATGCGATAACCATTTATAATGCCATTCACCCTATCGCAGGGGCATGTTCATCTGATAATGACCCTTCTATTATCACTACTATTCCAACTAACGCAGAGCACATTACTTGGCTTAATTTTTTTGGGCCGGAGCTAACCAAGAAATTCGGAAGAGAAAAACTCCTTTCTGCGCCTACATATAAAATAGTGGAATTTTCTGATGGCGGCATGCTGTTAATGAGCGGGCCAACTCCTTTTGGAAATAAAAAGAGTGAATATTTCGATGAATGGAATACAATTGAGTGCCAAGATAAAATTGCTAAGCATTTGGGCCTAAGGAAGTGAAAAAATGACTGCCGGAAATTTTGCGGGTTTTTGGGAAAGGTTCGCAGCACATGCTATCGACAATATATTCCTGATGTTCTCGGTTGTGTTTTTCAGCGTGCTGGCTGGCTTTTTGTTATGGGTGATCAGGCCGCTGCTCTCGCCGCTCACAGGGCCTTACTCCGCCCTTGGCATGGGCCTTATTGTCGGGATTTTATTTTACCTTCTTGTCCCTTTCCTGTACTACACTTACTTCATTGGGAAAACAGGGCAGACTTTTGGCAAGTCAGTCATGAAGATAAGGGTTGCCGATAAGAACGGGAACAGCATAGGATACCTGAAGGCGTTTTTCCGCATTTTGCTCATAGAGTTATTCTTCCTGATTCTGATCCCGCTTTCTTTGGCTTTCCTGCTCATAGTTTTTGACAGGGCTAAGCAGGGACTGCACGATAAAATACTTGGGACATTTGTAGTCAAGGAGGGCAAAAGCTATTTTGATGTGAAGAGTGCAATCAAAATCATGGCTTTGGCTACAGGAGTGATAGCCATTATCATCATCATCCTCATATCACTGGCTCACGCTTTCCCGGCATCGGAGGATAGCGGCAGCAGGGATGTGGACTTGTGGTTTAATGGAGAACCCGAATACTGGAAAGGGGCCAAAATCACTTTTGAAAACGAGTACCTGGGGAGCATCAGTTCGTGGGATTGCACGAACTTCTTTAACGAATGCATACTCTCGCTTCCACGCAACAAAATCGTGAAACAGCCCTACCACAAAATATTCAGTTCTAATGGCGCAGAGTGCAGGGAATGGGTTTTTGACGAAACGATGCTTAATTTTGATTCTAACTATGTTGTGCTTGATATTGCTGACAGTAACCAATCAAGTGAACAAAATTGCCTCTCGGAGTGGTGGTGATGGAATTGAAAAATAGCATCGCCCGTTTGAATTCAATTGCGAAAATCCTTGCAGCCCTTTTACTGATCGCGCTCATAG
>Ga0209211_10009612_pt1 | contig 12831 bp, 8 predicted proteins | sample RifGroA2_FD_183992 | JGI IMG/M metagenome (GOLD analysis project Ga0209211, IMG submission 183992) | Groundwater microbial communities from Rifle, Colorado, USA - Groundwater A2 (SPAdes) (version 2) | ecosystem: Environmental > Aquatic > Deep subsurface > Groundwater | place: Rifle, Colorado... | reverse complement strand
CAATTGGAAACCACCGCTAAAAAAGGCGAAAATTGCAGAAGACGACATCGCCGCATAATTTTTTACAGGGGTGCATTTGCTCGGGAAGTTACTTCGCAGCAGGCTTGCGCCCACATCGTCGCATAACAGGAATGAGTATGACAAACTCCGCCTATATCCCTGAAATTACGATACAATTCAAGATGTGTTAGCGTATCCGATGAAGGATTTAACTCGCCTTCAATCTTTTTGCCGTCAAGGCTGACCACCACTATCTTGTCGGGCGTTAAATCCTTGTAAGCCACGCCGCTTGGTTTTATCGCAACAACGCCAGCTTTGCGGTCAATTCCGCTGACATTGCCCCAGTTGCATATCACCAATTTTTTAAGCTCAAGTTCAACATTGGCAAGGCATACCGCTTTTTTCAATTGTTCATATACCTTATTCATTTGCCTTGTCCTTGATCATGAGAAGTTCTTTCATCACATTTATAAGATTGCCATTCCAACTGGAAACGCCAAACGCATCGTGCAACTGCAAATAGAGTTTATACAACTGCTGATATACCTGATGATTGGCGGCGATGGGTTTAAACGTCTTTTTCTTTACGCCGCACATTTTCGCCTGTGCCGCAGCAAAGCTCTCATAGCCACCCGCTACTTTTCCTGCCGCCACTGCACCGGCGATCGCCGAACCCAGAGCACAGGTCTGTGTCGAACGAGAGACCTTCATCTCCCTGCCGGTAACATCGGCATATATTTGCATCAGCATAGGATTCTTTTCGGCAATTCCGCCGCAGTTGACAACCTCTGTAACCTTTACACCACATTCCTCAAACCGATTTATGATGGTTAAAGCGCCAAACGCCGTTGCCTCAATCAGTGCGCGGTAGATTTCTTCAGGCCTTGTATGCAGTGTCTGACCGACAAGCATTCCCGTAAGACGCTGGTCAACGAGAATGGTGCGGTTGCCGTTGTTCCAGTCCAACGCTATCAAACCCGATTGGCCTGGTTTAAGCTTTGCGGCCTTTTCGGTCAACGCGGTATGCGAACCGTTCTTTTTGCCTGCCGGTTCGATATAATTGACAAACCAGTTAAAAATATCGCCCACTGCCGACTGCCCAGCTTCCAGGCCATAATAATTCGGCAGAATAGAGCCATCGACAATTCCGCAGATTCCGGGAATATCGGCAAGGTTTGTTTTGCTGTCTGAAACTAAGCAATCGCAGGTACTTGTGCCTATAATCTTTACCAGAATACCCGGCGCAATACCAGAACCCACAGCTCCGAGGTGCGCATCAAACGCTCCCACTGCCACCGGAATACCGGCCTTTAGTCCCAGTTTCTTCGCCCATTCTTCGGTAAGACCGCCTGCGGCAGTTTCAATGGTACAGGTGTCATCGTAGAGTCGCTCGTGAAGTTCGCCGAGCTTCGGGTTGAGCCTGCCGAGAAAATCTTTTGCGGGCAGACCGCCCCACTGCTTATTGAACATCGCTTTATGGCCGGCGGCACAGCGGCTGCGTTTTAATATCGCAGGGTTGCTGGTACCAGTAAGAATACCAGTGAGAAAATCGCAACATTCAACCCACGAATAGGCCGCATCAAAAACTTTCGAATCAACACGAAGGCAATGCAGTATCTTGCTGAAGAACCACTCCGATGAATACACCCCGCCGCATTTAGCCAGATACTCAGGATGCTCTCTGCGGGCAAGAGCGGTAATTTCAGCGGCTTCTGCGTATGATGTATGATCTTTCCAAAGCCATGCCATTGCATTGGGATTTTTTTTAAATGCCTTGAGCATTCCCAGCGGAGTACCGTTCTTATCAACCGGCAGCGGCGTAGAACCTGTGGTATCAACGCCAATGCCAATAACCGATTCCGCCTTGAATTTCTTATCCGCTATTTTCGCGACAGCGACCGCTTTTTTTACGGTTACTTCGATGCCCCTGACATAATCTGCGGGATTCTGGCGAGCGACATTATGATCTCGCTTATCGAGAATAATGCCATGAACGCCCGTCTCGTACTCATAAATCGCCGTGCCGACCTCTTCGCCATTTGCCACATTAACAATTACACACCGACACGAATTTGTCCCGTAATCCAATCCGATAGTATATTGCATATTCATCACAACTTTCATCTATTATAAATTGAAAAATATCTATTTTCAAGTGAGAAAAAAATAAATATATAATATTTACATTCTTCCGCTATAACCTTCTTGACAGCACTCTTTACTCAAGCAAATAGAAACTGCTCCATCCTTTTCTAATCTTTTACTACCACACCATTACATCAAGCACTTTATACATATCTGTCTTTTCGATGTCCTGCCAGGGAATCTATTGAGCCATGATGCCCCAGCGATTGTCACCTTATGATTGGACAGTAGTGACTGTACCACAACTTTTAAAAATCTCGCTGTTTAATAAAACTGAACATAGTTGTTCCATTCTTTTCCAATTAGATCTTTTCGAATATTATTTTATTTCCCAAGTGTCTAGGAACTTGCACTTGCAAATCAGCGGGATATTGCAGGTACAATTTGCAATCGTTGCTATTATTCCAATGCAATTTGATATCTCCAGAAGGAGTGGGTACAGTACCCTCTGCATAATCCAGCAAGTGCATAGCGGGATTCACAATAAATTGTTTAAAGCCTGGAGTAAGCGGCTTAACACCTAACAGATGCGATTGGAAGATGTACACAGGAACTGCAGACCAACCATGACACAAACTTCCAGCACCGTCAAAATCGGCTTGACCTTTGATCGTTTCCCAGAAGCTCGTCGCTTCCTGGTCAAGCATATAGCCCCATTTTCGACAAATGTCTTTAAGAACGAATTGGCCAAATTCAACAGGATCATTTAATAGCGCTTCATAAACAAACATTGACATGCTTAAAGTAGCCGGCACAAGCGTAACATTGTTCGCCACAACAGCTTTCAGCTCACTGGATTGCTGGGGATTACAAATATTCTGAAGCAGGGCCAATGCCTGTGTGAGTTGTGAAAACTGCTCATCTCTGCCGGAGGTAGAATTTTTAAATAGTTTGCGCTCGGAATCAAAAAATACCTGCTTGATGTTTTTCCGGAGTTCATGGCCCTTTAAATACCAATGCTCCGCATCGCGATCGCCTATTAGTGAACATATTTGGCCAAGAGCATCTACGGCTTCCAGGAGAAATAAATTTAGACAGCAGTGAAAAGTCTTTTCATCTGTTCTGACGCATCCATCGAGACCTGGCGACCATTCGTAATAGTTCCAATATTTTGGGTCAGAAAGAATTGGCATGAGACCAGTTATATCGATATCAGACATATAACTATTAAGCATATATTTCATCTGGGGCAAGAACTCATCAACAAGCTTCCGATTTCCACTATAAAAGTAATGCTGCAATATCTCTGTTATCCAAACCATCGAAAAACATGGTATAGTAATGGGAACTTCGGCGGGAGCTGTCAACTCAAGGAAACCATCATCACGCAACCCCTTCCCGAGCAACCTAAGAGATTCTTCAGGAAAGTCATACTCTCCAAAAGCATAATACCCACACAGCGCTTGAATTCTTGAGTCCATTGCATAGAGCGCCTGTTCTCGCCAAGGACAATCTTCGTAATGCTCATGCATGCATAATTCTAATGTTCTTTTACTCACCTCATATATTCTGTTATAAATTTCTTCACTACATCTAAACCGCCCTCGATGTATCACCGGATAAGCAACCGGGCTAATACCAACATAATGAATGATAAGGGATTCCGCATAATTGGTTATGTGCAATTCAATATACCTGCAACCCAATCTTCGTATTGGCATCTGCCATTTTTGATAACCAGACTTGCTAATATAACGATCTGCAAAATTGCGTCCTTGAATACTACAACGCACGCGTCCATCAAAAATGTGTTCGCCATGTGCTATATCGATTACTACCCCACTTTCACATGTGAGTTCAATCTCTAAATACCCAAAAACTTCTGCTCCCATATCCAGAATAAGAAATACTCCATCTTCGCTATCCTGTGGCGGAGCGATTATAAATTTTGATTCAGTTCGCTCCTTATCAAGCATAGATGGTATGTGTCTAACGTCAGGCATCAACTTATCATTTGCCATTATCTCGGCAATAATACCAGATGACTTTTTCCGGATCAGGCCTCCTGTTTTGATCACATTAGCTTGAACCGCATCCTTGATCAATAATTTGGGCAATGGGCGTGGCGAAAGCAGTCCCCAAAAACTGTCGTTTTGAGTACCTATTTCCAACGCGTCTGGCCAATCTGAATCATCATAATTAGCCTGCATCCAATTGTCATCGAGATTTGCAGTATTGGTAATAACTAAACCAAGTTGAGGGGTTACTAAATCAGTTGGACCATTAAAATATGTCAGGCTGGTTCTAATTTTCGAAAATTTGTCACTAATAATAAAAACAGTTTTACAATCAAGCCAAAATATAAGCCCAGCTTTGCCTTTGCGATACCTAGATGTGCTTCGACCTTGATAAAAAGCCAAAAGACATAAAATGTTTGTTCCTTTTTTGAGAGCACTAATAATGTTCAAGCTATCATAGTGCTTATCTCGGGGATAATCACTGAATTGACCAGTTCCAATGAATTGTCCATTAAGCCAGGCACAATAATCGGTGTCAACACTAATGTTTAATACTACACACTCACCAATATTTTCGATTGAGAATGTTTTGCGTATTTCTATCCAATGGTTCTCCTCGAATTCGTTTTTGCCCCATATCCATTTGGGAATCTTGAAAGCTTTTTTTGCCCGTTTTTGTTTTAGAACATCTTCCATGTTAAGTCATGATTATTTAAACACCAGCATCTTGTACATTTTTCATAGGTATCTTCGAAATTTACCTTACAGCTTGATTTGGTGAATTAGATTTCCTGCCCATCGAAGTCTCAAGGTGAGCGAAGGGACTTTCAAAGCGAAGCATAAGCCAGAGAAAAACAGGAACTAAGCAATAAATAATTCCGCCATAAAGGAAACTGAATCTATAAAAATCACCTGACATTTTTATAATCCAGCCCAAAGACATTGTGCCAAGAAAGAGAAATATCATACTAATCAGAGTTTGAACACTAACTAATTGGCCAAATTTTTCTTTTGGCAAATGTGCAAACATCATTGGAAGCAACGCTGCTCCAAGTATCATATTGAATCCAGAATAGACCAGATAAAATGGCCAGCACGTATATTTGTCGAGTATGAAAAAGTACATCAAAATCTGGATTCCGCCAACTATCGCGCCAAACAGACCCCAAATAATATTTGGGCCATAACGATCAACAATCCAGCCGGCAGGTATTGCAAGTGCCATTGCTATAATTGTGCCAGTCCCCATCATCATACCAATTTCATTCGATGTCATATTAAGATTAGTTTTAAAGAACAGTATGTAGAAAGTATTCGCTGCCGGTGCGCCTAATGCGGTCATTCCCAGAGTTAAAAGTAACATCCACATGAATTTATTGCATAAGCCTTCTTTGACAAACATATTAATGTTATTTAGAATCGGGATTTTTTCGGGCGGCGGCGGGTAATCGCCCTCCTTTATCATAATAAGCATCAGAATATTGAAAGTTACACCTATTATTCCGCAGAGCCACCAAACCAAAACTGGGTTTGAATCAAATAAACGAAAAACACCATATTGAAAAACTAAAGTACCTCCGAAACCTATGAAACGAAACGCTCCGATAAAACGCCCCATCAATTCACCTGGAATGACATCGTTGAAGAAATAATACATCACTTGACCAGTAGCTCCTGCAACGCTAACTATAGCTACAGCCAAATTCATCCCCCAAAATGTTTTCATATAAGGTATCATTAACATACCAATCCCCCAAAGCGGAGCAGTAAATAACACAAATGGCCTACGCCTACCCCAGCGGGTCCGAATCCTATCACTCCACATCCCTGTTAAAGGAATTACTATCATGCAAGCCAAATACCCGATACTGGTAAACCATGCTATTTGAGTTGTGGTATAATTAAGGTTCTTTAGATGCAGTGGCAACATCATTGGAATGGATGTAACAGCGAGCGTATTTGTAAAATCGCCAAGCAACAACCAAAAGAGTAACCAGGCCAGCCCCCTTCTAGTATAAACTAAACTTCCAGCTCGCCAGACCCGTTTTCCATCAGCATTATACCATTTGCCATCAGAATTTTGCTTCAATTTAACTTCGTCAGCCAAATTTGCCATACTTTATCTTTCTGTTTGGTTCGTGATGAGAATATCCTACAGGTTTATATTATACTATGTATTTCAAAAAACAAAGCTTTATTATGCGACCTGAACAACCGTTAGTACGTTGTTCGCCCTTCAAACCCACAATACCTTTATGAGGATTTAGAAATTTATTGAATAATCAACTGTTATAAAAACGCAATAATGGCGACTAAAAACAGAAGTCTTGACCAGCAATTATTCTGTTTTATAACGATAATTATAAGACTTGGTCATATTCCAGTAAAAATTAGGATCATGCTCCCAATTCGTGTTATACCAAACCTCGGCATCACCACTACCATACATATCATTAGATTCTGCAGGGGCAACAGATGTTTGTTCAGCGTATTCATTGAACGAATTAATAATTACCATATCAGGTTTATTAGCCAGAACTCGCTCCCAACTCAACAATTTGTAGCGGTCTCCAGGTACTCCATTATATACACGCGAAACAATTGGAGCGAGATAATAGTTCCAGCCAGGCATAACAACCATAGCATCATTATTGGCCAATGAACCATTGATAAACGCCCAGCCATAGTAAAACCCATATTCATTGGGGGGAATTACTTCCGGCCCGTTCGCCGTATAAACCGTGGCAGTATCAGCATCAATCTGCCCGTCAGCCCAGCGAAGTGTAAAGCGGTTAGTATTAGTTTTGTCCCCTTGATATGAATTATAATATATGCGAGAGCCAAAACCCACCAGCAAAGGTTTTCCATCAAGGGTGAAGTAGTTGCTCGAAGGGCAATTGGGATTACTTATAAAATCATCCCATACTACATCTGTTTCCCATTCCAGGGAAGCTCCATCACGTGTAAGCCCCGCCCAACCAACAGCAACAGCATATTTCAACGGCTTATGCTGAGTATTTGCATTCCAAATCGCAAGTCGTTCAATAAATTTTAGCCCACGTTCTTTTATGTAACCATAATTTATGTAGTTGGTATAATCTAATATCACAAAGTCTATACCGGCTTCTGTAATCATCGATATGTGTTCATCAATGACATTTGGGTCGCCGCTATCATATTGAGCAAAACTACCAAGTGTCCATGGTACATAACGAATATCCTCAACATCCCAGAAATTAAGCGCATCTGCCATGTAGTAATTATCCGCAGGCATTGCCTTCCATACCCCTTCTGTTGGGTAAAAAACAACCGGAGCGTCTTTGCCTGTCCCATATACATCACCAAGACCCTGCCAACTGCAATATTCTGGTAATAACCTGCTGCCATTGCCATGGCCTAGTTTCCAATCTACAGGATCAAGAAAAGCACTACAATTAGAGAATAACTCAAACCATCTGCCTGTCGTACCGTCGGTGTAACCATCGTAATAGAGGATAATATCCTCCATCTCCGGTCCTTCCGCATTAACATTACCTACAATGCGAGAGGTTGAACCACTCCCAACGCCGCTTTTCCATAAAGAATAAGCACTAAAGCCGGTACCTGTTGATGGAGCTACATACCATTGACCTTGGCCTGCACCATCATAAAAAACGATCGCATCCGCTTTGTTATCGCCGTAGGTACCTCCAGCATTAGTTACATCAGCAAGTAATTGATCTGTGGAATTCTGACCAAATCCACCTTTCCACAACGAATATGCTCCGAAACTGCTGCCAGTAGACAACGCGGCATACCAGTCTCCAGCACTGCCATAGTATACAACAGAATCGGCTTTCCCATCTCCATCTACATCCTTAACGAACTGCTTAGATGCGTAGTTGCCTCCAAAACCGCTTTTCCATAATGAATATGCATCAAAGCCGGTACCTGTTGATGGCGCTACATACCAATCACCTTGGCCACTACCATTGTAGAATACAACCGCATCCTTTTTGCCATCACCAGTAACATCAGCAAGGAACTGCGTTGTAGAATTGCCGCCAAAACTATTCTTCCATAAAGTACCGTCGCTGAAATTTTCTCCATTAGACAATGCAACATACCAACCACCAGTGGCATCAAAGTACGCGACAGCATCATCTTTACCATCACCATCAACGTCTCCGAGAAAACGCGAAGTTGAACCTGTACCAAAGTCGCGAATCCAGGTATAATGACCCTCGTTAGAATATGACGTTTCATACCAAATGCCTGTGGTACGATTAAACCTTGCATCTAATGCGTAATTATCCGTTCTTACACCACCGTCACTCCATATTTTTATTTTCAGATTTCCATTAAGCCCTGCTGGGGTGGCGCCAGTTGTGAATGATACTCTCTGATGCGTCCAGTTATTGTATGCGGTAGCAACCTGACCATATTCAGCACCAACAACACCTTGTCCAAGACCCTCGCCAACTTCCATCACCATCACATCACCAGCAAATACTTGAATTCGATACCAGCCATTGCCAACCGGCGAGTCTTTTCCGAAACCGGCATCATAGTCGAGCACATAAATCGTTTTCGCTGTCAGCGTAGCCGACAGAACTTGCGACCAACCATTACCACAAAATGAACTCTCTACTTGCTCGCCGTACGGTGTCCTGGGAACTTCCATCCCACCTTGAGCATAGTAAGGAGTATTACTATCACCGAAGAAATTCCAATCCCATCCTGCATCATTAGTACGCAAGACGCGAGAACGCTCGGGATGACCGGGGTTATTACCCCACATATCCGTCCCGGACGCTGTCCAGCCAGTAGCTGAATTACCATAAGTAAAATCCCCCACTAAAGTTATAGCTGGGGCTTCAAAATTACCATTAACAATAGTAATCGGCGCAGCAAAGCCGATAACAGATGTTAACATGATTCCCAATAAACCTACAATTAGATTTCTCATAACATTTTCCCTTTAATCAAAAAATTCACAACCACTCACGAGTATTTTGACTATATTGGGCACACACCCAATTCCAAAATACCCAATTTTATTGGTTACAAAAAAAGGACTTGCTTAACATTGGACATCAAAGGCATCAGCGCTTTTAAACGAGGTTGCTTGAGTAATATAAAAAAAAGAGGATTCTATGGTGAACTAAAAATTAGTCAAAGAAGAGCTTGGCTATGGTGTACTCAAATATCCTTACTTAAAATCTATTCCATAAACACCTCACCGAGTTAATTACAGTAGATAGCATCTTGATATATTGGGCAACGCACCCAATCTTAAAATGCCCAGTTATTCAATTATCAACCTTTTACAAAACTAAACTGTCAGAGCAATCGGGGGGAATTCTCATGTCCCCATCAATCCAAGGAATCAAAAGAATGACAAAACATATCAAGAGTATAAATATTAAAATCCATTCCATAATCATCAACATTACTCGCTTCAGTAGCTTACCTCACACGGGTAAGTATATCGGCGAACCCTAATAAGTCAAGCTTTTTATCCCAATACTATCATACCTCTACGTTATCATAGAGCCTGTCCGCAGTAGTTAATTCCTTATCGAGTAAGAAATTAGGACGAAAATAAATTTTTAAAACACCCGTTTTTTTGTGTAACCTATAAAAAAGGCATGCTATAATTTTTATAGAATCTCGTTCGTCTCCTTGTGAAGATATAAAGAGAGGGCATCCTTTGGTATAATTTGAGTGTGTTAAACATCAACATTTTATACGAAAGGGACGTATCAATATAAGAAACTACCCGCGCGAGGTTTTTGGCTTCAAAAATCTCTCTCTCGGTTATGTACCTATCCAAGTCTATTTGTAAAAGGATTTTTTGACCTTTTCAGGCATTTCCAAAGGAAATCAGGAAATAAAAAATTTTGACATCTCGGATAAGCACTTGTGAAAAAAGCACTTATAAAAAAGCGGGCGAAGAGATTCGAACTCTCGACTTTCAGCTTGGGAAGCTGACATTCTACCGCTGAATTACACCCGCAAGTTATTTATTCACAACAACTTACAAAACACCACCTTTTACAGAAGCCATTTTGTGGCAGTTTGGAGCAAATTTTCCAAACCGCTTGTAATATGATTACCAAATTAAGAATAAATTGCCAGAGATTTTCAGAGGCCTAAGACTTTTTGTCGCAGTTTGTGGCAGTACCTAATAAAACTGAATCAGTTCCACAGATAAAATAAAAAGAGTAATACTACTCTCGTTTTGAAAGGAACCGACTGTGACCGTCAAAGAAAACTTCACGAAAAGTAAGAAGCAGCCGCCTAAATTGCGTCATCATAAAGCAAGCGGACAAGCCTACGCCGTAATCAGCGGCAGAACTGTTTACTTCGGACCGTTTGAGAGTACCGAGGCAACACAAAAATATCACCAGACAATCGCCGAGTGGCTTGCAGCGGGAAAGAACGCACATGCGCCTTGCCACGAGATTACTATTGATGAAGTAATCGCTCGCTTCTGGCTGCATGCTGAGAAATACTATGTCCGCAACGATGGCACACCAACCTCTGAGGTCAACAATTTCAGGCAGGCGCTGCGGCCGTTAAAGCAGCTTTATGGTCATACCAAAGTAGTGGAATTTGGCGCAAGGGCGATGTGTACCATCAGACAGCACATGGTTGACAATGGCTTGTGCAGAAGTAATATCAATAAGATGGTCGGCAGGATAAAACTCATGTTCCGATGGGCTGCGGCACAGGAACTCATTCCGGCAAGTATATACCATGTGTTGAATACTGTGTCGGGATTGCGTCACGGCAGAAGTGAGGCAAAGGAAACCGAACCGGTAAGGCCAGTGCAACAAGAATACATCGATGCTATCGAGCCATATGTAAGCCACCAAGTATGGGCAATCATACAGCTTCAGCTCTTGACCGCGGCACGCAGTGGAGAACTTGTTATGATGCGGCCGTGCGATATTGATATGTCAGACAGGATATGGCTCTACAACCCTGCCCAGCACAAGACAGCTCATCACGGCTTTGGTCGCATTATATACATCGGGCCACATGGTCAGGAGATCCTGCAACCGTTTCTGCGCAGATCTGCCAATTCATATTGCTTCTCACCCGCTGAGTCGATGGCCCAACACAGATTGGAACGAGCGCAACAACGCACAACCCCACAGAAATATGGAAACGGGCCAGGCACAAATATTGATGAAATGCCGAGCTCGGCATTTCATCGAACATGCCGACACCCTGGATATGCCGAGTAAAATTCTACAACGGTTCATTAAGCTGTAAAAAAGCTTATATTGTACAGCCTAATAATATCTACTCGGCATAATCAGAGGTTCTTTAGGAACTCCAACAGTTCATTATCCGGTCGGAAACGCTTCAGTTTTGCATCTTTAGGTGCCACTTTGTTAAGGGCCTGTTCCTTTAATTTCATATCAGCATGTAGATATACCTGTGTTGTTTCCACTTTTTCATGACCAAGCCATAGAGCTATCACGGTTCGATCTACTCCGTGCTGAAGTAAATCCATCGCAGTAGTATGACGAAGTACGTGTGGTGATATCTTTTTCTTCTCAAGCGTCGGGCACCGTTTTGCGGCTGTTATAACATGCTTTGCCAACAGATATTCCACTCCGTCACGGCTAAGTTGAGTACCGCGAGCATTAGGAAAGAGCGGCTCTGAGGAACCACAATTGCGTTCTCGTAGCCATGCACGTAAAATTACGACTACTTCTTTTCGTAATGGCGTACAACGCTCTTTGCGGCCCTTACCAACACATCGCACATGTGCACCTGTGCCTAATTCGACATCTTTACAGTGAAGCCCTACTAATTCAGATACTCTTAAACCCGTTTGTAACGCGAATAGGATAAGAGTTTTATCACGGCGGCCTGCCCAAGTGCCCTGATCAGGTGCGGCAAGGAGAGCGTCAGTTTCAGCGGATGTTAAGAATTCAACTGGCTTCTGTTTATATCGCTTGCTTGGTATAGCTCGAATACGTTGAGCTAAAGCACTGCAAGCGGGTTCCTCAAGTGCAACATACTTGAAAAAAGAACGGATAGTAGATAGCCGAATATTTCGTGTTCGAGCTACATTGCCTCGTTCTTTCTCAAGATGATCAAGGAAGCTACCAATGAAAGGTGTATTCAAATCTTCTATTGTCAGCTTTGACGGTTCCTTTTTGAGATGCTTCTGAGCAAACTTGAGAAGCAGTTTAAAGGTGTCTCGATGGCTTGCGATTGTATCCGGACTTGAATTCCGTTGTCGCATGAGGCGGTCTGTGAAGTATGACTCTAACAATGTAGGGAATGTGGCTTTAATAATCATTATGTTAGCTTTCCTTTCTTTTCTAATCTCAGAGCAGCCAGTTGCAAAAGCTCGGGAGTAGCTGAGATATACCAATAAGTATGATTGATCGTACTGTGTCCTAAATAGGTTGCTAATGCTACGGTATTCTGTTCAACATTAATTCCAGAGCGATACCAACCCAACATGGTCTTAATAGCAAATTTATGGCGAAGGTCATGAAGACGAGGCCCATAGCTGTCTCCCGGATTGCGCAAACCTATCTGATGTGACAAAACTGCAAACCAGCGACGCACCATGTCACCAGGTACACGAGTACCGCGTCTTTCAATTACCCACAACTTACAGCTTATATTGTACTAATTTGGTTGGTATTGCCGATGTAGTTTGTGGGCTTGTAGTTCATAAAGTATCAGCCCCTTGGCGAAGGAGCTGGTTTTATGA
>Ga0209211_10009606_pt1 | contig 12835 bp, 8 predicted proteins | sample RifGroA2_FD_183992 | JGI IMG/M metagenome (GOLD analysis project Ga0209211, IMG submission 183992) | Groundwater microbial communities from Rifle, Colorado, USA - Groundwater A2 (SPAdes) (version 2) | ecosystem: Environmental > Aquatic > Deep subsurface > Groundwater | place: Rifle, Colorado... | reverse complement strand
TGAAAAACAAGTTTCGCACGTTTCTACAGGCGGCGGCGCTTCGTTGGAATTCCTCGAAGGAAAAGTCCTTCCCGGTGTTGAAGCGTTGAATGATTAATATTCTTCAAAAAACTTGATTTGAATATCGAATATTGAACAAGGAATGACGAATGATGAAGTATTTTTTCGAAATTCAGTATTCCTTGTTCGTTATTCATTATTTACCGTGAATGAGATGGGGAAGTTAGATTATGATTAGGAATAAGATTATGATTAGGAATAAGATTATGATTAAGAACTATAAAAAGAGAATCTTATGAAAAGAGATTTTATAAATATTGATAAAGAAATTTTGGGTGGAACTCCTGTTTTTTCGGGAACGAGAGTTCCAATCCAGACGCTCTTTGATCATTTAGAAAAAGGAATTTCTGTAGATGACTTTCTCGAGGATTTTCCTTCTGTTTCTAAAGAGCAGGCAATTCGAACATTACAGTTTGAAGATGCAACAAGAGATCAAGAATATGATTAAGATTAAGATTATGAATAAGAGATACTGACAACTAAAAACTATGAAGAGAGATTAATGGGTTTATACGATAGAAATTATAACAAACCGGGCGGATTTGGAAGCTTTAGTTTATTTCCGCCGGTAATTAAAAATCTACTTATCATCAACGGCGCAATTTTTTTGTTGATGGCGATGATGCAGAATATTGTGTTCAACGGTGTGCCTGCAGAGCAGGTCATTATTCATTGGTTTGCGTTAATGCCGTTGGGTTATGGTTTCCAGATCTGGCAGTTAATTACTTACCAGTTTTTACACGGCGGATTTTCACACATCTTGTTTAATATGTTCGCACTTTGGATGTTCGGAGCTGAAATTGAAAACACATACGGTTCAAAGAAATTCTTAATTTATTATTTAGCGTGCGGAATCGGTGCAGGACTTTTGCATCTCTTCCTTTCTCCTGTTTTAACCGGTGGGTTAGCTCCAACGATTGGCGCTTCGGGAGCTATTTACGGAGTGATGATCGCCTTCGCAATGTTCTTTCCGGATAGATTGATCTTTCTCTATTTCTTTATTCCCGTTAAAGCGAAATATTTTATTGCATTTATGATTGTGTTTGAATTTCTTGCTGTGGATAGCGTTGGCAGCGGAGTCGCTCACCTTGCGCATTTGGGTGGCGCGTTAGTTGGATTTTTGTTTATCCTTTTTGATAAAGATTCGATGGTAAGTTTCAAACAATTGTTCGGCGGTTCGCGTAGAGGATATTCTCCGCCAAGAGATGTTTTTCAAAAACCGGTATTTAAAAATCCTTTTAAGAAAACCGAACCTGATATTGAAGACGCAACTTACTCTGATGTGAACGAAGCGAAAAGCGATGTTACCCAAGAAGATATAGATAAAATATTGGATAAGATCAGCCAGTCCGGCTATAAAAATTTAACCGAACGTGAAAAGAAAATTCTTTTTGAAGCAAGCCGGAAGATGTAAAGGATGCAGAGGAAGAAGCAATTCTGGTTTATTATTTTAGCAGCGGTAACCATCGGGTTTGCCGCGATCGTTTTTTATGCTACGAATGTAAAAACGATTGAGCAAGATACGTTTATAAAGTTCTATACTGATTATTTAATCGCACAGGACTCACTCGGAAACGATGTAACTTCTTCCAAAAAGATCAGAGAAAAACTTTACAAAAAATATTCCGTTACAGAAGAAGAATATCTTTCCACGATAAATGTTTATAACAGCGATCAGAAAAAATGGGCTGAGTTTTTTGGTAAAGTGATGGAGAATTTAGAAGCGCAACAGAAAAAAGACAGGACTAAGAAGTAGTCTTCATCTTCGCAATTACAATTCTTATAGCGGCGTAACTGATAAACTCGGGAAGCCGCTTTTTTAATTCTTTTAGATTTGAAAATCCTTTTAGCGCCTGCTGCGAGATTTGTTGATACAGTTCTTCGGTAAGCAAAGAAGAAATATCGGTTTCGGGGAAATATTCCAGGATCGTTTCCACCTGCATAGAAATTACCGGCTCGGCGAGTTTTCTTGTGCCGGCAATTTCTTTTAAGGTAAATCCTTTTTGAATTAAATGGTAAGTTTCCGTTATGGACGAAGGAAGCGATTTCTGTCCGGTTTTTATTTCACTGAAAAGTGTCGAATCGTTTTCGGCAAAACCTTCAATGATTTCTAAAAAAATATTCCCAAGTTTGGTAAACATCCGCTGATTAAAACCATTTATTTGAAGCATCTCAAAGTGAGTAACCGGTTTCTTTTCGGCAAGTTCGCGGAGAACCTCATCGCCGCAGACGATATATTTTGGCTGTCCGAACTTGAGCGCCGCCTTGTCACGAGCTTCTTTTAACAAATGAAATAACTCTAAATTCTTTTCGTAATTCTGCGGTTGTTCTGTTGAAGCAACAATTCCTTTTTGCAGCAGAAATTGTTTCCCCTTATTTGTTAGAAAAATTTTCTTGAACTGCTTTGTATCCTTCTGCAAATCTTCAGTATCGACCAAATAACGAATAACGGTAATGATATCTTGTTTTGAAAAGGTTGAACAAACTCCAAAGGTGGAAACAGTTTTTAAATTTGTTGCTTTAGAGGAACCGGAAAGAATTGAAACAAGCTGCGTTTCGGTTATGCCGAGATCCATTTCATGTGCGGTTCTTAAAATTATTTCGCGTAAATAATCGATGGTGGATTCCGGAAGTGAATCTTTTGTTACGCACGAATCGCATTTGTTACACTTATATGTTGAAACTTCTTCACCGAAGTAACGCAAAATAAATTTGAAGCGGCACTCCTTGCAATAAACAAAATCGATCATCTGCTCAAGTTTTTTCTGAGCGTGGAAATAAGCTTGATTCAACTTCATGTAATTAATGTTGAGCCGCGAACTTTCCACGCGCGGACCTTTTAAGAAAAGAGCTTCTCTTCCAAGCGGTTTGGTGTAATCAAGAATTCCACTGTGCTGCAAAGAGAGGAGCGCTTTGTCCACTTCATCAGTTGATGAATTAAGATCGTTGGCAAAATCTTGTAAAGAAAAACTAATCTTTGAAGTAAACAGAGATGAACCGAATTTCCGCAGAAGAAAGATTATTAATTCTTTTTTAAGCGGACTCTTTAAATGCTTTGTGTAATTCTTTAGATGTTCCAGATCGATAATGATTTGCAGAGAGTTTTGCCGTTCGAAATCGGAAATGAATTTTAAGTGCCCTGCTTCTTCAAGAATTTTAATCGCAGCCATCATCAATCCTTTTGAAAAATCCTTCTTCACAAACGAAGAGAGATATTCAAAATTGATCGGGATTTCAGGCTCCTTCGTTTCACCGATTTTTACTTTGCCATACGTGCAAAGACCATCGTACAATTTCTGCAATAGTTCTTTATCGGGATACGAAGATTGAATAAAATATTGGTGAATGGAAGAATCGTTCGGCTCAAATAATAAAACTGCGGTTGAAGGTTTGCCGTCTCTGCCTGCTCTACCAATTTCCTGATAATAATTTTCGATTGTACCCGGCATATTGTAGTGAACAACGAGACGAATATCCTTTTTATCGATCCCCATTCCAAACGCGTTTGTGGCGATGATAACGGGAGTTTTGCTTTCGAGAAATTCTTCTTGTATACGTTTCCGTTGCGCTGAAGTTAAGCCCGCGTGGTAAAACGAATTTTTAATTTTGTACATTGACAAAACTTGCGAAACGTCTTCCGCTTTTTTTCTGGAGGAAGTATAAATGATAGCCGGAGTTTTGTAAAGCGAAACTAACTCAACAACTTTTTCATCTTTCTTTTTTGTGTGAATTACTTTGATCGAGAGATTCTCACGTTCAAATCCGCGCACAAAGACTTTTGGTTCTTTTAATCCAAGTTGAGCGAGAATGTCATCACGAACTTCCGGAGTTGCTGTTGCCGTAAAAGCTGCAATCTTTTTTACTCCCGAAAAGGTGAGGAACTCTTTTATCTTCCGGTAACTTGGGCGGAAGTTGTGTCCCCATTCCGAAATGCAATGTGCTTCATCTACAAAAACAAAATTGGGATTAAGCTGTTTTATCTTCTCCGAGAAATAAAGATTCTCAAATCTTTCAGGCGCGACGTAAAGGAGTTTTATCTTTCCGTAAGAAACTTCTTTTAAAATTCTTTCAATTTCATAATACTCAAGTGAGCTGTTAATAAAGGCTGAGATCAATTCAGTTTTATTCAACCCGTCAACTTGATCTTTCATCAAAGCGATGAGAGGAGAAACAACGAGCGAAAAGTTTTCCGAAATGAGTGCTGGAATTTGATAGCAAATAGATTTCCCCGCACCGGTTGGTAAAACCGCGAGCACATGGTTACCGGCAAGAATTTCTTTAATAATTTCTTCCTGCCCGGGTCTAAATTTTTTGTAGCCGAAATATTTTTCTAACGCTTGATGAGGAGTCATTTTATAATTAGGGATCAAATTAATCTCAACATGTGCAGAATATTTGGGGGGCAAAAAATCTTAGATGCATGAATGAATGGTTGAATGATTGAATGTTTCGATTGCATACTGTCTTCTGTTTTCTACCTACTATTTAGGCTGGTTTTGCCATGCCATGTTTTACGGACACTTACAAAATCTTTTCTTGTTCAAAGAAATAAATCTCTTAATTTTGAATTAAACTTTTACAAACATAACAAAAATATTCTTTGTGCGAGAAAAGAGAAGTAAGGAACCGGAATGAAGAAATTGATAATACTTTTTGTTTTACTTTTACAGTGTTTTGGTTATACCCAAAGCGTCAACTCAAAATCAGATGTAATGCTGCAAGGATTCTATTGGAATTCACCGGATGGCGGTAGGTGGTATGATTCACTCGCGAGTGTCGCTCCGCGTTTGGCTTCTGCTGGATTTGGCGCAATCTGGTTTCCTTCTCCCGCAAAAGGTGCCGGCGGCGGCGCTTCAATGGGTTATGATCCGTATGACCATTATGATTTTGGCGAGTTTTATCAAAAAGGTTCGCGCAAAACCCGCTTCGGCAGTAGAAGTGAATTGGAACATTCAATAAAATCTTTTCACGATGCGGGTATAAAAGTTTACGCCGATGCTGTACTCCGGCATATGATGGGAGGAGAAGAAAAAATCCCTTATGAATGTATCCCTTATAACAACGGAAATAAAATTGTTTCCGATTCCGCTTATCTACTTTTCAATTATCCCGCCGGTTCCGGAAGATTCAAAAAAGATGCATCATCATTTTATCCCAACTCGGAAAACTGCTGGGTTGATCCTTTATTTACAAAAGTTGATCCGATCTTTCGTTTCGGCGATTGGCTCGATCACAATAAAAAAAGTGTACGCGATAGTCTTATTGCCTGGGGAAAATATCTCCGCGAGACGATGAAGTTCGATGGCTTCCGGCTTGATGCAGTTAAATCAATTGATCCCGGTTTTATGGCAACATGGTTAAAAGGAGTTGGCAATTATGATTACGCCGTTGCCGAACTGTGGAGCGACAATAGCGACATTGGCAGTTGGTTAAATCAAGTGCAGAATGTAAACGGCGCAAAAGTTTCCATGTTCGATTTCCCGCTTCGTTACACGTTAAAAGATTTGTGCAATAATACCACGGGTTCGTTTGATGTAAATACTTTGTATGGCGCAGGACTTGTAAATTCCGGCGTTTCGGGATTTGATGTAAATACTTTTCTTGAAAATCATGATTTCGACCGTATCGGGTTTGACGGAAGCATAGACAGCGGACATGAGCCGGTTATAACCGATAAACAATTAGGTTACGCCTACATTCTTTTTGCCGAAGGAAGACCGACAGTTTTCTTCAAAGATTATTTTGATTATGGTTACAGCGGAAAAATTGATACGCTCATTTGGATTCGTCAGAATTTTCTTGCTGGTTCAACAACAAAAGGAAGCGCGCTTAATCCATGGTTCACTTTTGAAAATGCAAATTCTTCAAGTGACTTGTACGTTGCTCGCCGTGATGGAGGAAGCGGAAAGCCGCAAGTTTATTTATTGATAAATGATAATCCGACAGAGTGGAAAGGCGTTTGGGTTAATTCAGATACACCGAATAAAACCTTCCGTGATTACGCTGGAGATGCGCAAGATAAGGTCTCTGCCGCAGATGGTAGAGTTGAACTTTGGGCGCCGCCGCGCGGATACGCAATTTATATTCCCGATACAACAGTGTCAATCAATTATTCTCCGGTGATTGAAAACATTCCCGATCAAGTTGCTTATACGAATTCTAAGTTTGTACATCAGATTGGTTATTCAGATCTAAATGATAAATCGCTCACCTTTTCTGCAAAAGGAAAACCAACCTGGCTGCAGCTTGATAACAGCGGAAAACTTTTCGGAACTCCTGCGTTTGCGGATACCGGAAAATCTACAGTTATTATTTCCGTTACCGATCCAAAAGGATTGTCCGCAGTTGATACTTTCAAACTGTCTGTTGTTTACAATGTTTCCCCAAAACTTGAAGCTGTTAAAGACACAACCTTGAAAGCGACCACGAGATTTGAATATCAAGCTTTTGCTTCTGATCAAGATAATGATTCGCTTTACTTTTTCTTTGTAGAATCTCCTTCGTGGTTAAACGTTAATCAACAAAACGGATTACTTACCGGAACTCCTTCTGTAACTGATACCGGATTATATTCCGTTCATTTAAAAGTTACCGATGGCAAAGGAGCCTTTGATTCAACCTCCTTTTCAATTCACGTAAAAGAAAATGTTGACGATAGCATTGCTACTTACGGCAAACCGACAATTGACGGCAATGTGGAAGTTAGCGCTTCCGATTGGTTGGACAAATGGCTTGTTGTTGCCGATTCCGATACCGATAGTTTTTGGAACGGTGATTCACTCGATAATGAATTGATCGGGATTTATGCAACGTGGGATTCCGATTCGCTCTACCTCGGCGTTGATTATATCTTAAACGATAAATACAACACGATGATGCTGTACATTAACGCGGGCATCGCCGGAGGAATTACAAACTTCAATTCAAAGTCCGGTTACGTTGGAGATTACCAAAAGAATTTCCGGTTTACTTCGGAAGATTCAATTGATTTTTTTATTGCTGATTATTACCACACCACACCTTCGCTGTTCAAAATTATTGGTAAAACAGCCGAAGACATTTCTAAGCAGATGGACGGTAAACGCGGCAACAATGGTCGCGGCGCAGAGCTGGCAATTTCATGGAATGATATTTACGGATTAGGCGCGGGAGTAATTCCGAATAATGTTGCTCTAAAAATTGTCGGATTAATTGCCGGTGGCTTGGATTACGGAGCCGGAGATTCCACCCCAAACAATGATGACACCAACGGTGATGCCGGACCAGATAGTTTAAAAAATCTTGCTACAATTTCTCCCGATTTAAATGGAGACGGCATTCCCGACCCGACGATATTTATTATTTCCGATATTAAGAATGAAGTCTCGACTCCGCTCGACTTTGGTTTGATGCAGAATTATCCAAATCCGTTTAATCCAAGTACAATCATCAGTTGGCAGTTGGCAGTTGGTGCTCACGTAACGCTAAAAGTTTATGATGTGCTTGGGAATGAAGTAGCAACGTTAGTAAATGAGAACCAGTCGGCAGGAACGCACCGGGTAGAGTTTCAGTCGGTCCGCCTTGGGCGGAGCAGTCAGCAAATTGCAAGCGGAGTGTATTTCTATCAACTGCGATCCTCCTTCGGCGGAGGTAGTTTTGTTGAGACCAAGAAATTCATTTTGATGAAGTGAGTTAATGAGGAAAACCTTCGAAGTCTAGGACTAAATTATTATTCTGACCTCGAAGGTTGCTATAAGTAGTGAGATTATTGGTAGAAATGTTGCGCAACGTCTTTACTCTATACTGCTAATAACTTACCACAAATTTCTAATAACAAATTAACTTTAGCAGCATACTAACAGAAGAAATTTGCTTCCTTATCCTTCCAAGTTGCTAAATTAGCCGAAATAGCAATTAAACAGCGGTCTTTAGCAGAAACTTGTTTTGTGATTGCAGGCACTTTCCGGCGGCGGAAAGAGTCAACTATACGGCGGAAAGACTCAGCAATACGGCGGCAAGAACCTGCAATACGGCGGAAAGGATCAGCAATATGGCGGAAAGAACCTGCAATACGGCGGAAAGAACCAGCAATACGACGGAAAGCTTCAGCAACTTGGCGGACAGTATTAGCAATATGGCGTGCATATTCAACTAACGGGTGAGCAATTACTACTACTCAATTTTAGGGGGTAAAAACGTGGTTTATGGCTCTTTTTTGGAAGAAAATAATTTTAGTTTTAGCCAAACAATGATTTTGTTTATATTTCCGTACCTAAAAAAATGGGACTTTAAAATGGGACGTTTGTATCTAGTACTTTTATTTCTTTTCATCTCAATATCTCTTCATGCACAAAATCCAGAGTGGATATGGTATTATCCTGTGCCAAAAGTATATTGTACAGCAGTTGATGGAAATATTGTTTGGTTTGGAACATCCACTGGTGTGGTCGCGTTTAATCAAATTACAAAGGAAAAAAAGTTTTCTTACCTTGATTCTTCTGGAGTTTATCACCACCTCGTATCCACGATTTTTATAGACGGTTTCGGAAATAAATGGATGGGTACGTATTCAGGAGGTCTTTTTAAATATGATGGTACAAACTGGACGGTCTATGATAGATCGAATTCCAGTCTACCTGATGAACCCATTACTTCGATAGAAATAGACAAATTCGGAACTTTGTGGATTGGTACGACAGATGGACTTGCCAAATTCGATGGTGTTAACTGGGTCGTTTATAATCGGGATAACTCAGGATTGTATTTTGATCATGTTGTATCAATAAAGATAGATGGAGCAGGGAATAAATGGATTGGCTCTCGTAGTGGTGGACTATACGAATTCGATGGAGTAACTTGGAAAGTTTATAATCAATCGAATTCTGGTTTACCTTTTGATCTAGTTAGTTCGGTTTTAATAGACAGTGCTGGGAATAAATGGATTGGGACAACAAAAGGACTCGCTAAATTTGATGGATTTAACTGGAAAGTCTATAATTCTTCGAATTCAGGTTTGCCGAATGACTGGATAAATTGCATAGAATTTGATAGCTCCTGGAATATATGGATCGGGACTCAAAAGGGCTTAGCAAAATTCGACGGAACAAATTGGACAGTTTACTATACTTCTAATTCCGATATACCGGAGAATTACATCAATTCAATTGAAGTAGACTTGTCTGGGAATAAGTGGATTTGTACTTATTCAGGTATTCTTACAAAATTTGATGATAATAACTGGACGGCAGTGAATGTTGCTAATTCCGGCTTAACTTCCTACAATATCTCCGCAGTAGCAATCGATGATTCATCAAATAAGTGGATCGGCACGGATAGGGGGCTCGTAAAACTTGACGGAACAAATTGGACGGTTTATAATACTTTAAATTCAGGACTGGCTGATAACTCCGTTACCTCATTGTTAATTGATAAAATATGGAATAAGTGGATCGGAACTCCTAATGGTCTAGTTCAATTTGACGGAACAAACTGGACAGTTTATCATTCTTTAAATTCAGGTTTGCCCACTGGCGGTGTATCCTCATTGGCGATTGATGTATTAAACAATAAATGGATTGGAACTCGATACGGCCTTGTTCAATTTGACGGAACAAACTGGACGGTTTATAATACTTCAAATTCAGGATTACCAGCTGACAATGTGTACGCAATAGCGATTGATGCCTCAAACAATAAATGGATTGCTTGTAGTCGTGATCGATCATTTTACTACCTGGTTCGATTTGACGATACTAGTTGGAAACAATTTAATTATTTAGATTGGGGAACTCAATCTGGTAATGTTGCTTCTATTTCAGTAGATGGTTCAAGCAATAAATGGTTCGGAACTGATACTGGTGATCTTGTCAAATATGACGATTCAAACTGGACGGTTTATAATTCTTCCAACTCTGGGTTCCCGAACAGTATAGTTAATAAAACCATAGTAGACGGTGCCGGAAATAAATGGATTGGGACTAATAACGGTCTAGTCAAATTTGAAGGAGTAAATTGGACTACTTACCCTGAGTTACAGGATATTTCTGTTCAATCAATTTCTATAGACAGGGATGGAAATAAATGGATTGGGACAAACAGTGGATTGGTAGTTTACAAAGAAGGTGGCGTAGTTTCTGTTAAAGAAGACACAAGAAATATTTTTCCAACAGAGTTTTTACTTTCACAAAACTATCCAAATCCGTTTAATCCGAGTACAGTCATCAGTTGGCAGTTAGCAGTCGGCAGTTATGTAACATTAAAAGTTTATGATGTACTTGGAAATGAAGTTGCCACCTTGGTGAATGAAAACCAGTCGGCAGGAACGCACCGGGTAGAATTTCAGTCGGCAGTCGGCAATAGGCGGTTGGCAAGCGGAGTTTATTTTTATCAACTTCGCGCCGGCAATTTTGTTCAGACGAAGAAAATGATAGTTTTAAAGTGAGATCCAAGATGTAAAGCCTTTCCGCAGCAAGGCTCTACTGAAAACTGATCCGCCGCGGCGGACTGATTACTGAGAACTACCCAATTGTCTTATCCTTCTTTTTTCTTATTTTCCATGTGTGTTAGATAAAATTTATATGAAAAACATTTCTTGGAGTTTCTATTGTCTCAACTGAGCGAAAAAAAAATATATTTAGCCGGACACAACGGAATGGTCGGTTCTGCAATTCACCGGAGATTAATTGCCGCGGGTTATCAAAACATCGTTACACGGAATTATCCCGAAATTGACTTGATCCGGCAAACAGAGGTTGAAGAGTTATTCGAAAAAGAGAAACCGGAACTTGTTATCGTCGCTGCTGCTAAAGTTGGCGGAATAGTTGCAAACAATACTTACCGCGCTCAATTCATTTATGAAAATTTGATGATCGAAGCGAATATAATTCATGCCGCATATAAAAATAATGTTGAGAAATTAATCTTCCTCGGAAGCTCGTGCATATATCCTAAGCTAGCTCCTCAGCCGTTAAAAGAAGAATATCTTTTAACCGGTTTATTGGAACCGACGAATGAGCCATATGCCATAGCAAAAATTACCGGAATAAAATTATGCGAAAGTTATTACCGTCAATATGGCGCAAATTTCTTTTCTGTAATGCCGACAAACCTTTTTGGATATTATGACAATTTCAATCTGGAAACTTCGCATGTTCTTCCGGCGTTGATGAGGAAATTTCACGAAGCAAAAGAAGAAGGAAAATCTGCCGTTGAACTCTGGGGAACCGGAAAACCGTTGCGTGAGTTTATGTTTGTTGATGACTTAGCCGACGCAATCTTTTATCTGATGGAAAAGATTGAAGCGAAAGATTTATACGAACAAGGATTAACGCATATAAACATCGGCACCGGAGAAGATTTAACAATTGCAGATTTGGCAGAACTTATTAAAAAGATCGTTGGTTTTACAGGAGAAATTATTTATGATTCTACCAAGCCAGATGGCACTCCAAGAAAATTAATGGATGTTTCCCGCTTGCACAATCTCGGTTGGAATCATAAAACTTCTCTCGAAGAAGGAATAAAAAAAACGTATGAATGGTTTGTAAATCAATTAGAAATTAAAAATTAAAGTCCGCCTTTGGCGGAAGGAATTAGAAATGGCAAAAAAAGCGCTCATTACAGGCATCACCGGACAAGACGGAAGTTATTTAACTGAAATTCTTCTTGAAAAAGGTTACGAAGTTCACGGAATAATTCGCAGAAGCAGCTCGTTTAACACGGGAAGAATTGACCATCTTTATAACAACCGCGAGATAATGAACAAACAATTATTTCTTCATTACGGAGATTTAGTTGATACAAGTAATCTCAACCGCCTCTTAGAACAAATTGAACCGGATGAAATTTATAATTTAGCGGCGCAGAGTCACGTTAAAGTTTCATTTGAAATTCCGGATTATACCGGACAAGTTGACGCGCTTGGCACGTTAAGATTTTTAGATGCAATACGTGAAGTTGGTTTGCGTGAAGTTAGATTTTATCAAGCCTCAACAAGCGAGTTGTACGGAAAAGTTCAGGAAGTTCCGCAATCGGAAAAGACTCCTTTTTATCCCCGTTCTCCATACGGAGTTGCGAAACTTTATGGTTACTGGATAATTGTAAATTACCGCGAAGCATATAATCTTTTTGCATGCAACGGAATTTTGTTTAATCACGAATCACCACGCCGTGGAGAAACTTTTGTAACAAGAAAAATTACGCGCGCGACTTCACGTATTGTTGCCGGGCTTCAACCATCACTTTCGCTTGGAAATATTCACTCAAAACGCGATTGGGGTTTTGCTCCTGAATATTGCGAAGGAATGTGGAGAATTTTAAATCATGATAAAGCTGAAGATTTTGTCCTCGCTACAGGTGAAACCCACACGATAAAAGAATTTGTTGAACATACTTTCAACGAACTTGGTATCGAGATTGACTGGCAAGGTGAAGCAGAAAACGAAAAAGGAATTATCAGCAAAATTGATCTTTCAAAAGCTTCAAAACTTTCTGGAGCGGATAAAGAGAATTACCAATATCAGTTAAGCAAAGATTTAAAAGTAGGACAAACAGTCGTTAACGTTGATCCAAATTATTACCGTCCAACAGAAGTTGATCTGCTCATTGGCGATCCGTCTAAGGTTGAAAAGGTATTAGGTTGGAAAGCGAAGACGAAGTTTGAAGATTTGGTTAAAGTGATGATTCAAGCTGATCTTGAAAAAGTTCTTAAAAGAGGTTTTTAAACTGAATTTTGTGGAGAACATATGTTACGTAAAATATTTTTTCTGTTAGTTTTTCTTTTAGGATTGAATCAATT
>Ga0209211_10009605_pt1 | contig 12835 bp, 9 predicted proteins | sample RifGroA2_FD_183992 | JGI IMG/M metagenome (GOLD analysis project Ga0209211, IMG submission 183992) | Groundwater microbial communities from Rifle, Colorado, USA - Groundwater A2 (SPAdes) (version 2) | ecosystem: Environmental > Aquatic > Deep subsurface > Groundwater | place: Rifle, Colorado... | reverse complement strand
AAGGGAACAATTAAATCTTTATTACCTCAATTAATTAAGGAAATTGGGGTACAGGCGGGTTGTGTTAATACATATCATTTAGTTACTCATCCGGGAGCGGAAATTATTGAGAAAGCCGGAGGGATTCATAAATATTCGGGGTTAAATATCCCTTTGATGAGCGATTCAGGAGGGTTTCAGGTTTTTTCTTTGGCAAGATCGAATAGAGACTCGGCATCACAATTTTTTATCACGCGAGAGTCTCTCCCTCGCCAGGAGGCGGGGTCCCTCTCGAAAGTGAAAAAAATTGTTTCTGCCTCGTCTGCCAGTCAGACAAAAAAAGCCAATATTCGTGGAGAAGAAGAGCCGTTTTTAGTGAAAATTTCTGCAGATGGGGTGAAATTTCGGTCGACATTTGATGGGGCATTAATTGAATTTACTCCGGAGAAATCGATGGAATATCAAAGGCAGATCGCGGCGGATATTAATATGGCGTTTGACGAGTGTACTTATTATCCGGCGACGCATGAGTATGCGGAAAAAGCGATGCAAAGAACCCATGAATGGTTACTTCGTTGTATTAAATATAAAAAAAGCTCGATACCGAAATTTTTTGACACAGTGGGGACCCCTAACCCCAAAAGTGCAAAAAATTTAGTATCTTCGCTTTCTAAACAATATTTATATGGTGTGATTCAGGGAGCAACTTATGAAGATTTGCGTAAAAAATCAGCCGAGTTTGTGGTTTCACAGGGAACACCGGGTGTTGCCATTGGGGGAGTATCGGTCGGGGAGACTAAGAAAGAGATGAGGGATCAGGTCCGATGGGTGTCCGATTATTTGCCAAAGGATCGGCCGGTTCATTTACTTGGAGTGGGGCAGATAGACGATATAATTGACCTTGTAAAATACGGGATTGATACTTTTGATTGTGTAGAGCCGACGAGATTGGCGAGAATGGGAACACTATATGAAATTTTCAATAAAAATGAAAAATTCAAAATGAAAAATGAAAAATCTGGTGAAATCGATATTAACAAATCGATTTATAAGAATGATTTGAATCCAGTTGTAAGCAATTGTCAGTGCTACACTTGTCTCAATTTCACCAGGTCTTATCTCCATCATTTATTTAAACAACGGGAAATCCTCGGCTACACTCTGGCAACCTTTCATAATTTATGGGTGATGGAGAAATTGTTTGAGGGGATTCGCGATTTAATAATCAAAGATAAAATATAATTAAATGACTAAATACTATTTATTAAAATAACTAAGTCTGCTATAATATATACTATAAGATAAATATAATCATATGTCAGCAGAAACATTTTCTAAACCGATTTTAAGAGATGAAATATTAAGCGAAACCCAAAGACGTCATGGTTTGCTTCCAATTCTTGCAGCTTCAGCTTTTTCAAAAGAAGCTCATTTTAGGGTTGAAGATTTTGAAATTGCCAAAAGGAGGAGTCAAGTTGTAATAAAAGACCGGTGTCCCGACGCCAGAACAGATTCAATCTTTGATTTAGCTACTTTTACAACTTCTTCCATCGCTTCAGCAGGTGATCCAAACTATTACACAAAATTGTATAATCACCCGTCTTCAAAAATTATTGTTTCCTATACTCATTTTGATGCGGAGGAAACCAAAAGAAATCGAAAATCAACAGGATGTGGTGGACAGGGAGCAAAGGAAATGGAAGAAGAAGATAATCCTGCCCTACATAAACTTTCGGCTGGAATAAAAGAATATGTTCATAATGATATATCAACAAGCGACCCAATCATTCTGGCTTTTGAAAAAGCTAGAAGAATTTCAAGATTAGCGCCAAATAAAATCGTACTTGCAGCCGTGCTTGACCATCTAAGTCTAAAATTAAATATTTTTGCCGCTATGACCAAAGGCGGGAAAATAAGTTTTACAAAAATTAATCCATTTGCACCAGTGGAAGATAGATATTTTTTTGAAGGAAGAGAGGACGAAATCATAAGCGAAATACAGAGGGCAGATATAAATGACGACAGATTAGCTGATGCTGTTTTTCTTTTAAGAGAACACAATAATCGACAAAGAAATTATATTCTTGATCAAAACGAACTTAGACAAAGCCAAAAAATTCAAAATCCTTTTATACTGCATATTGGAACAGGTGTTTCTTCTATAAAATATCGTTTACCTGGTTTGTTTGAAGGACCAAACTGCCATTTTTCTTTGAGAGTACCAATGGTAGGCAGGCAAAAGAAAATGCTTCTACAAAAAGCACTCAATCAGGCAGAATACCCTCTAACTCACGCCGTGGAAAGTATAAAAAAAGGATCAGGACAATTTTTTGATATGAGAACCATACTAATTGAAGCACCTGATGAACCGTCACTAAGAGAGATTACAGAGGATTTATCAACAGTTTTTGGATTAGAAGAATGGTTGGACTTGGGGGGAAGAATTATCATCTCAGAATTTGAAGAAGGCAAAATAATCAAATCCATTAATCATTTTGAATATTAATTTAAAATATTTTGTAAGCTTTATTAAAAGTTTTAAAGTCAACTTCGGTTTTTCCTTCAAGTTGAACAGCGTCAATTGTTAAATTGTTAAATTGTTTCATTGTTATCTTGGTGATTTTCAGTCTCTTGCCGTTGGGGAGGATAGTCCAAATTCCAGGCCAGGGATAAAGCCCCCGAAAAAGATTAAATAATTTTTCGGGGGAATTTTCAATTTTCAATTTTAAATTTTCAAAGGAAATAAAGCCGCCGGATTTTTCCAATTTTTTTGTATAAGTTGCCTCCTTATGATTTTGTTCTGTTAATTTAAAAATGGGGCCTGTCTCGTGTCTTTTCCCGTCGGTGCTCGCTTCGGACAAAATCCCTCGACTGCGTGCCGTCGGGATCCCTAGACCCTCGACACCCATTTTTATTATTATCTTAAACATTTCAAAGGCTAAATTAGTTAATTTTGTTTCCAAATCCGGCCTATAATCGGAGCTTTTGATCGTATAAGTTTCTTGTGCAATAATCGGCCCGTGGTCTATCTCTTCATCCATTTTGATTATGGTGACTCCAGTGGTTTTGTCTCCATTGATTAAAGGAGTGGCGATCGGGGAGGGTCCGCGATATTTTGGCAGTAAAGATGGATGAATATTCCAAAAACCGTACTTCGGCAAGCTCAATATTTTTTTTGGAATAAGAGCGCCGTAAGCATAAACCAAAACTAAATCGATGTCTTTGAGCTCGATATATAAATTTTTTATCACAGCGGGAACTCCTAACCCCGAAAGTGAAAAAAATTTAATGTCTTTACTCATAAGATATTTTTTTGCAACTAATTTTACCGGAGTAGGAGTTAGAATTTGTTTTCGACCAACTTTTTGATCGGGTTGGGTCACTACAAGTTTCACTTCAATTAATTTATTAATTGTAGTATCTGTAATCAGTTTTTCCAGAAAATCGGCAGCAAAGTCGGGAGAACCGAAATAGACAATTTTGAATTTATCCATGGACTTATTATATCAATTACAATATTATTGTTAATTTTACTGGTGAATGATAGAGTTATATTATGAAAAAAACTTTATTGATCTTGCTTTTAGTTTTTCTAATAAACTTTTTTTCGGGTTCATTATTTGCTATCACTCCAACTCCAACGCCCGATCCAGACGTCCAATCTTCATATACAATGGAATGTCTTTTACCCCCGGATAATGCAGGAATAGCGACCAGGGAGATCCATGGTTCTGAATCACAACTAATTGCCGCAAAGCCGCCTCCATCGATCACGATGACCTTGAGTGGACAATGTTCGTCGGCTGAAGGATGTGATCTGGTCTTATGTACAACACCAAACAAAAGAGATCTGGCACTTAATCCATTAGCCGGTGGGCAAGGAGTTCCCAGATCGGGAGTGGATCATTCAAGCGAACAATGCACAACAGGAAACTCGGAAAAAGACATTTATTATTTTGGCCAAGATTATACTCGGATAACGACTGCAACTTTAACAGCCCCAAGTTTGGTTGACAATCATATGAATCCCGGACCGGTTACCGATTTGGAAGTAATTTTAAATCACCCTGAACCGCATTCTTTTTACAGCTTTTATGCAGTTGGTAAAGCCGGTGGGATATTGCTTCCAACCGTCACAGGCGGAGTGGTCCCGTCAATTGCTGAAAATCGCACTCAACAACTTGGTACGATCAGCTCGGTATCGGCGCCACAGACAGGTCTAGCCACAGGTGAAGAGGGTAAATGCCAAACAATTTTTTGGGACCCGTATGGCCGGGTATTTGACGGAATATCCCTTGAACCGTTGAATAAAAATGAAGCAATGGTGACTTTATTAAATAAAGATACGACTGTAGTGGCAATTCCCGGCAATAATGTTAATCTTGATGTCTTGGGAAAATATAACATTTTAATTGACAAGGATGGAGAATATAGGTTAAATGTTGTTCCGGCAACATCTCACCAATTTGCTGATTTTATTCCCGACTTACGATACAAAGATCTTTACGAATCAATCTTTATGCCAAGCGATCCTGCCTTTTTCGAATCAATAAGCAAGCCAATAAGAATGGATGTGGCCTTGAAACCCGTCTCAACTCCGTATAGTCGGCAGATCGATGTTGTCCAAACCGATTATAAACAGGTTTGGGCCGGTGGGAAAAAATATATAAAGATTGAAATAAGAACGACACATCCGAGATCGATATTCAAATTAATCATTAATGATATTATCGTCAAAGATAACGGGGAAGGGACGGCCCTCCCAACCACTGCCGATAAAAACGGCTATTGGAAAATAATGGTTCGTGATTATAAAGTTCTTTCCCAGAAAGGTTTTAGGGTTGAAATTTCAAAGAACCCTCAATATTATATGTTTGCCGGGAGCACAGGAAACAAGTTGATCATTGATTTTGATCCGATTCTCTCATATATCGAGGGATACACATATGATGACAACGGATTATTGCTTCCGAACACAAAAATCGAGGTCAGGTTGAAAATGAATGACAGCGTGTTTTATGAAACCCGATCTGATGATCAGGGATTTTTTACGATCGACTCAGCCAATTTACATCCGATGGATTATTACCTTGTGTTCGTTGGTCCATCAAATAGTCAATCTATTAAAAAAACAACGGCAAAATTTGTTATTGAGAATGCCACTTATTTAGATAAGGAAAAAATAAATCTATTTAAAGGGGAAAAAAATGGAAAACCGATAGTTAAAAATATTGAAAAAGTGCGAGATTATCCATCTACAAGTAGTATTCAACAAAGTGATTTAGAAAAAAAAATAGCCAATGCAAAAAAAACAAGATCAAAATTTAGCAGTTCTTTATTAATAGGTCTTTTCGGTTTAACAATGCTTATTCTCATAGTCGGAGCTATAATTGTATCCTTATTTTTCAGAAAACCTAAAACTACTTTTTGATCTCAAATAAAATAGAGGGAGCATCCGAAGACTCTTTTATTTCCAAATTTGAAGGATAGGTGAACTTCAGTCCCCATTTTTTGCTTTTATAATCAAGATATTTAACTGGTGTTGGTGTGGGGGGGATTGGAGTTGGAGTAATACTTAATACATAATCAACAATCTTATTATTTTTTTCCACCTTTTGTCCGTACCTGACGCCAAGAATAAAAATCAGTACAAAAATGAGAAAAAAAATAAAAAAATAAGAAGTTTTTTTCATTATAAAATTATACTATAATGGAATCGACACTACTTATGAAGAAAATATTTTTTTCAATTGCCGTTTTTTTCTCTTTGTTATTTATTACCTATTATCTAGGATCTAAGATCTCTCTTGCCCAAACTCCACCTGAATCAGAAAATTTTTCCGACCGGGAATATGATCAAACCTGGAGCTGTGTCCATATGGAACAGAATGGGCAAGTTCAGTTAGAAAAAGCCGGTAGGTCAATACCTAAATCACCAATCAAGATGTCCGGGGTTTGTAATGATCCAATTAGCTGTGAAGTAGTCATATGTGCTTTGCCAACCGGCCCAAGAAGAAAGGAAGGAGAAGGAAGAAACAGAGAACCATGTCTTAGCGTTGGTATGGGAGGGGTCGGCATAAACGGAGAAAGACCTTAAGAAGACATTCCTTCATACTGTTATGATAAATGCTGGGTAAATAAAGATGAAAATATTTCCCCTGAACTAAAGCAATTTTTTGCCGGTGCAGTCAGTGCCCAAGCGGGACCAGGGAGCAATATAAATACAAATAATGTTCTTGGTTATATGCCTTATATAACTTTTAACAGCGATCCAAATCTTAATTCTTTTCCATCAGGATCTTTTAGCAACATAGAAGGGGTTTTGCACAATGTTCACGGACACGCGGTTTATATGGTCTATGCGGCCCCAACAAACGGTATTGCTCCAACTATTACCTTATTATCACCACTTCCAACGATAAAAAACGAAACAAATAATACTCAACAATTAGGGACACTTTCTTTTTCTTCAACGACCGTGCAGATCAGTGAAGGAGAGCCTCAAATGTGCACGATTGTTTTATGGGATCCGTACGGAAGGGTTTTTGACGCCCAATCGCTTGAACCACTAGGCGAAAATGATGCAATTGTGACACTTCTTGATAAAAATGGTAATAGAGTAGAACTACCAACAAATGATGACATTTTGGATATTTTTGGACTCTATAATATCTTGGTTGTTAAAGATGACAGTTACAAATTAAAAGTAACACCAAAAACCAACCATCTTTTCGAATCGGTGAATGTTAATCCCTTGTATAAAGATTTATACGAATTTATTTACAAAGCCGGTGATCCGCCATTTTACGAAAAGGCAAGTGACCCTAAACGGGTAGATATTCCCCTTAAACCGATTGGGACACCATATTCGCGACCGATCGAAATCGGCAGAATGGTTCAAAAAGATATTAACACCGGGACTCAATTTATTATCAAAGTGACACACCCTTTGTCAAAGATAAAATTTATTAGCAACGGAAAAGTCCTCAAAGAAGATGGCTTTGGTAAAAAAATACCGGATGAAACTGATAAAAGCGGACTTTGGCAGGCGGTTATTAAAAAAAATTTACTGTCCCAATACGGTTACAGCATCGAAGTTTCAAAAAATCCAAAATACTTTAAATCAGATACTTATATCAAAATAATTAGTCCGGATCCAAACCATATAACCATCGATGACACAGCAACTACGAGTGCAAATTCTTCTGTCGTGACAGGATATTTTAATCCATTACTCGAATATATTGAAGGCTATGCTTATAGCGATAGCCAAAAAATAATTCCCAATGCCAAGGTCAGTATAATCTTGAAGGCGGATAAAAGTATCTATTATCAAACAACAACCGACAGTAGCGGATTTTTTACCATCTATTCAAAGGACCTGCCATTCATGGATTATTATCTGAAATTTGAAGATCCCTTAACACAGGTAAAAATTACCCAAACGACCACACAGTTCATCAGAAGTAATAGTTCGTATCTCAAGTCTGAGGATTTAGACCTTATGAGATCAACAAAAAATAACCAACCGATCATTAATCCGGCAACCGGCCAACTAAACGAAATAAGAAAGGAAAGAAATAATGTAACACCAACCGTTTCTACTAAAAAGGCCGTTAATTATTGGTCGTATATCATAATATTTTTTATTTTTTTCCTGATTTTAGGATCTATTGCAACGATTTTTTATATAAGAAAAACTCGGTAGTTGACAGAAGTTTTATTTATTGTCATAATGATTTTATTATCATGAAAAATATTTTTTTACGATCCTTTTGGTTGTTGTTGATTTTCTTAATTCTGGTTGGATCATCGATTGCCCAAGGTCGTGGAGGAGCTCCCCCTATCATGGATCAAGGGTCGACCCGGACCTGTCTTCACGGAAAACCAACCGGGCCTTTAAATCAACCAAATCGAGAAAAGATGATTTTGTCCGCCACCCTTAATCTAGACGGTCAATGCATCTCTTCCACGGGTTGTGAGGTATGGTTGCATAATAGCGGCAATACAAATATAGATGTTAATGAACAAATTTTGGCGGACTGTAGAAATGGTAGTGATAGAAATTATTGTGACGATACTTCCCACGAAGAGGAAGAATTGGCGAGGGATGTCGATGTAAAGCCAGGGTGGACTCAGGTAACCGATTTCACCATATTATCGTCAAAACCAGGTAAAACAGAAATCGCTTTGAATAATAATAAAAATGTTTTGGGGGAAGGAACGGCAACAACCGTTCCCAACGGCCAGGTAAACATCCAGGTTTCCGGCAGATATGCTGCTCACGTAAACTGGAGCTATTATGCAATCGGCGATGGTCAAGCTTTACCCGTTGCAATGGGGGCAGGAGAGGGAACTCCGATCGATGAGCAAAATCCTTCCCAGCAGTTGGGAACCATCGACGATCCGGCGCCAACAATTAATGTTAATCAGGAAGGATTAAAAGAAGATTGCGTCACTTTTTATTGGGATCCGTATGGCCGGGTATTTGATACCCTATCACTTGAACCGATGTCAGGAGTTAGAGTAACCCTTCTTGATGGTCTAGGAAAACCAGCGGTGGTTGACGGTCCTTTCAATAATTATGATATTACTAAAGTTGACAACGGAATTTATAATATTTTGGTTTCTAAAGAAGCCGATTATCAGCTAACGGTCGATTCGCCCATTACCCACTTATTCACAAGAAATACAAATCTTCATCCTAATTATTCAGCTATTTATTCCGATATCTATCTGCCCGGTGATATTTTTCATGAAGTACCGATTCCAAAAAATCCGCCAAAAGACTTTGACTATTCCAAATATCATCATGACATTCCGCTAGTTGCCAAAGGAAATCCCTACATTATGCCGGTCGAAGACGTTTTTATTCTTAAATCCTCGGTTATATCAACCGATATGGGGAGCTTTGTGGATTTCAAGGGAAGGGTGACTTTCCCGAGAGCCAAAATATGCCTGGTTGGGAAAGAAACGAAAAAGGTTTACGGAAACTGCGTCAATGCTGATAAATATGGCAGCTTTGTCATCAATATCGACAAAAATAAATTAACTCAGGAATATTTATTTATCGTTCCGGAAAAAATCGACCTGACTCAGCCGATCATCAAATCAAATAATATTGATATTTCAAAAATTGATTTTAAGGATGATAAGCTCGTCGGCTATGAACCGATATTGAATTATGTTGAAGGATACGCATATGATGATGAAGGCAAATCGATGCCAAAAGCAAAGATCACGGTCAAACTAAAGGACGGCAATGCTATTTTTTATACAACCACGGCTGATGATGCAGGCTTCTTCACGATCTATGGAAAAAATCTTCCTTTCCCCGAGTATTATTTTGAAATTAGTTCCAACGAAGGTGGTCAACCAAAAATTATGACGACATCGGAATTCGTTAAAGTGAATAAATCATATCTTGATAATGAAGATCTTGATCTTATAAATTCAACAAAAAATAACCAGCCGATCATCAATCCAACCACCGGTCAGTTAAATAAAATTGACAAAAATATCAGTAATATTAATCAGAAAGGAAGCCCTTCAAATGCTATAAAAAACATAATTAACAGCAAATTCGTTCTTATATTGCTCATGCTTGCTTTACTTATTCCGATTACGGTAGGAATGTTTTTGCATATTAAAAACTCATCTAAGTAATATTATATCTCCCTTGACAAACGGATTTACTTTTGTATACTGAATACGGATCCTCCAAATAGGGAGATGAATTGAAATCTTTTTCTTTACGCAATTCATATCAAGGGATCCCGACTGAGTCGGGAAGAAATGATTTTCTTGATGAGAATACTCATCGGGAGGCATTTAACCCTTTTCTCACATAGGGAAAAAGACTAAAACACCCTTTTTACGGAGGATCTCTGGTTCCTCAAGGAAGTTAAATTTATTTATTCTTAAATTACTTACAGAACGAACATTTTTGGTCTATGGTAGCATTAAAAAAATCCCCTGCTAAGAGCAAGGTAGAAAACTTAAACGTCGATTCACCTCTTGATATGTCAAAATTGATCGCGGGAGTTGAATCCAAACCAATTATTCCAGTTGAAGAAAAGCCCTTAACAACCGTTAAACCGAACTTACCAGTACAATCTGCTCAGCAAAGATATGATGTCCCGGTTGAAGAACGACTAAAAGAAGATTTGAAAATCAGCTATCAAGCCAAGGGAATTTTGGATATTACCTTTGGTGGTTATGGGTTTTTAAGGCAGAACTATGTTCTTAGCCCGGACCAGGATATCTACGTTTCCACTTCCCAGATCCGGAGATTTTGGCTGAGACGGGGGGATGAGGTTGAGGGTTTAGCCCGTCCACCCAAAGCTGGAGAGCGGTTTCATTCCCTGCTTTTGATCAAAAAAATCAATGGCAAAGAAATGACCGAGGAACAAAGTGCTAAACGAAAAGATTTTGAAAAGCTAACTGCCCTACATCCGAATAAACAGATGAAGATGGAGACGACAAAGGATGTTTTATCAACAAGAATAATTGATTTAATTGCACCGGTCGGTTTTGGTCAAAGAGCTTTAATTGTCTCCCAGCCAAAAGCCGGTAAAACTACCTTCTTAAAGGAAATTGCCGAAGCAATCGGAACAAACTATCCAAAAGCTTATTTAATGGCCATTTTAATCGGGGAGAGACCGGAGGAGGTCAATGAGATCAAACGATTTATCAAAGGAGAGGTAGCTGCCTCAAACTTCGATGAGTCGCCTCGCCAACAGATAAAGGTGGCCAATTTAGCCTTAGATCGGGCACGAAGATTAGTTGAAGTTGGATATGATGTAATAATTTTATTGGATTCGGTTACCAGATTGGCTAGAGCCCTTAATTTGTCAGTAACTAACAGCGGACGCAGTCTTTCCGGCGGATTTGATCCATCGGCCTTGTATCCGGCTAAAAAATTTTTGGGAGCGGCCCGCAACTGTGAAGAAGGCGGGAGTTTGACAATCGTCGGGACGGCTTTGGTTGGAACGGAATCACGGATGGACGATTTGATCTATGAGGAATTAAAGGGTACCGGGAACATGGAGATCCATTTGGACCGCAAGTTTGCCGATCGAAGGATCTTTCCGGCCATCGATGCGGAAAAGTCCGGCACCCGTCACGAAGAGCTTTTATTTGATAAAGAAACGATGAACAAAGTCAATACACTAAGACGGATGCTCAATCTTCTAAATGGTGAAGAAAGATTGACGGCTTTGACGGAAAAGCTAACCAAAACAAAAAATAATCAGGAATTTTTGGACTCCTTAAGCAAAGGTGCGTAGATGATCTACTAATAATCTACTTTGATATGGTATTTTTGGGAACTACAGGATTAAATAAAATCTTAAAGATTAAATATTAAAGGTTAAAGAAATATTAAACTTTTAAATATTAAAAACGTTTTTATGTTTAACTGTTTACTTTTCCTCTTGACCACAGTATAACTCTTACCTCCTCCCGAGGGCTACGTCCTCGCGTTGGAGGGGCGAGTATACGTGGTCTTCGGGCAATTTAAGATAAAAATTGTATATTTTGAAATTGTCCTTGACATTCTAATCTCGCATACTCTATACTACTACCTAGTATGGAAGACACAAAGAAAAGGGTTAACAGAATTATTGGCCAGCTTCGGGGGATAGAGAAGATGTTAGGTAATAAACGAGAGTGCTCTGATGTTCTTCAACAGATCTCGGCCGTCAAAAAAGCTATTGACGGACTGTCCAAAGAAATAGTAATATCTGATATCTGTAAACTGATACCGAATGAGGATGCCAGTAAAATAGGGAAGATGGTGGAGAGAGCAATTAACTTGTGAAAATAGCAATTAGACTTATTTGACCAATTAGTCCAATATGACTGAGAATGTAACTATTATTGGTGGTGGGCCGGCAGGACTATCTGCAGCGATTTATTTAGCCCGGGCCGACCTAAAACCTTTGGTATTTGCCGGATCACCTCCTGGCGGTCAATTAACCCTTACTTCAGAGGTGGAAAATTATCCGGGATTTGAATCAATTTTAGGTGCTGAACTGATCGAAAAAATGAGAAATCAAGCAAAGAAATTTGGAGCAAGGATAGTAGATGAGAATGTAATTAAAATTGATTTTTCAAATAAGTCTAATGGGTCTCATAAGACTTATTTGACTAATAAGACATATAATTCAAAATCGGTCATCATCGCCACGGGCGCCAAAGCTTTATGGTTAGGTCTTCCTTCTGAAACCCGATTACGCGGGAAAGGAGTGTCAGCATGTGCAACTTGTGACGGATTTTTTTTCCGTGAAAAAACGGTGGCTGTAATTGGCGGAGGCGATACGGCCTTGGAAGAGGCTTTGACCTTGACAAAGTTCGCTAAGAAAGTATATATTATTCACCGACGGGATTTTTTTCGCGCGTCAAAGATAATGCAGGAACGGGTGGGGGTCGGTCACGCCCGACCCGTACAAAAAAATCCAAAAATTGAAATTATTTGGAATTCGGCAGTTGAGGAGATAATAGGGGAAAAACATGTTGAAGGAATTAAAATTAAAAACGTAGGGGTCGACCGTGGTCGACCCGAACAAGAAATCAAATTAGATGGCGTTTTCGTCGCGATTGGCCACAAACCGGACACGAATTTATTTAAAGATAAGATAGAGCTTGATAGTAAGGGCTATATTTTAAATACAAAATATGTTGGAATTGAAAATTTGAACATTAAAAATTCAACGAAAATTGAAAATTTAAAATTAAAAATTCCGAAGTTTAATATTAATTACGGATCACAAACTTCGGTCCCCGGGGTTTTTGTTGCCGGTGATTGTGCCGACCCATATTATCGCCAGGCAGTGACGGCGGCGGGGACGGGAGT
>Ga0209211_10009604_pt1 | contig 12836 bp, 14 predicted proteins | sample RifGroA2_FD_183992 | JGI IMG/M metagenome (GOLD analysis project Ga0209211, IMG submission 183992) | Groundwater microbial communities from Rifle, Colorado, USA - Groundwater A2 (SPAdes) (version 2) | ecosystem: Environmental > Aquatic > Deep subsurface > Groundwater | place: Rifle, Colorado... | reverse complement strand
CCCCCCCGCCACGCCGTACCACGCGCTCATCTTCCAGAAAGCGGCATTGCGAAGCGCTATCAGCAAACACCCGACTGGCGAAAAGCGCGATCAAGCGGTCGATGCCCTTGAGCAACGACCTTACGACGCCGGTCTTGGTCATCCACACCTGCCCGGTGAAGGTATGAAAACGCCACGGTACCTGCGCCAGCCAGCCGGCAAGCATGGACAGCAAGCCAGCCTTTGGCGTCATACTATGCACCGTCACCGGCCGAATTTCCCGGAAGCAGCGCAGCAGCTGGAACAGCGCGCGCAAATCCTGCAAAGGCGCGATCTTGCGGGCGATGTCAATATGGCGGACCCGCACGGCGCGCGCCACATCGTCGACCAACGGGTAAGCCGTGGTGTTGACGCACAGTGTCACCTCGTGATTTTCGGCCAGGGCAAGCAAATGGGTGCGCAAAAAGGCATTGACCGCAAAAGGCGTGGTGGCGACAAAGAGCAGCGAGCGATTCATGCTCGATTCCGACGTCTCAAACACTGTTTGCGCGGCATAGAGTAGGTTGCGAGGGAAGAAAGTTCTTTCAAACCGATATTTATCTCTGAAGACAGCGCACTGCGCTTACCATGCTTGCCACAGTGGCCTCAGGATATCGACCTGCCACACCCAATACCTGATGCGAGTCATCTTCGTACCACGCCGTATTCATTAAGCTTCGCACTGTTGTCGCAGGACGCTCAATGCCCAGCACATTCAAGATAGCAAGAACCGCAGAGCCAGGCATGCGAATATTGACCACCTTGACTCCAAAGGTCTCGGCAAATACAGCAATGATATCCTGCCATGCAATGCTGTCCGCAAACTGGTACAAGGGGAGCTTCGCCCCCTGATCGCAGGCAAGCCAGGCTAGACACGAACTCAGGCGCTGTATGCCAACGCACGGCAGAACCGCCGTATGCGCTGAAAACCTAGGGAATACATGGGCGCGCAGCAGCATGAAAAGCTTGTGCAGTACCGTGGCATTCATTCCTGGTCCGATCGCCATCGGAATGCGAACAACAATGAATTCAACAACATTGGACGTCAGCAGGCCACGCATCTCAATTTCCGTTCTGAACCTTGATGCGGCGTAATCGGTGCGTGGCAATGGGGCAAGGCTCTTCCTGATCTCGACAGGTCCAGCAAGTCCCAGCGCCGGCAATGCCGAGCCATAGACTGCGACCGTTGAGACCATGATCACGCGTTTTACGCCTGCGCGGACAGCCGCCCTTCCCATGCGCAGGGTGGCATCGCGATACTCGTCGTAATGGTCGATCGCACTTCCTGCGCAATGCACAAACGTCGTCAGATCCGCCATCGTCTCGGCCATGGCATCCTCCGTGCTTGAAAACGCCATTTCCCGACTATTTTTCCGCCCGCTAGTCGACGCATTGCGCTTCAGGATCACAGCATCTACCCCTTGGGTATCCAGTTCGTTTGCGATCCCGCCTCCTATGAATCCATCACCCCAGATCCCTACTCGCATTGGCCCCCCTTTAAGCTCTGTGCCCGTAAGCCCACAATCAGCTGGCGGCGCCAATATTTGAGGTGGGAGCAACTGCTCGCTGCAAGATAAGTCAGGAAATCGATACGTCCTGCATTCAACAGGCTCTTGTAAGCACTAATTTCACCCCGCTGCATGCCACGCATGTTGCCGGTCAATCCGCCGGCCCCGAATTCCTGCTTGTAAGAATACGCCAGCGGGGCCTCGATACGCCAGGCGCGATACCCCGCAAACAGCAGGGAAAGCCAAAGCTGATAGTCCTCTGAATAGCGTCGGGCGGGCGGAAATCTGTTTTCCACTTCCCGTTTCAGCATCACAGAGCGGGTTGGTATGCAATTCACGAACAACAAACGGCGAGGCGCAATAGGCTCAGCTGAAAACTGCTCTGGCAACTCCATCTTCGCCTCCACCCCCTCCCTTACGATGGTTGCATGGCAAGACAGGTCAACTTCCGGATGGCGTTGCATCCAGTTGTATTGAATCTCTAGCTTGCGATGATGCCAACTGTCATCCGCATCCAAAAAGGCAATGTAGGATTGGCGCGCAATGCTCCAGCCCAGATTCCTCGCCTCGCCAGGGCCGCCGTTGCGCGGCATTTCCAGCACCGTGATTGGAAACTGTGCCTGATGGTGCACCTTGAGTGCATACAAAGCAGATAGCGTGGCCCCCTGGTCGTCGCTGCCGTCCTCGACCAGAATCAGCTCTGTCGGTTGCAGCGTTTGCGCAAGCACGGAATGCACGGCCCGCCCCACCGTGTCGACACACCGATAGCAAGGTATGACAACACTGACCGGGAGCTTATCCCGAGAACCTGGGGCAGAAACTGCGATCAAAGCCTAGTCCATTGTTGTGGAATCAGGTCATCATCATTAATGCCATTGCAAAACCACTTGCGCGGGGCAATAACAATTTTGTCAGGATTAACGTTCAACCATGCACCCCACCAGCTAAAGGAGCTGTTGGCCATGATTTGGTGTTTACATAAACTCATAAGCTGCATGTCAATATAGCTATTATTCCCGCGATTTCTGTCTATATATTCGGTTGGAAACGGGATGTTCAGATTATTGCGTGCCCAGTGCTGATCGTCGGAAAAAACGAAGAATTGCGGCGAAGGAATTTTTTCGACTATGAGCCGGATGGCTTTTTGATAGTACTCTAGTGTACAAACATTGAGTATCTTTGCTGTTGGCGCATGGGTAACATAATCACCGCGCCTCACATGAATACTCACGGAGTTACAACCTTGCATGCGGATAGAAGTAACCAGATTCTCGCCATCCAATGGCGCACTGAAACTAAAATCCGATCGTATGTTTTGCTCGAAGTCCTTAAAGTATTTCTCGGACTGCCAGTAACCAATCAGATAAGTCGGTTTTTCAACTTGCCTGAGTCCTGCCCAATAATTGAAGTATGGCTCTATAACCAAGTGCGCGCCCCGCAATAAGGGGGATTGCACGCGCTTTAAGAGTTGAAGTGTCAATTTGCTTGCTCGCCAGCCAAGCACCTGACTCACTTCCTCTGCGGCGGCCGTATTCACTGGGGCACAAAATACTCGATCAATCTCAAACCCATTGTGTAATGCGTAATTTTCAAAGCCACTCAGATCCAACAACAAGGGACACCCTATCGCGTGAGATAGCGCCTTGCCTGCGGCATATTGAAACATCTGGTTTCCCAGGCCACCAAGCACATAACAAATCACCATAGCAATACTTTTGCATGATGTACCCTGGAATTAAACGTGATAACTTCAGCGTTTAACCCTAGATAATAGTTAACTTCAATCAGTCTTCCACACATAGAAATGCTTGACCCGCGTATTGGTATGCGAACCAGGGCTCGAACTTAAAAGAAACGGAATCGCGAAACTCGCGAAACGCTCGCCGCTCTCCCTGCCTATTGTCGGCACAATAAGCGTTGTAGTCATCAAACATCAATACGCAGCCAACCTGCAACCTATTGCCAATGACTGCCAACGCATCGACAGCCGAGCCATAAATATCACAATCGATGTTTACGATGGCTACTTTAGGGCTAAGGCTTTGGGCTAGAGACGATGCCGTTTCAGAGAACATGCCCGGATACAGCGTAAAAGAGGCGGTCGTCATTCCCGCCCTCATGCATTTTTCCCTAACTGCGGCATGGCTTGCAACATAGGTTCCTTCAGCGAAAGTCGCGTTCCCTTCAGCATTTTCAGGCATCCCCGCGAAGGTATCCAATCCATGAAAATGGGTTTTGTGGGAGCTATACCTTTGCGCGACCGTACGCCTCCACTCCTCTGGGCTGGCAAGTTGCCCTTGCAGCCACCGATCAAATATCTTGTACTGTTTGTATGACTCTACAAAGGATCCACCTTGATAGACACCGAATTCTACGTAGTCACCCTGGATATGATTTGTGAAAACATGCCCCCACGCCCTATGGAGAGCGCCCGCTCTATCATTCTTGTTTAGCTCGCCTCCAAGAACGAACCCTCGCCTTTCAAAGAAACTCTTGATGTACTTTGCGATCATTTTAGGATTTGATGTTATTTTGAATATTAATGGCCCAGTTAGCCCATTTTATTCTTTAAATTCTGCTCTATAAGCTTGCGCGCATTCAGCAAACAATAAAAAGCAAGCCATAGGCGCGTGCGCCAGACGCTACCACCAACCAATTTGGCTACATAGGCATGAGCTCTGTATCTTCCGATCACACTCTTCCATGCGAGTGACTCAACAGTAACGTCCACCAAGGCTGAAATATCTAATACTGTCCACAAGCGGCAATTTTGCTTTCGCCAAAGGACCGAATGGATCAAATCTTCGCTGAAAGCCTTGCCAGGGAAAGGATAGTAGTTATCCATGATGAGGTCTTCCTTGTTGCACAAGGCGACCCCACCTGGCAGCCATTCCGACTCAACAATGCGCATTGCTCCAGCACTCATTGGTACACCAAATCCAATGCCGGACGACGCTACTCGACCGAGTCGCCTTCTTCCGAACGCAGCCCCACAAATCAGAGTGTAGTAGCAACTTGCTACAAAGCCACGCAAGCCTTCGTGATAGCGCGTGCCATCCTCACCTGTTGGCTGAACGCGAAAAAAAGGCGCCACCACGTTGCTCGGGCCTTTGGCAATGAGCACATTGAGCATGCCTTTAAGTGTGTCAGGAGGCAGAATGACGTCATCGTCAAACTGCATTACATAGGGGCAGCTTGCCTTTTGCAGTCCCACCGCTCGCTGCGCTACCTGGCCTCGACATCTGGTTTTGATAACATGAACATTGGCTATTCCAGAAACGCACGCTGCGTTCGCCGCATCTGATTCGGGTATACAGATGAGTATTTCAGTAGGAATTCCCGTGCCCCGATTGAGCTGCTCAACTGTATTCCTCAAGACATCGCCGCCCAGTGTGGCGATCACCACGGAAATAGGTAGCCCTCTTTCTATAAAGCAATGAGTCATGAATTCCTTGTTTACTCAAAATAACTGGCAACGACCATGCCTCGGGTCACAAAAATGAAGGTTTTGATTATCGGTGGTACACGCTTTCAGGGGCGCCATTTGGTGAACGAATTGCTCGGTGCCGGACACACCGTCACCGTTTTTCACAAAGGCAGCCACGCCATAGCTCCGCGCACTGGACTGATTGACATCATTGGCGATCGCAATTCACCAGCAGATCTGAGCAAACTCACTGGCAATCCATTCGATGCCTGCATAGATACCTGCGCATATTTTCCTGCACAAGTATCTCTCTTGGGCAACGCCATTAACACCCAGCACTACTGCCTTATTTCAAGTGTCTATGTTTACTCCGACCAGGATGCGCTGCTGCAAGAGGATGCGCAGTTATGCAACCTGGCCTGTGCTCCCGAGCTGGGTCTAACGTCCGAAAACTATGGCGCCTTAAAGGCCCTCTGCGAAGCAGAAGCCTCGGCGCGTTTTGGCGCGGGCTGCCTGATTCTCAGGCCTTCCATCATTATCGGCAGCGGCGATCATACCGAGCGACTGCTCTTCTGGATGCGTTTGGTCTCCGTTCATGGCAAGGTTTTGGATACAGCAGACAACGACCCTGTGGTCCAACTGGTCGATGTGCGCGATCTCGCACGCTTCACCGCAAAATGCGTCGAATCAGCAAGGCAGGGGGCTGTGAATGTTTGCGGCGAGCCGGTGCATCTCTCAACACTGCTCGCGTTGATTGCAAACATCAGTGGCATCCCATGCAAGGGTAAGTCCGTTCGCGGGTTGGATCTGCGTGCTCTAGGTCTAGACAAACTGCCGTATTGCGAGCCAGGCCACTTGGCGCGCCATGACACTGCGTTGTCGCGTGCTTGGGGCTTCGAAGGGCGCCGTCTTGAAGATTCGTTTGCAGAAATCCATGCTCACCTCCATAAGCTCAGATTTTCCATGCGTGGCTTCCAGGCTGAGGAGGCCGCGGTGCTGCGTCTATTTGAGTGAGGTGTACCAGTCACGCACTTGCTCGATGATTGCCGAATGGGCAGCAGCAATCAGGCCGCGATGGCGGCGCTCCGCCCCCCCCAAATTCAATGCGAAACCTTGGGCATCAGTGATGATCCCGCCAGCTTCTTCCAACACCAGCATGGGCGCAGCGACGTCCCAGTCGCGCGGTGACATATTCTTAAAAAAAAGATCGGCGCCTCGATCGGCAATACGACAGATTTTGAGCGCAATGCTTCCTGACTCCACATATACGGGGATCCCCAGCGCCTTCTGCAAATCCTGAGTAATACCACGCGCTTCTGGATAGTTGTCGATCAGGGAGTGGGCGCTGCTGGCCGAGCCCAGCACGCTCAAACGGTCGCCATTGCAATACGCACCATTACCTCTCCAAGCTGAAAAATACTCATCGCTGGCTGGTGCGTAGATGCCGGCAAGAACGGGGCGGTTCGCACAAATATAGGCAATTTGCGTTACCCAGCCAGCAAATCCGTGCACAAAGCTGGCAGTACCATCGATAGGGTCAATAATGAAATGATCGACGGTGCAAGCGCCCATACTGGCAGGATCCTCTTCACTTACCACTGGGATTCCTGGAAAAGCTCCACCCAGGGCAGCTACCAAAAAATCGTGTGCAATCCTGTCCGCAGCGGCCTTGAACTGTTCGCCGCTCCACTCACCTTCGGTCCGTCCAGCGACTCGACAAGCAATGAGCATCGAACCACACTCTCGTAGTATTTTTTCAATGCATTGCGCATCTGCGGCGGAGGGCATCATTCAAAGTTGGAATCAGGCATTTCAAGCCGTTTTGGCGATAAAGATGTCATGCTCGATGTGCCAGATCAGCTTGTGCTCGGTGGCCCAGGCTACCAGAGTGTCCAGCGAAGGATAAGTGGAATACTCGGTCAAAAGCGGGTTGAAGCAACGAATGTCGTCGACCAGCACACAGATCTTGCCGAAGCCGTCGATATTGCGGCTGATGCTGGCCAGCTCTTCCAGGATAGGGGTGTCTTGCGCACCCTTAAAGGTAATGCCTGCTGAATAGTGCCCGTCCAGCCAAAAGTTCACATTGCCGCGGAGACGGGGCAACAAATCCGGGAATAGATCCTCACTGCTGCCATTCAGTATCTCTACATGCTTCTGACTGTTGAAAAGCTTCTGTGCGCGAGCAAAAAGCTTTGGCTCCGGCTCAATGCTGTAGACCTTGGCTGCATGTCTGGCCAGCAACTGCGTTGTCTGCCCGAGGAAGGTACCGGTTTCGACCCACGTAGCGGAAGGGAAACCATTTCGCAGCAAACACCCCTGTTTTATGAAATGCGGACTGGGTGCCGCATAGCCACGCTCAGCCCATTGCAAGCAGTCGCGAATGCTACTGAAGAAACGATACACAGGATTATTTTTCATGGATTACTGCCCTGGAGTGTTCTTCATGGCAACGCCGCTGGAGTTTTTGAATTGAGCCTCGGAAATGAATTGATCAGTGGTGTGCCGGATCAGCACGACACCTTCCTGCCACTCCGAAAATCGATAACTGTCGCGACCAAACAGCGCTTGAGAGAGCAGGCCACCAAGTTCATCTGCTCCAGCCGCGTTGGTCAATGTGATCGAGGTGCTGAAGCGCGGATTTATTTCGAAAGGCCAGGGTTCACCTTGGTTATCCAAGACAAGCTGGACGTTAAAGGGACCATCAGCCTTGAAGTGTTTCTGTATGGCCTTGCACAAAGCTTCAATTTTGGCATTACGGCACGTGACTGCCGCCTTTGTCACACCAACCTTGGAGATGATCTGCTTTGGCACCACGGCCTGTACTTCACCGTCACGCGAGACAACGACGCTAACGGTAAACTCGGTGCCATCAGCAAACGTTTGGACCAACAGTTGGTCCGGTGCATAACTACTCTCGGCGACAAAGGTCTTCAGTTCGTCTGCCGAGCTGACCTTGCCGCAGCCACGGCTGCCGCGCCCCACGCGCGGCTTCACAAAGAGCGGGTAAGGAACATTCGCAGGAAGCTCATTCACCATCCAGGTCTGCGGTGCATTGACGCCAACAGAGCGCAGTTCGCGCATGCAGCGTAGCTTATCGAGACTGAATTCGACAAACGCGAGGCGCGGCTGGATCACAGCAATACCCATCGTCTCAAGCTCCAGCACGTGCGGCAGCTCTTCATCGACGACCGAGATGACGGCGTCGACCTTTTCAATCAGGCAAATTTCCTTCAGGCGCATCAGAAAATCTGGCGCATTACCAGCGGGCACCACGTAAGCGCGGTCCGCCAAATAAAATCCGGAAGCAAAGGGCAGCATGTCGATGGCGACAATGCGATACCCCCATTTTCGCAGCACTGAAATCATGCCTGCGATGGCAGGACCACCCGCACCGGTAAGCAATACCGTCTTGCTACTGTAATCGACACTCACTTGACAATCATCCTTACCATGCGAAAAGCTTCGGCTAGCTTCAAATTAGACATCATTCCGCGATACTGGGCCAGGGTCTTGAGTCCCTCAGTGGAACGCGGAAAGGGGAACGGACGAGCTTCGCCCTCGTAGCAGGCCCAGGCCGCGAGCTTTTTCTCCCAATACTCGCTGACCTCAACGAAAACATTGGGTTTGAAAGTCGACTCAAAGGTCCACGATCCGCTACATGGGATCTCGAATGTATAAATTTGTTTTGCTATGAAGTCTCGTGTTGGCCGACTGGCAATCTCGACGGCTTCGTAACTGAGCCTATGGTCGATGTTTACCTCGGACGGGTTGTGCGTGAACAGCAAATGTGGTTTGAACTGCTCCATCTTGCGTTCTATGTCCTTGACGATAGAGATCAGCGGATATGTATCAAACTGGCCGCAGAGCCGGTCACCGAACTCGCAATCGGCGATGCCCAACACCTGCAGCGCAGCGCGCGCGCCCTCCATACGCACACGCGTCTGGGTACGGAATTCCTCGTTGTCGTAATGGCCAATGGGAAAGCGTGCCGAAATTCCTTCGCCAAGAAACATCACCGCCACTTCGGCGCCCGCTGTAATTGCCTTGGCCAAGGTACCACCGCAGCCGAGCACCTCGTCGTCCGGATGCGCCGCCACCACCAGAATGCGCACTCCCTTGGTGAAATTCATACAACCTCGCTTTTACCTTTTTGTACCCCGGTGATACACGCCGCCAGCGCCTGGGTATCCATGGGTGTGAACATCCGCTCGCAGTAGTTCTGCACTTGCTCTGACTTGGCGGTTGCATCGGAGGCTTCCGTCGCCGTTACCAGCGCCATAAAATCATCTGGTTCAACAACCTGTGCATGCAGGTCGGCAATCTCAAACAGAGTATCAATCGGTATCTCGCCGGACTGATGTAGATAGACGGGGCGCACGTCCGATACTGCCGCCTGCACAATTGCCGTACTGCCACGGTACAGGGCCCAATGTGAACGGGCGATATCCTCGGCCAGTGTATGCGTGGAAAGGTCAATGTTAGGTGGCAGCTCACGAAATGCCGGATTTTGTCGAATCAAAGATTCGTAGCTCATATTTGGGTGTAGGCGCCAGATGAACACGATGTCGGGCATGCGCCGAGCACACTGCAGCGCAAAACCGAACAGCAGATTGCATTCGCTCACGATTCCCTCCGGTAACACCAAGCAGGTGTGCCCCGCCCCACCGGATGCCCCCCATACACGCACCGGCTGGCGTGCAAAGGAGCGGTTTGACCCCAGCACCTCGATAAGCACACCTTTGAGCTGCGGATTTTTAAACAGCCGCGCTTGCGCGACTCTTCCGGAAGTCAGAATCGCATCTGGGTTGCAGTCATCGGCAAGACGACGCTGGACGGCGTGCTGCAGATTGAACAGAGCTGCGTGCTGGTAACCGATGCAGCGAATCTGCGGCGATACCGCACGGGCCGCAGCAAAAGCAATTCTTTCCCACGAATGCCCTTCGTAGGTGACCACGATGGCTCGCGGCTGCAGACGGGCCACCAGCGCCTTGATCTGCTCTCCCAGACGCAAGGCAGATACTGCACCGCCAGAAGCTGCCTCCTGGGAGGCTCGCGTTGCAATACGGCCAATTAAATCGTTTGCTTGCATGGCCGCGTAGCTCTTTAGGCGACGCGCTTCGGCACGCGCTCGTCGATAAAGCGCCCATTCTTGAGTGAGGCTTAACACCGGGGCGAAGATCACGCGAGGGATCTTCGCCTGGCGCCAACGCCCGGCCAGGGTGGCGGGTGATGTTTCCGTATAGTTGATCAAAGCGATGGTGGCACTGACGCCCAGCTCCGCAAGCTCGCCAGCGGCCTTGCCGTAATAGAAATCACCTTCCTGCCCGGGAAAGGCTTCGTTCACGAGGTGAGAAATCATCAGCACATCACATTTTTGCGGCAGTTCGCCAACGCTGCTCCAGAGCGGACCGCCACTGGCAAAGGCCTTCCCCAGGTGACGCAGCGCAGAGGCGAAATTGCGGACATGCCGCTTACCTTCTGGTCCTGCCTGCTGAGCGAAAATCTCCCTGTAGCCATCAAGAAAAGTCGGGTGCGCACGGATCACGTGCAGCCACGGCGTAGCGATACGCTCATTGTTGGAGTCGGGGGCCAGCAAAAGCTGATCGCAGGCCTCGCAAAGGGCGTTGTACTGCTCAAGGTTCACGAAGCAGTTATGGCTTTCAGCAAGGACTGTTGCTCGAGGTCCGCAGACAGACAGTCGAGCACTTCCTGCAATTCTCCAGGCTCATTGATCGACGGCAGGGCCGGCGCCACTTCGACATAACTGAGACCAAAGCCGTTTTCGAGAATGCGCATTTGCTCAATAGACTCGGCATTCTCAATGGGCGATGCAGGCAGGGAGGTGAGCTTCTGCAGAAAGTCCTTGCGATAGGCGATGATGCCCAGCATCTTGCGCACAAAGGTCTTCTGCGTAGCGAAATCACTGAAGTTGGGCGAGCGGCGGAAGCAATAGAGAACTCTATGCGGCGGGGCAATCGCGCACTTGACAAAAGAATGGCGGTCTAGCTCGTCTTCTGTTTGCAGTGCGCCGATCAGGTTCCAGGTTGCGACATCAGGCTCTGCCGCAATCGCCTGCGCGAGCGCCTCGACATGTCTCGGTAGTAGCAGTGGCTCGTCACCTTGCAGCAACAACACATGCGTGCAGTCAACATGCGCAACCGCCTCTGCAATACGCGTAGTTCCGTTCAGGTGACTATCCGAAGTCATGATGACGCGACCACCGTTGCCGCAAATTACCTCTGCAATTTCTTCATCGCAGGTGGCGACAACCACTTCAGACAGGCTCGGACACATCAGGGCACGCCTACGCACGTGCTCAATCATTGGCAAACCGTGGATGGGGAGCAGGATTTTGTTCGGAAAACGCGTGGACTTCAGGCGGGCAGGGATGATCGCAGCGATTTTCATGCTATTGCGCCCTTGTCAATCCTCAATGCCGAGCAAGGCTTCGACTGCCGGGTGCAAATGCAATAGGCCTACAAGAACGCCCGCAGCATCAACCACTGGCAGGTCCCAGATATGCTTTTCATCCATAAGACGAACGGCGTGAACCAGCGTATCGCCAGGCGCTATCGTCAGAGGCGACTGAATGGCATGGTCAAGCGCATCGTCGACGAAAAAGGCGGAGAAGGGCTTTTGCACGCGCAAAAGCATGCGACGAATATCTCCGTCCGTCAGGATGCCCTTCAACTGCTTTTGTGCGCTGACAATGCAGGCTATACCAAGGCGCTTGCGCCCCATCTCTTCCAGCGCCTCCTTGAAGATAACGCTCTCGCCGATGACCGGGACCCGATCCAACGACATCATCACGTCGCGAACAAGCATGTTACTTTTCCGGGTGGACATTGTCTTCTCCAAACTTGTCGAGCAATTCAAGACGCATTTCATGCACGATCTTGGCTTGGCCCAAAATGTTCTCCAGATACTTAAGGTTCAACACCGTGTTTGCATCCGACAAAGCGTTGTCAGGATCGTCATGCGCCTCCATGAATAGGGCATTGACGCCACAAGCAACTGCAGCCCGAACCAAGTGAGGAATGAATTCCCGCTGCCCGCCAGAAATATTGCCCATGGAGGTGGGCAGTTGAATCGAATGGGTAGCGTCAAAGCACACGGGATAGCCAGTGGCCGCCATGATCGGAAAGCAGGTCATATCATTGACCAGCATGTTGTAACCGAAAAAGGTGCCTCGATCGGCCAGAAGAACCTGATGGTTACCCGCCGCCTCGATTTTCCGTACCGAGTTCTTCATATTCCAAGGGCTCATGAATTGCCCCTTTTTCAGATGAATCGGACGCCCAGTCTGGGCAGCAGCACGCAACATCGAAGTCTGTCGGCAGAGATACGCTGGCACTTGCACCATGTCGCACACTTCTCCGGTCGCCTTGCCCCACGCAGGATCCGAGAAATCTGACACCACAGGCACGCCAAACTCGTCGCGCACATCTGACAGTACACGAAGACCTTCGTGCATGCCGATTCCGTGAAAACTGTCAGGTGAAGAGCGACAGTCTTTATCAAAGCATGACTTGTAAATCCATGAGATACCGACTCGGCGACAAATCTTCCCGATCTCATCTGCCATTTTGAAGGCATGCTCGCGCGTTTCGATAGCGCAAGGGCCGCCAATGAAAACCAGCGGCAAACGGTCCCCGATCTTTACCTTCTCAACGGAGCCGTATCCGACTTCCAGTATTTTCTTATCCATGAAAAACATCCATTTTCTGATTCTGAATACGGAAGACCAGAGGCCTCGCCATAACCAAGCGACTTCTCATAACGATCCGCTGCTGCGCATGCTCAGGCGTAACCTTGAACAATTGGCTGCCCTTTGGCGCCAAGTCCACTGACTGCGAAGCGCATAGTTTACCGTCTGCGTACAA
>Ga0209211_10009600_pt1 | contig 12841 bp, 12 predicted proteins | sample RifGroA2_FD_183992 | JGI IMG/M metagenome (GOLD analysis project Ga0209211, IMG submission 183992) | Groundwater microbial communities from Rifle, Colorado, USA - Groundwater A2 (SPAdes) (version 2) | ecosystem: Environmental > Aquatic > Deep subsurface > Groundwater | place: Rifle, Colorado... | reverse complement strand
GCGCTTCCGGCTGCCTATGGAACGGCATTAATTAGGGTCTCTGTGCCGATACCTCAATGGAAAGAAGTGGCGCCTTAATGGAATTTATGGCCTTATTGTTATATATTATATGCAATATTAAAAATGAAAAATAAGATGAATCACTTAAAACGATATAGCGTTAAACAATCTATGTTCCGGCGGCGATCAAAATTCGGTTTTAGCCTTTTAGAAGTGATTATTGCTATTTTTATTTTAGTGATGGGGTTATCCGCTATCATGGCTTTGATTGCGCAAAGCATGAAATCAAGTTCAATTAGCTCTTCGCGCCTCATTGCTGCTAATTTAGCGCAGGAAGGAATTGAGGTTGTGAGAAATATCCGTGACATTAATTATGATGATGATTCTGGTTGGAGAAATTGGTATGATAGCCTGGTTAGCGGCGATTATATTGTTCAATATAATGATGACTATCTGCAAAGTTTCTCGGATTCTTTTTTAAATTATAATTCCTCAAGCGGTCTTTATAGTTATAATTCAGGGACACCCTCTGTTTTTAAAAGAAAAATAACTTTATCCGGGATTTCCAGCATAAAAGCCAGCGTGACTTGTGTGGTGACATGGACAGAAAACAACCAATTGCATTCCATAACCATGGAAGAGCAGCTTTGGGATTGGCGCAGCGTCTAATCTTTTTAATTTTTTTATATGGCAAGCCAAAATGACTGAAAAATTGTTTTTTGATAGAAAAAACGGGCACACATTAATTGAGCTTATCGTAGCGCTGGCGGTTTTTTCTATGGCTATTTTAGCGGTAGTCGGGATTTTTTTGATCGGCATGAGTGGCGTGCAGCGGATTTTTAACGATCAAAATATTCAGGAAGCGACACGTTATATCACCGAATCTATGGGCAAAGAGTTAAGGATGAGTATTATTAATACAGCTCCGGGCGGGCCTTATTCTTCAATTAACATAACGAACACTGACGGGGAAACTTTCGATTATGTTTTTAACGGAATAACTCATCAGATAAACAGGGGCGGCCAGATTTTAAATTCAGATAAAATCAAAATAGACGGGGCTTTCTATATTCAACGAACCGGCACAACTGAACCGAGAATTACTATAATTATTAATGCTGAAGCAGTCGCGGCTAAAGAATCACAGCAATCGCGAATTAATTTACAAACCACCCTTTCATCAAGACAATATGAGCAATGAACTGACGAGTAGCAAAAAACAGGCAGTTAATAATTATCCGCGATTTAGCGGAGAAGCTTTTGGCTCTGAGCGTGGCGCAACGGCTATTTTAATTTCAATTTTTGTTTTATCGTCTTTATTGTTAGGGGTTTTAGCGGCTTCGAGCGTGATGGTCTATCAGATGAAAATGTCTCGGCAAATTACTGATTCCATACCGGCATTTTTTGCCGCTGAATCGGGAGCTGAGAAGTGTTATTTCCAGATTAAAGAAGGGGATGACGGCTGCGCGATCGTCGGCGAAGGCCTTGTTATCAATTTATCTAATGGCGCCAGGGCAACCGCCGACCGGACTACCGAAAATCAATTAAATTCTTTTGGTGTTTTTAATAATACCTATAGAAAAGTCCAGTTGAACTGGTAGGTTCCCGAGGCAATATTATTTATGAATAAAGAAGAAATTAAACAGCGAATCAACAAGCTCAAAAAAGAAATTAATTACCATCGTTATTTATATCATGTTTTGGATAAAACAGAAATATCCGACGCGGCGCTGGATTCATTGAAACATGAATTGCAGCAATGGGAAGAAAAATATCCGGAATTAATAACGCCGGATTCGCCGACGCAGCGGGTTGGCGGCCAAGCCCTGGCGAAGTTTAAAAAAATCCGCCATAACCGGCGGATGCTTTCTTTAAATGATATTTTTAGCGCCGGAGAAATAAAAGAATGGGAGGCGCGCCTCGCGCGGGTTTTGCGCCAGGAAATTAGTTTTAATTATTATTGTGAGCTGAAACTTGATGGTTTAGCTTTGGCCGTTTCTTATAAAAACGGCTTATTAAATTTTGGCGCGACTCGGGGTGATGGGGAGACGGGCGAAGAAGTGACAGCTAATATCAGAACAATAGAATCAATCCCATTGGCTTTACGGGTGCCGAGCGAAAAGGAATTGGCGGAAATCGGTTTGGATCCAGCGGCGATAAAAAAACTTTCTAATTTATTGGAAAAAGGCGAGATTGAGGCGCGGGGAGAGGTGATAATGTTTAAAAGTGATTTTGAAAAGTTTAACGCCGCTCAGGCTAAAAGGGGCGATGCTCTTTTGGCTAATCCGCGCAACGCGGCCGCCGGTTCAATTCGGCAGCTAGATCCGCGCATTGCTGCCCAGCGGCCGCTGAATTTTATCGCTTATGATTTAGCGACTGATTTTGGCCAAAAAACGCATGAACAGGAACATACTGTTCTGAAATTGCTCGGTTTCCGTTCATTAAAGGAAAATAAACTTTGCGCTAATTTAAATGAAGTGATAAAATATCACGATTATTGGGAGGCCAAGAAACAGCAGCTTGATTTTCATTTTGACGGCATCGTGGCATCGGTTAATGAGTTAAAATGGCATAGCCGTTTGGGCGTGGTTGGCAAAGCGCCGCGTTATATGGTTGCTTATAAATTTCAAGCCGAAGAAGCAACGACGCGTGTGGAAGATATTAAAGTCCAGGTTGGTCGGACCGGTAAATTAACACCGATTGCTTGGCTCGAGCCGGTCAATGTCGGCGGGGTAACGGTGGCGCGGGCGACGTTGCATAATGAAGATGAAATTAGGCGCCTCGGCGTGAAGATCGGCGATACGGTGATTGTACGCCGTGCCGGCGACGTCATTCCAGAGGTGGTTAAAGTTTTAATAAAATTACGGACCGGCAAAGAAAAAACTTTTCAAATGCCGCGGGTCTGCCCGATTTGCGGCGGTATAATTGAAAAAAAAATTATTGGGTCCCAGGCTACGCCTGGATCAGCGAAGCGTGGAGTAGCTCATTATTGTTTGAATAAAAATTGTTTGGCGATTTTAGAGCGGGGGATTGGACATTTTGTTTCTAAGGCTGCTTTTGATATCGAGGGATTGGGGCCAAAAATTATTCGCCAGCTGCTTGACGAGGGTTTGATAAAAAACGCGGCGGATGTTTTTAAATTAAAAGAAGCAGATTTGAAACCATTAGAACGCTTTGCAGATAAATCGGCGGAAAATCTGATTAGGGCCATTGCGCAAAAAAAGGACATTGAACTAAGCCGGTTAATCTATGCCTTGGGCATTGACCACGTGGGCGAAGAAACGGCATTTTTGTTGGCAAAAAAATTCGGCAGTTTAGAGAAATTAAAAAAGGCAGGAATTGGGGATTTGGAAAAAATCGGCGATGTCGGACCGGTGGTCGCTAAAAGTATTGCGGATTGGTTTGCTGGCCGCCGCAATCAGAAATTATTAGAAGAACTGGAAGCAGCCGGCATCAAGATAAAAACAAGGCAGCAGCAGCCGCAGAAGCTGCAAGGTTTAAAGATCGTGTTGACGGGCGAGTTGAAAAATTATTCGCGCGAGCAGATTAAAGAATTAATCCGCGATTTAGGGGGTGATCCGTCATCATCTGTTTCCAAAGACACGGATTATGTTTTAGCCGGGGATAATCCCGGTTCTAAATTTGACAAAGCCAAGCGGCTCGGGGTAAAAATTATAAGTGAAGAAGAATTTAAGAAACTCTTGGGATAAAATATTAATTTTTTATGGATATCAATCATATCGCCAAATTAGCCCGTATTGGATTATCAGAGCTAGAATTAAAAAAGCTGGAGCAAGAACTAGCGGCGATTTTGGGTTTTGTCAATGAATTAAATAAAGTTGATGATGGCGATATTGAGCCGATGACGCAAGCGACTGGATTAAAAAATATAATGCGCGCTGATGAGGCAGCCAAAAGTTCGGCTGCCGGGCGCGCCAAGCTTTTAGCTAATGCGCCAGAAAAGTTAAACGGATATATTAAAGTTAAGGCAGTGTTTGAATAAAATGGATCTAAAAAAATTAACCATACCAGAAATAAATAATGGTTTAAAAAATAAGGAATTTTCTGCTTCTGAGCTCGCGCGGACTTATTTGGATAAGGTAAAAAGCGATGATGACAAAATCCACGCTTATTTAACCGTTACCGAGGATTTGGCCATGGCGCAAGCCAAAGCAGTGGATGATAAAATAGCGGCTGGCGAAGAAACAGGCATTTTAGCCGGCGTGCCGATAGCCATAAAAGATAATATTTTAATTGAGGATATTAAATGCACCGCTGGTTCAAAAATTTTAGCCAATTATATCGCGCCGTATGATGCCACAGTAATAAAAAAATTACAGCAAACCGGTTCTGTCTTGCTTGGTAAAACCAATTTAGATGAGTTTGCCATGGGTGGTTCAACGGAAAATTCGGCTTATGGTGCGACGCATAATCCTCGTGATTTAGAGCGGGTGCCGGGTGGTTCTTCCGGCGGTTCGGCGGCAGCCGTAGCGGCAGATATGTGCGTTGGCGCCTTGGGTTCTGATACTGGCGGTTCGATTCGCCAGCCAGCGTCGTTTTGCGGCGTGGTCGGGCTCAAGCCGACCTATGGCGCTGTTTCGCGTTATGGCGTGATGGCGATGGCTTCGTCTTTAGACCAAATCGGACCGATGGCGAAAAATGTGGCTGATTGCCGGGCATTGTTTGATTGTATAAAGGGAAAAGATAGATATGACGCGACGAGTGCGGAAATATTGCAAGCCACAAATCATAAACCACAAATTGCTAATTTAAAAATTGGCATACCCAAGGAGTATTTTAGCGAGGGGATAGACAGCGATGTTGAAAAAACAATAAAAAATACAATCAGTAAATTAGCGGCAGAAGGCGCGAAAATTACAGAAATTAACTTACCGCATACGCCTGATGCCCTGGCTTGTTATTATGTTATTGTGCCTTCGGAAGTTTCTTCTAATTTGGCGCGTTATGACGGCATAAAATATGGGGCGCGCGCCACGGATATAAAAAATTTACTGGACGTCTATTTGAACTCCCGTGGCCAGTATTTAGGCAAAGAGGTGCGGCGGCGGATAATGCTGGGCACTTACGCTTTATCAGCCGGTTATTATGATGCCTATTATTTGAAGGCGCAGAAGGTTCGCGCTAAAATAAAAGAGGATTTTGATGAAGCGTTTCGGCAAGTAGATTTAATTTTGGGTCCGGTGACGCCGACCACCGCTTTTAAAATAGGAGAAAAGGCGGATGATCCAGTGCAAATGTATTTATCCGATGTTTATACTGTACCGATAAATTTGGCCGGTTTGCCGGCTTTGTCCATGCCGTGCGGCTTGGCCAGCGGTTTGCCGGTTGGTTTGCAAATTATCGGTCCGCATTTTTCCGAAGATTTAATATTCGAATTTGGCAGGCATATAGAAGAAATTATTTAAAATTGCTATGCTACAGTTTTTCTTTGATTTTTACGAAAATTTTTATGATTATCTGATAAGCGATGATTGGGCGCGGGTGATTTTAATCCTGAAAATTATTAGTTGGGTGACTTCAATATTTTTTATGTTTTTGATAGTCGTCTTGCTAAAGCGCTCTGACACTACTTGGTCGCTTCGAGAAAGAAAATACGCCCGCCAGATTGCCAAGGGCGCCCAGCATTGGGAGAAAAAATGGCAAAAAATAACCGATCGTTTGGACAGGGGCGACGAAGCCAGTTTGAAATTAGCGGTCATTGAAGCCGGCGGCATTTTTTTTCAGGTATTGCAGTTTGTGGCGCCGGGAGAGAGCACCGAGGAGAGGTTGGAAAAGGCGGACAAGCAACGCTTGGTCAGCTATGAGCGGATTTTTGAAGCCCAGCGCTTGCGTGATTTTATTATCCATAATCCCAAAACAGGCCTGACCCATCAGCAGGCCCAAGAGGCGATAGGCAGTTTTGAACAAGGATTGAAAGAACTGGAGTATCTATAGACGTAAAATTTGCCGATAAATAAAAAACCGCCGCAGAGGCGTTTTTTTATTGGCGACGGTTATGGGACGATGTTGGAACATTTTTAACCAATATCCGTCTTTTGGGCAGAGAGACGGATCATCAGTATAAACTGAAAAAGTAGCAGTATATAAATTATCCGATCAACCCATAATTTTTTATTCTTTTTTAATTGCCGCTCGCTTTCCTTTGTATCGTATCCCTCATTAAACCTTTTCATCTGCTCATTAAGATTGTTTTTTACTTCTTGAAATCCCTGATTATCTTGAAGGTCTGCTTTTACACCTAGGGTAATAAAGCTATTATTTAAAGTATTTGTTTCTATAATATATTCTGTTTCAATCTCTGATATTCTTTCACCTAGGTTACTAGAATAAAAAATGCATGCCGTAATAGTGATAGTAAGAATAATACTTATTTTATCTAGATTAGAAAAAAGTAATTTCATTATTTATTTCGAATAAAATATTAACCGAGTTTTACTTTCAGAGATTTGACTGCGGGCCGTAGGGGATTCGAACCCCTGATCTTCTCCGTGACAGGGAGACGCGTTAAGCCAGGCTACGCTAACGGCCCAAAAAAATAGAATTGTAAAAACTATCGTTTTTTTAAATGTTTAAAAACTTCCATCTGCCTTAATCGCTCTTTGGCTTCTTTTAAGGTTTTATATGTTCCAAAGCGGCGGTGGGTCTTTTCACTTAAAACAACATATTTGCCTTTAATTTTTTTAATCATGTGCTGGCGAGTGGAGTCGAACCACTGACCTTGGGCTTATGAGTCCCACGCTCTAACCAGCTGAGCTACGCCAGCGCAGGTGCGAAAACTTGTTTGTTGCGGGGCCGGGAATTGCACCCGGGTCTGGGGCTTATGAGACCCCCGAGATACTACTTCTCTACCCCGCGATAAGATAAAACATAATACGATTATTAGTATAAACAAAAAATAACATTTTCGCAAGTTTTTTTGATGATTCTAATTGTTTTTTTATCAGATTTATGCACAATTTGGCGGTTGCATTTTGAGGTTAAATGCGGTAAAATATAAGCATAAAATAGGTAAACAATAAACGGTAATTATGAATTTAAGGGGCTACCTTTGGAGCATTGGCTTGGCTAGTGTCGTGGCGCTAGTTTCATTTTTGGCGATTTTGTGGTTTTTTACGCCCCAGAACGCTGATTTGTTAGTTTTTTCTCTTTTGCTCTTAAGCTTATTTATGGCTTTATGGGGATTTTTCAGCCTGTCGGGATTTTATTTGCGGAAGCGCAAGCATAGGGAAAAATCAGCCGTGTCTTTTTTAAGCATCTCTTTCCGCGAGGGGGCTTTATTGAGTTTATTATTGGTCGGATTTTTATTGATGCGTTTGACCCAGGTTTTTTATTGGTGGACGGCATTGATATTTTTAATCATTATTGTGGCGATTGAGATGGCTTGTTTATATCAAGAGGAATAATATGGACATAAATGAATTAAAAAATAAATTTCAGGAATTGATGGAAAAAGTCAGCGATAAAAAAACGCTGGCCGATTTAGAATTGAAATTTTTGGGCCGCAGAGGGGAAATAAATGATTTATTAAAGAAAATAAAAGACTTAGCCGCGGAAGAAAAAATTGCCGGTGGTAAATTGATTAATGATTTAAAAAAAGAAATAGAGCAGAAAATTATTATCAAGAAAAAGGATTTATTGGTTGCTGGCCAGGATTTAATCAAAAGAATTGATGTGACGGCGCCGGGTAGCCGGGTTGTCTCCGGCCATTTGCATCCCCGAACGCAGGTTTTGCGCAAAATTGAGGAAATTTTTATTTCTTTGGGTTTTTCGGTGATTGAGGGGCCGGAAGTGGAAACGCAGTGGTATAATTTTGAAGCGTTGAATATTCCCAAAGACCATCCGGCGCGGGATATGCAGGATACTTTTTATGTTAAGAATCCGGCTGGCCAAGAAGATTTGGTATTGCGGACACACACCTCGCCTAATCAAGTGCGGTTTATGGAAAAGAACAATCCGCCTTTGCGCATTATCGTGCCAGGTAAGGTTTTTCGCAACGAAGCGACGGATGCCACCCATGATTTTCAATTTTATCAAGTGGAGGGTTTAATGGTTGATAAGCATATTTCGGTGGCTAATTTTAAAGCGGTGATGGAGGAATTTTTTAAACGGCTTTATGGTCCAGGGGCGAAAATCAGGCTGCGGCCGAGCTATTTTCCTTTCACCGAGCCGAGTTTTGAGGTGGATTTATTCTGTGTTTTTTGCCAGGGTAAGGGTTGCCGGTTATGTTCAAACACCGGCTGGATTGAAATCGCCGGCGCCGGCATGGTCAACCAATTTGTTTTTGAATCAGCCGGCTATGTCCGCAATGAATGGCAGGGTTTTGCTTTTGGCATTGGTTTCGAGCGGATTGTTATGGCTAAACATAAAATCAGTGATATTCGATTATTTTCCAGCGGGGATATGCGGTTTTTAAAACAATTTTAACATGAAATTTTCATATAATTGGTTAAAAGATTATTTAGAAAAAATACCAGAACCGCAACAGTTGGCGGATGTTTTGACGATGCGGATTTTTGAAGTAGAGGAAGTTAAAAAAGCTGGCGATGATTTTTTATTGGATATTAAAATTCTACCTAATCGCGCGGTCGATTGTATGTCGCATTTGGGCATAGCGAGGGAAATAGCGGCGATTACAAAAACGAAATTTAAAGAACCGATTGGGCAGATTAATGAAAGCCATGACAAAAAAACCAGCGATTATCTGGCGGTGGAAGTAAAAGAAAAAAAACTTTGTCCGCGTTATAGCGGCCGGGTGGTTTTAAATATAAAAGTTGGTGAATCGCCGGAATGGTTGAAGAATAAATTAGAAACTTGCGGTTTACGTCCGATAAATAATATCGTTGATATCACTAATTTTGTAATGCTGGAAACCGGCCAGCCCCTGCATGCTTTTGATTTGGATAAAATTTCTGACGGAAAAATAATTGTCCGGCGCGCTAAAAAAGGCGAAAAAATCATCACTCTGGATGAGGGCCGGGCCGAGCGGGAATTAAATGATAACATTTTAGTCATTGCCGATAAGGCTAAGCCAATTGCCATCGCCGGTATTAAAGGGGGGCGGGGAACAGAAATTGAGACTAATACAAAAAATATTATTATTGAAGCGGCTAATTTTGAAGCGGTGAATATCAGAAAAAGCTCCAAGGCATTGAATTTACGGACCGACGCGTCAATACGGTTTGAAAATCGGCCGGATATTAATTTAACTTTGCCGGCGTTAGAGCGCTGCGCGATGCTGGTTAAAGAAATTGCCGGCGGCGAAATAGCCGAGGGAGCGGTTGACGTGGCCGCGACAGCGGTCAAACCATGGAATGTCGGCGTTGAGCATGATTATATTGAAAGTTTATTAGGGGTTAAATTAGCGAGCGGCGATATAATGGATATTTTTGAGATATTGGCTTTGCCGGCCGAAATTATAAAAAAAGATAAAAGTATTTTTTATGAGATACTGGCGCCAACGCGCCGTTCGGACTTGCAAACTGCCGAAGATCTAATTGAAGAAATCGGCCGGTTTTACGGTTATGAGAATATTAAGCCGGTTTTGCCGAATTGTTTGTTAATTCCGGCGCTGAAAGACGAGCAATTAATTTATGTGGATAAAATAAAAAGCATGATGCAGGGATTCGGCTACAGCGAAGTTTATAATTATTCGTTTATCAGCGAAGATGACAAAGAATTTTATGGTTTGGCGGATTTGGCGGAGGTTTTAAACCCATATTCGCGCGACCAGAAGTATTTACGCCCTAATTTAGCCGTTGGTTTTATAAAGAATATTCAGGAAAATAAACCTTACTTGGCCGGTAGCCGGTTTGTTAATGCCTTGCGGCTGTTTGAAATCGGCGACGTTTTTTTTGAAGGCGGCGATAAAATTGTTGAAACCAGAAAATTTGGCGGGTTGCTTTTTATGGAAAATAAAAAGTCAGGCGAGGCTTTTTATGAATTAAAAGGCGTGGTGGAAACCCTGTTTGACAAATTGGGTTTGTCTGATGTTTGGGAAGATGATTATATCCAGGGGGGCTTGCCAATCAATTTTAAGAATATTTTACAAATCGGCAAAGTTTCTCAGATAAAAATTGGCGACAAAGCGATCGGCTGGCTGGGAAAAATAAACGAGGATATTTTAGAGCGGCTAGAAATAAAAGGCCGGGTGGCTATTTTCGAAATTAATTTTACCGATATAATTTCTTTTATCAATGAAGAAAGGGAATATGAGCCGCCGTCTAAATTTCCGGCTATCACGCGGGATTTGGCGGTTTTATCCAGCGAAGACACTAAGGTTGAGAATATTTTGAACGTTATTGAAGGCGCCGGTGGCGGACTGTTGGATGACGTTAATATTTTTGATATCTATGAGAACGATAAGGAGGATATTAAAAGTTTTGCTTTCCATTTGGTTTTTCAATCATATGAAAAAAATCTGACTGATAGCGAAGTAAATAAATTAATGGAAAAAATAATTAAGGCAATTGAGGATGAGGGTTGGGAGGTAAAAAAATAAGTTAAATTCTAAAAAGTTTATGGCTAAAATAAAAAAACAAGAAAAAACAGCAGGCAGTGGGAATGGCAACGGTAATTATACCGCTAAAGATATTTATGTTTTGGAGGGTTTGGAGCCGGTGCGCAAGCGGCCAGGCATGTATATCGGTTCGACCGGTGTTGACGGCGTGCATCATTTGATTTGGGAAGTAATGGACAACTCTATCGATGAAGCGATGGCCGGTTATTGTACGGAAATTGAATTGGCATTGTTGCCGGATAATCGCGTGCGAGTGCGCGATAATGGCCGCGGTATTCCGGTAGAAATCCATAAACAGACTAAAAAATCGGCGTTGGAAACCGTCATGACTACGCTGCACGCCGGCGGCAAATTTGGCGGCGAATCATATAAGGTTTCTGGCGGTTTACATGGCGTCGGTGTTTCGGTGGTAAACGCGTTGTCCAAATGGCTACGTGTTGAGGTTTGCCGCGATGGCATGCTCTACGCTCAAGAATACAATCAAGGTAAACCCAAATATAGCGTTAAGAAGCTTGGTAAATGCGGCGCGCAAGGCACGACCGTTTTCTTTGAGCCGGATCCGGAGATTTTTAAAGAAATTAAGTTTAATTGGGAGATGATTTTAAGCCATTTGCGCCAGCAGGCCTATTTAACGAAGGGGGTCAAAATTAAAATTCGCGATTTGCAGCAAGTTGACCGGCCGGCGGAAGGATTTTTTGGCGTTTGCGGTCCGGCGGCCCTTAAAAAGAAAATTATTCCGGAACAAAAAGGCGGTGACACCGGTGAGCGTTCTCATAGTTTTTTCTTTGAAGGCGGCATTGTCTCTTATGTTAAGTTTTTGAACAACGATGAGACGCCGCGCCACGATAATATTTTTTATGTTAACCGTGAAGCTGAAAATATCCAGGTGGAAGTCGCTTTTCAATATACCGACGAGTTACAGGGTTATGAAATGAGTTTTGCCAATAATATCCATACGACTGAAGGCGGAATGCATTTAACCGGTTTTCGCACGGCTTTGACGCGGGGGCTCAATGATTACGCGCGCAAAAATAATTTTTTAAAAAGCACAGAAGAAAATTTAACGGGTGATGATGTCCGCGAGGGTTTAACGGCGGTAATTTCCGTGAAGCTTCGCGAGCCGCAGTTTGAAGGACAGACCAAAGCCAAGCTGGGTAATCCCGAGGCCAGGTCGGCAGTGGATACGGTTGTGGCGGCGGCCCTGGAGGAATACCTGGAAAAAAGCCCTAATGATGCCAAAGAAGTTTTAGGTAAATGTATTTTAGCATCGAAGGCGCGCCAGGCGGCCAAAGCGGCGAAGGATACCGTGTTGCGCAAGGGCGTATTGGAGGGTCTCGCTTTGCCGGGCAAACTGGCTGATTGTTCTTCGCGCAGTCCGGAAGAATCGGAATTGTTTATCGTTGAGGGTGACAGCGCCGGTGGTTCTGCCAAACAAGGCCGCAACCGGAAGTTTCAGGCGATTTTGCCGCTCAGGGGAAAAATTTTGAACGTGGAAAAGGCACGGCTGGATAAAGCTCTGACTTCTAAAGAAATCAAAGCGCTGGTTATCGCCCTGGGCACGGCTATTGCCGAATCGTTTGATATTTCTAAATTGCGCTATCATCGCATTGTCATTATGACTGATGCCGATGTTGACGGCGCCCATATTCGCACATTACTGCTGACGCTTTTTTTCCGTTATTTTTATGCGTTGATCGAGGCCGGCCATATCTATATTGCCCAGCCGCCGCTTTATCGTATCGCCAAGGGTAAAAATGTCCGCTATGCTTTTAATGATGCGGAAAAAGAAGAAATTATTGCTGAATTTAAAAAATTAAAAGACGAGAAAGATATAGCTAAGGGTAAAACCGCAAAGGCTGATAAAATTCAAGAAAGTGAAGAAGCGCCGGCAGGAGAGGAAAAAATCGCCGGTGTCAGCATTCAGCGCTATAAAGGTCTCGGCGAAATGAATCCTGGGCAGCTCTGGGAAACGACGATGGATCCGGAGCATCGGGTGATGAAGCAGGTGATGGTAGCTGATGCTAAAGAAGCAGCCAAAGTATTCGATGTCTTAATGGGTGACGAGGTCGCTCCGCGCCGCCGGTTTATTCAGACACACGCGAAAAAAGTACAAAATTTAGATATATGAGTTTATCCCGTAAAATTTATTTTAACAGGGCTAAGAAAGTGCAGAATATTGACATATAGAAAGCTTATTTCTAAAATTAGCAATATTGTGTATCTTATACGAAATCACTTCGCATATAAACGAGTTATGCCGAAATCGCTCACTCTGCCTTCACAGGCGGGCTCGCTCCTTTTCGG
>Ga0209211_10009599_pt1 | contig 12841 bp, 14 predicted proteins | sample RifGroA2_FD_183992 | JGI IMG/M metagenome (GOLD analysis project Ga0209211, IMG submission 183992) | Groundwater microbial communities from Rifle, Colorado, USA - Groundwater A2 (SPAdes) (version 2) | ecosystem: Environmental > Aquatic > Deep subsurface > Groundwater | place: Rifle, Colorado... | reverse complement strand
GATTATAAAGTCCGTTGGTATTCTTACTTGTTTTACGAGCCGATTGCCAACGACCAAGCAAAAATATTTTTTTGACTTTAATATTTTGTGAGCTTGCTTCAGGCAATCATTCAAGCCAATATAAAAACTCAAAACATCTTTAGCTCTCTTTTCGTCTATTTTTGTGATTTTATTTAAGGAATCTTTTAAATATTTTGAATCCAGCGTGTGCTCAAGGGTTTTAGTCGCTTTTCCGCCAAGCAATTCATTGTCTACGCCAGAGGCTTTATTTGGGTCTTCAAAAATATCTATCCATTGCGCGGAAAGACGAGAAAATTGACCATAAGCAACCGTTGTTCTTGAATCTCCATAGGGCGGAGAAGTGATAATACAATCAATTGAATTATCTTTTATGCCATTGGCTTTTGAGGAATCGCCATAAATTATTTTAGTCCAAGCTTTTTTATTTACATCTTTGTAAAAATCAGTCATCCCCTTGATGTTTGCTTCCGTTTTCTTTTTGAAAATTCCTAAAACATCGGGGTTATAAGTTTCTAGTTTTTCTTTTTTTATTCTGACGAGTTTAAACTCGCCACTTTTTGTGTTTGATGATAATCGCACGGTTTCACTAAACGAAACCATAAAATAATTTCGCATATCCTCGTCCTTTATTTTTAAAATTGCCTTTTTGATTTTTGCTAATTGAATAATAACTTTTTCTTTAAACCAAAAATCAATGTTATTAAAAATCGGCTTTTTTATTTCCGTTTCTTTTATTTTTTCGATTTCGGAAAGAAGTTTAAAATATTCATTCGTAAGTGTCGAGGGGTTGATTGGTGTTGTTTTGGCTTTCGCTAAAAAGATTGCCAAAGGATTTAAGTCGATGCCATAAGCATTTCTGCCCAATAGTTTACTTTCGACTAATGCGGAACCAGACCCGCAAAAAATATCGCAAATCGTTTCTCCTGCTTGGCTATAATTTTCTAAAAGCCGTCTTGCGACTTGCGGAATAAACATTGCCGGATATGTATGTATTCCGTGAGTATATGTTTTTGTTTTTTCGCCCCTATAATCCCATGAATAATCTATCCTTCTGATATATTTTTCGTCTTTAACCTTTTCTTTTTCGATTTGCGTTTCTAAGTTTCTGATGATTTTTACAACGACCCCTCTAATTTCAACTTCTTCTCTATAGATAGGAAAAAGCGTTGGATTTGCCGGCTGTAATCTAATTCGATTTTTTTCTCGGTAAAGTTTTTTTAGCGTTGCTTCGTTGTCGTCAATTATGGCAACGACTGTTTGACCATTGTCGGCAAATTCTTGTTTTCTGATAACAACAATATCCCCGTCAAAAATTCCTTCGTCAATCATACTATTGCCCTGAACTCTTAGCGCGTAATTTTCCCCATATTTTCCGACCTCATCCTTTGAGACGGTTATTGTTTCGCCAAGCGTTTCTATTGCTTCAATCGGCTGTCCGGCCGCTATCGTTCCGACTAATGGCACTTCAATTGTCGCTTTCTCGTTTCTTGTTGATACCGCTCGTGGTTGGTTGTATTCTTTTTGCAAATAACCGGCTTCTTGAAGTTTTTTAACATGATGATGAGCCGTGGAAACAGAGGATAGTTTAAGATGCTTTTTTATTTCCTCAAGCGAAGGTGAAAACCCTTTCTTTTTTTCAAAAGAGGTAATAAAATCCAAGGCTTGTTTTTGACGTTTTGTGAGCATAGTTTTATAGCTATTGACTTTCTATTTATTTTCGACTACACTTTAATTGTAGACGATTTTGAAAATGTCGTCAATACTTATAAAAATTAACTCAAACACTATGCCAAAATTTAGCAGGACCCAAAAGTTCACAAAAACCAATATCGCTAATGTTCCCCAAAATAAGGCAATAATTTACAAAATAAAAAGTAAAGACGGAGAAAATCTTTATACCGGAATTGCTGGGCGCGGTCGTCCGCAAGAAAGGTTATTGGAACACAAGGAAATTAAAAAAGAAAAAATTCCGGAGGGTACAAAATTTCAGTATGCACAGGTTAAGACAAAAGATATAGCTCATAAAATAGAAAAATCTATTATTAAGAAAGAAAAGCCAGAATTTAACGAACAACATAAATAAATTTATGAATCAAATAGAATTTGAAAAAACAATTGCAGAATTTCAGAAAATAGAAGACGCACGCGATCAATTGTGGGACAGGGGGAAAGTTTTAATAGAAAAGGGATTTGAGATTGAAGCGTATATTTTGATTTTGGCTACTTGGAATTTTGCACGCTTCAGATATTTCATGAAAAATTTTGATTTGCGTGAATTTCAAGAAGTAATAAATCGGGTTAATCCCATTTTCAAGAAACTAGAAAATACACAATTTGAAAATACTGATTTTGCTAACAACATAGTGGCAACGGATATTAAATATATCTATGGTCAACTGAAGAAAATTGCTGAACAAACAGGGGCATCAAAAATAATGGCGTTAAAAAACTCGAAACTATTTGTAATGTGGGATACGGAAATAAGGAAAATATATAAAATTGATAATAAGGGCGAAGCCGATGACTATATTCAATTTTTAATCAAAATGCAGGAGTATTTTAAAGATATAAAGTGGATTGGCAAAACTCCACCATTTGCAAAGGCGATTGATGAGTATAATTATGTGATCGCTGACCGAAACAGAGGAGTCAAGAAAATTAAATCAATACAAAAATTGGCGACGCGCCAATGAAATTGGCACGAAATTCGGCGGCGGCGGAACCCCAGAAGCAATCCCGCTGTGGCGGGATGCTACGGGGCAAGAAGCGAGCGGATTTTCGCTAAAAAAAGTCCCACCTTCGCTAAAGCTACGAACGGGCAAGTCGGATTTCGTTCAGCGTTCGTATCTAGTTTGTTCAGCGTTTATTGCGTCGCTAAGGGTAATACTATTCTAATTTTATGAACTGGAAAAAATTATTATATTTTTTGGTGATAATTATCGTTCTTATTATTGTTTTCATCACCTACAAATTTTTTTCAACAACCCGAATATCCAATACCTCAATAAGCGGGTGGTTTGTTGGTAATCAAATTTGGAGCGGCAGTGTCTATATTACCGGAGATGTAGATATTTTAGGAAATCTTACTGTCTTGCCCGGAACAACGGTTAAATTTTCTGTCGGAGACGATCGTCATAAGGGCGACGAAGTACCGGCAGATGGTTTTAACGACAATGACCCAACGCGGCTTAAATCGTATTCAACGACTCATTCTAGCCTTTTTATTCTAGGAAAATTAATTGCCAAAGGCGAGCGAGCTAATCCTATTGTTTTTACATCCGCGGAGCAAAACCCAAATTTAGCTGATTGGGAAGCAATAATTTTTCGAGGCGATGGAAGCATTGTAGACAATATTATTGTTGAGTATACGCGCAACGGAATTAACCCTACCGGAAAACAGCCAAACAGCGTTATCCAAAATACTGTATCCAGACACGCGCTGTGGGGAGCTATATCTTCGGCCAATTCAAATATTAAAATAATCAATAATTATTTATCCGACGCGGGTCACGAAGGAATTGACCTCAAATTCAACGGTAATCAAGAAGTTTCCGGCAATATAATTGATGATTGTCATACTGGCATAGCGTCTATTGCTGGATCGCAGATTATTAAAAATAATATCATTACAAATTGCGGCGATGGCGTCTATATTGATCCTAAATCAAGCGCGACATCAATCGGCAATATTTTTACGCCTGCTCCAGAAGAAAGCCGTCGTGTATGGAAATATGGCAACTATGAAATTCCGGTTTTTGACTATCCAGAAATATAAATGTAGAGGATTAAAAGAATAGGCGGCGTGCCCCGCAGTGGCGGGGCACGAAATTCGGCGGCGGAACAGATATGATTAAAATTTTTGTTAAAGCAAAACCGGCCGCGTCGGAGGATCGCGTAGAAAAAGTTGATGAGACACATTTTGAAGTATCCGTTAAAGAGCCTCCGATACAAGGTCGCGCCAATATGGCTATCGTGCGCACTCTCGCGCAATATTTTCAAGTCGCACCTTCACGCGTGCGCATTATTTCTGGCTACACCTCCCGTCAAAAGGTTGTTGCGATAGAATAGTAGAATAAAGGTGTTTCACAGACTGCGCGAAGGATGTGCGGTAATTCACGGCCGTGAATTACCGCACATCTAAAAGTGCGCTGTTGTTCTTGTCAGAAAAGTAACTGCCGCAACTAATCTGATAATTTTGTTTTGCGGGTTTTAATCAGTAATATCAAAAGAACAAGGAAGCCCAGCGTAGATCCGAGTGAGGCAAAACGGAATGCGGCGGCGGGTGAGATTGTATCCCAGATACGGCCTAAACCATAACCGCCTATAATCACGCCGAGACCAACAATAGTATGAAAAATCGCGTAAGCACTGCCGCGCGCGCCTTGCGGAACTAAATCGGCAATAAATGCGCGGCCTGATCCTTCAGTCAGGGCAAAGAAAAGTCCGTAGAGAGCGAACAGAGTTAGTGTCAATAGTATTGAAGGCGCTTTTGCAAAGCCAAATTCAACAAGGGCAAGCACAAGCCAGCCAGAAGTTATCAGTGGCAATTTACCGATGCGATCACTCCAAATGCCGAGGGGATAAGAGAGCAAAGCATAAAGCAAAGTAAAGCCGGCAAACAAAACGGGAATCCATGCCTGGGGAATGCCCGTGTCTTGGGCGCGTACTAGAAAGAGAGAATCATTTATTTTGGTCAGCATGGCAATGGCGATGCCGGCGGTGAATAGCCAAAATTTCCAGGAAAATTTTTGACGCAGTTCAGCGCGAGCGCGCGGCGATGGTTTGGGTTCACGGATGCCAAACAAAATTAATATGAGTGCGATCGCTCCCGGGATTATGGCTAAAGCAAAAATTATGCGATAAGTGCGGAGCGCTGGAGTCAGGGCGAATAAGAGGCCGGCGGCAAGTAAGGGGCCAAATACCGAACCGATCGTGTCGATGAGTCTGTGAAAGCCAAAAGCGCGTCCGCGCGTTTGCGCAACTGCAGAGTCGGCCACAAGCGCATCGCGCGGGGCGTCTTTCATGCCTTTGCCTACGCCATCTATTGTGCGGAGGGTGGCGATTGGTGCCAGAGAGCCGGTTAAGGCAAGAAGCGGTCGGGCGATTGAAGAAAGCGTGTATCCAAGAAAGACAAAGAATTTGCGATTACTAAAACGGTCGGACAGAATACCGGAAATAAACCGGAAGATGCTGGTTGCGCCTTGCAGTAGTCCGTCAATTAGTCCAATACCGGCTCGGCTTAATCCGAGTGCAGTCATAAAGGCGGGAAGCACGGGAGTGATGAGGTCTTGGCCAAAGCCGGAAAATAAGGCGACAAAGGCGACAACAAAGACATTGCGCGGGATTTTGGGATTACGTGGTAGAATCATAGATGTGGAGTTCAATATATTATACCGCAAAGTAAGTGAGCGTGGTACAATCGAGAGGGCGTGAGTTGATCCCGAAAGCCTTCGGGGTTGACATATCCTTGTCTGCCGCGTAGGCTAGTCGCGTAGGAGGAAAACATGCCGTGCTACGAACACCTGCGCAGGTATCAGGGGGCGAAGAAGAGGTGTGCCCACTGTGGGCGCAAGTTCGGACCTGGCGAGGTCGTCTCGGTTGAAGGAGGAGCAAGGGAGCGGGTATTTTGTTATTCCGATGCTGGTGGTGGTTGTGTAATCGTCTACAATTTCCGCAAGGGCCGGAGAGACAAAGTGATCTTTGTGCGTCCGCAACGCATGGCCGGCTGTGCGCAGGCGGATCAGCGTGCGCCAAACTACCACCGGGGCTATGTTCCCGTCGCTGGCGCGAGGGGTCGCCAGACAGCTAGCATGGAGACAGACGATGGCACAGCGAGCATTCTGGAGTAGGAGTAAAGGAGGCACGCATGCGGTTCACGGATGAGCAATGGCTACACATTCTTGATGTTTGGCGGAGCGGTCAAATCGGGTTGTCGCAAGTACCGCGTTGGGGGAAGTATGTGGAACGCGATCAAGGTGCGCGGCCGCAAAACAGTCTGCAGCATCCTTACGCGCTGGTATTGCTGGGCAAGATATTGCTTGAGCGTTTGCGGCGGCATGTGGAGCTTGATGGCGAGCTTGTAATGACAGCGCTTTTAGTGCATGACCATGGCGAGGGGGAAATTGGCCATGATACCTTGTACATTGATAAGACAGTTGGCGGAGATGTGCAAGAGTACCTTGCATTTGTCAGGCGGTACCGACAGCTAGACTACGATGTGTTTGAGGTTTTCCGGCGGGCGTTTCTTCTGCAGTTTGTCTTGAAGCGTCCCGAGGCTTTTCCGTTCGAGGCTCGGGAGATAATGAGAGTGTTGCGCAGAGATAGGTATAAGGAAGCCTTGGCCTTTGAAGCCATTGAATACTGGGATTATGTGCTTTACGCGCTGGAGCAGTACTGTGAGCGTAGCAATGCCCGTATTCTTGTGCAGGTTCTGCGGAACATCGCGCCGCATCTGGATCGCCTGGCTGGGCAGTTGCCGGGTTTTGGGGTTGAGGTTTGGACGCCGGAGATTTGTAGATGGTGCGCGGAGTTTTTGGGCGCGCATCCGTTGGAGTGGGAGGAGAAAAAAGATTCATAATATGGCCGGGAGGCTAGATCGGCGCAAGTCGATCTTTTTTGTTGGAAAAAGAAGTCGTTGCATGTTAATATGTGACTAGGCCACACACAAAACTTTGTGGCCTAGTCACATAAAATATGATTCAGCGCGGGATTGCCACTTTTACCCTAGATTATGGAACATGCCCGAGATGGCTTTTTGAACGCATGGTTAAATTAGGGCGGGAGATGGTGCGGGTGATTGTTGTGGAAGAAGGTTCGGATGAGTTTATTAGACGCATTGCTGATCCGGCTTGGTTTCAATCTTTGGGCACGGTTTTGGCTTTTGATTGGAATGCTTCGGGGTTGACTACAATTTTGACTGCGGCTTTAAAAGAGGCGATACGCGGGGAAGAGCAGGATATGGGGATTTTTATTTGCGGCGGCAAGGGAAAGACGTCGCGTAAAACGCCGGAGGAAATTCAAGGGTGGGGAGAAAAATTAAATTTGGAGGAGGGTAGTACGCGATCGTTGGTTTATAATTCGCGCATGGCGGCCAAAGTGGATAGTGCTCTGATTCAAGACGGATTTCAAATTTATCACCATAGTTTTTTCTTTACCAAAAATGGAGCATGGACTGTTGTGCAGCAGGGGATGAATACTGGGACCCAGACGGCGCGGCGTTATCATTGGCATTCTCGGAATGTAAAAGATTTGGTTTGCGAGCCGCACGCGGGGATTATAAGCGATACCCGCCTTAATCAGGTTTTGAATTTGACTGCAAAGGCGAGCGATAAAACGCGCGAATTGAGCACGGAGTTAGTAGGGCAGGGGTTTAAGGATTTGATGAAAGATATTCAGCTTTTAAGAAAGCATGCCTCGCCGGTTTCGCAAATGGCAGAGCTTACTTTAGGGCAGCAAAAAATTAAACTTTTGAATTTGGAGAATTGCGAGTTTAATTGGCACCCGGTAGTGAATGAGGATTTTTCTAAAAGCCGATATTTAGAAAAAATACTTCGGCAGGTTTGTGATCAGGAGCCGGAAACTTATGAAAAATTGCTAGCCATGGAAGGGGTTGGTCCAAAAACAATGCGGGCACTAGCCTTGGTCGCTGAAATTATTTATGGAGCGCGGCCTTCTTATGAAGATCCTGCGCGTTATTCTTTTGCGCATGGCGGCAAGGACGCCACGCCTTACCCGGTTGATCGCGCGACTTATGATCAGAGTATTGATATAATGAAAAGATTTGTGGAAAAAGCAAAATTACCATTTACGGAAAAACAACGCATTAACCGTAGTTTAGACGGGTATCTCGTTGGAGCAGAGTGAATGGGGAGTGCGGGGTTGACATAAAAAGTGGAGTATTTTATAATAGATTAGCACTCGTAGGAGGGGAGTGCTAATCAATTTGTTTTAGACAAGTATGCCGCGTTTAGAGACCCGCAAAGAGCAATTACTTTCTTGCATAGTGCGCGAACACATGACCACGGCTGATACTATTGCTTCGGACGCGCTGAAAACTAAATATGGGCTTGATGTGTCGCCGGCAACTGTGCGCAATGAAATGGCGGCTTTGGAAAAAGCCGGTTATTTGCATCAGCCGCATACTTCCGCTGGCCGTGTTCCTACGGAAAAGGCTTACCGGTATTATACTGATTATTGCATGACCGAGCAGAATGTCAGCAAGGATTTAAGGGGGTTGCATGAGACGCTGTCAAAAGTTGACACAGAGGAAATGGAAACATGCTTAAAACATTTGGCCAAAGAGCTGGCCAATAAAATAGAGGAGGGGATCTTCGTTGGATTTTCGTCAGAGTCATTTTACTATACCGGACTATCTTATTTATTTGAACAGCCAGAGTTTGAATCGGTTGATTTAGTGCGGCAGGTTAGCGAGATTGTTGATAATTTGGATCGCGTAGTGGCTGATTTATTTGAGCGTATTGAACCGGGCGTGCATGTATTCATCGGCAGTGACAGTCCGTTTGGAAGTCAATGCAGTACGATTCTTTTAAGAGGTAGTAAGCAGCCGCTTTTTGGAGTATTGGGGCCGGTGCGCATGAATTACGATAGGAATGTGGCGATAATGAAGGGATTGGAGAGGTTGCTCATGTAACATATAGAATATAGACTGTAACTTGTAAAGTAAGGGTGTGTGAACGAGATGACGATACTATCATACTAGCTAGTATGATAGTATCGCTTACTGTTTATAATTAAAATGTATGAGTGTATGGCAGATGAACAAAATCAGAATCAGCAATTGGAATTAGAAAAACTCCGCGCGCAAGCCGAGGAATATTTGAATGGGTGGAAGCGCGCCAAAGCGGATTTAGTAAATTATCAAAAGGCTCAAGAGCGCGAGAAGGCGGAGTGGTTTATGTTTGCAAATGCTGGCTGCGTGAAGGCTATGCTACCGGTTTTGGATAGTTTGGAAGCGGCGATTGTCCAGCGCAGTCATTTTGAGCCCACGCACCAGAACGGAGTTCGGTGCGGGGTTGCACTCCACGAAGAATCCCGTGATTCTCGAGAAGTTCGGGATCCTTCGGCTTCGCCCGGTGCCACAACTTCGGTTGTGGCAGACCGGGCTTCGCTTCAGGATGACAAAGTGGTGGCAGGTCTCCAGAAAATCTTGGATCAGATGTGGGGCACACTGCAGCAAATGGGTGTGGAAGCTATTCAGTCAGTTGGTGAGCCGGTTAATACGGAGTTGCATGAAGTTGTAGCAACCGAAAAAGACGGGAGCCATGCATCGGGGATTATTATTAAAGAGGCGCAGCGGGGGTATACCATGCACGGTAAGACATTACGGCCTGCGAAAGTTATAGTAGCAGAATAGGCAGAGTAAGCAGAATAGGCTGATTAAGCAATCTAAAAGGTCGAGTATTTGCTTAATCTGCATAATCTGCTTAATTCTTAATTTGCTCAGTTTATGCCTATCATTCATTGGAGACCGTTTCATCCGCACTTTGATCCCTTTGAGGATATGGAACATTTTTTCCGAGAAGACTGGCCGAGTTTTTTGCCGGAGAAGATTTCCGGTTTCATGCCTGCGGTAGATGTTTATGAAAAAGGGAATGATGTTATCATAGAAACTCCGCTCGCCGGTGTTGATCCAAAAGACGTGGAAGTTTCTTTTAAGAGTGGCATGGTAGTTATAAAGGGGGAAACTAAACGAAAGAGTGAAGTGGATGAGAAGAATTTTTACCGGCAAGAGATGCGCTACGGCAGTTTTTATCGCCAAGTAGCGCTTCCGGCGGCTGTACAAGAGGAAAAGGCAGAAGCCACTTCGGAGAATGGCGTTTTGAAGGTAGTTGTTCCAAAAGCGGCAGATGCGCCGAAAGCGAAGGTGGTGAAGGTAAAAGTGAAGAAATAATCTCCTCGGTCACGAAGGCGTGTGGTTCGGCAAAACACATCCTCCGCGCCCGCATCGATTATTTCTTGGAGGAAAGAAGAAACAATTTAATAATTTAGCAATATAACAATAGAGCCATTATGTCCAAAATCATTGGAATAGATTTAGGAACTTCTAATTCAGCGGCGGCGGTAATGCAGGGTGATGCGCCAGTAATTATCCCTTCAGCAGAGGGGGCGACATTGGGCGGGAAGGCATTCCCGTCATACGTTGCGTTTACTAAGGAGGGTGAACTTTTGGTTGGCGAGCCGGCGCGACGGCAAGCGGTTTCTAATCCGGAGCGGACAATTTTTGCGGCCAAGCGTAAAATGGGCACGGATCATAGCTGGGAGATTGAGAGTAAGAAATATACGCCCCAGCAAATCTCGGCTTTTATTTTGCAAAAAATCAAGCGCGATGCCGAGGCATATCTTGGCGGTCCAGTAGAAAAAGTAGTGATTACCGTGCCAGCCTATTTTAATGATGCCCAGCGTCAGGCTACCAAAGATGCCGGTGCGATTGCCGGACTTGAGGTGGTGCGCATCATTAATGAGCCGACCGCGGCAGCTTTAGCTTATGGTGTTGATAAAGATGCCAAAGAACAGCAGATCATGGTTTTTGATTTGGGTGGCGGGACGCTTGATGTTACAATCATGAATTTTGGCAAGGGCGTATTTGAGGTCCTGTCCACTTCGGGTGATACGCAACTGGGCGGAACAGATATGGATAACACGCTTATAGATTATATTGCGGGCGAATTTAAACGCGAGAATGGCATTGATCTGCGTAAAGACAAAATGGCGATGCAGCGCTTGAAAGAGGGCGCGGAAAAGGCCAAGATTGAACTTTCTACAACTCTGGAAACCGATGTTAATTTGCCTTTCGTTACGGCGGACGCTAACGGGCCAAAGCATTTGCAAGTCAAACTTACCCGCGCGATTTTGGAAGAGTTGATAAAACCGATTGTGGAACGCTGTCGTCAGCCCATGGAGCAAGCTTTGAACGACGCAAAACTTACGCCTGCGGGTATTGAACGGGTGATTATGGTTGGCGGGCCAACACGCATGCCGATTGTGCAGAAATTTGTAGAAGATTATGTGGGCAAAAAAATTGAACGCGGGGTTGATCCGATGGAATGTGTGGCTAAAGGCGCGGCAATTCAGGCCGCGGTCTTGGGCGGTGAAGTAAAAGATGTTTTACTTTTGGATGTAACGCCATTAACGTTAGGTATTGAGACCCTTGGGGGAGTGTCTACGCCTTTGATTGAACGCAATACCACAATTCCAACTTCAAAGTCGCAGACGTTTTCCACTGCGGCAGATAATCAGACCACTGTTGAGATTCATGTGCTTCAAGGCGAGCGACAAATGGCTGCGGATAATCGGACATTGGGGAGATTTATGCTGGATGGCATTCCGCCCTCTCCGCGAGGCATGCCGCAGGTTGAGGTTACTTTTGATATTGATGCAAATGGAATTTTGACTGTTACGGCTAAAGACAAAGCGACGCAAAAATCGCAGAATATTATTATTAAAGATTCAAGCGCGCTTAATAAAGACGAGATTGAAAAAATGAAAAAAGAAGCCGAAGCGTTTGCGGTACAGGATAAACAAAAGAAAGAATTGATTGATTTGCGCAATCAAGCTGATACGGTAGTTTATACTGCGGAAAAGTCTTTACGCGACGCCGGCGACAAAGCCCCGGCGGAGGTAAAAAAGCTCGTAGAAGAAAAGATTGAGGCAATCAAAAAAGCAAAAGACGGCAATGACGCTTCCGCGCTCAAAAAATCGCTTGATGAACTTCAAGCCGAACTCTCCAAGATAGGCGAGGCGATGTACCAAGCAGCTGGTAAGCAAGATAAGCCCGACGCCGACGGCCCAATTGAAGGCGAGGTACAGAAGTAGTATGTAGGGCGGGGCCTTATCGCCCCGCTTTTTCGTATTATCGTTTTGTGATATTATGGTATCAATATGACTGAACAAAATATCAATATGGACGCCAATAATCAAATTATTATATATAATACCGAAGATGGGCAGACGAAGATTGAGGTAAAGTTAAAGAATGAGACCGTTTGGCTCTCCCAAAAGCAAATGGCAGAGCTTTTTGATTGTAGTATTGATAATGTTGGTTTACATCTGAAGAATACTTATTTTGACGGCGAATTAGAGGAAAAATCAACATCCGAGGAATCCTCGGTAGTTCAAACAGAGGGGGGGGTAGAAGCGTGAATAGACCAATTAAACTCTACAACCTTGATGCCATTATTTCCGTTGGCTACCGAATCAATTCCTTGCGCGGCACGCAATTCCGCATTTGGGCGACGCAGAAGCTGAAGGAGTATATTGTGAAAGGATTTGTTATGGATGACGAGCGGTTAGAGAACGGCAAAGTCGCAAAAACATACTTCAAAGAATGGGAAGAACGGATCAGAAAAATCCGAACCTCCGAAGCGAACTTTTATCAAAAAGTGCGAGATGTGTTCGCAACAAGCGTTGACTATAACTCCAAGTCGGACTACGCGCAGAAGTTTTTCGCGGTAGTGCAAAACAAGTTTCATTTTGCTATTACGGGTTTGACCGCGGCGGAAATAGTTGCAAGTCGAGTGGATGGCGCTAAGAAAAATTTAGGGCTGACCAATTGGAAAGGCGAAGTCATCACGCGCGAGCAAGCGGAAATTGCCAAGAATTATTTGGAAGAGTTGGAATTGATGGACTGTACCCCGTATACTAGACACACTTTCTCAATCCGCGTATGCTAAAAATCTATGTACAAACCAATCAATGGGACGATCAAAGCAACGATTTTGGAAGAGATAAAAAATGGAACAAAGGTCGCGGCGGCAGCCGAGAAATATGATGTGAAAGACAAGACCATTTACCGCTGGCTTAC
>Ga0209211_10009598_pt1 | contig 12843 bp, 12 predicted proteins | sample RifGroA2_FD_183992 | JGI IMG/M metagenome (GOLD analysis project Ga0209211, IMG submission 183992) | Groundwater microbial communities from Rifle, Colorado, USA - Groundwater A2 (SPAdes) (version 2) | ecosystem: Environmental > Aquatic > Deep subsurface > Groundwater | place: Rifle, Colorado... | reverse complement strand
CCGAGACTGATTTCAAAAGCGAGTCAACGATTTCACTGTCAATATCATCGCTTATGTGTCTTGAAAGATCAGGCCTTGATATCTTTCTCAGCTCATCATCTGTTTTTTTGTTGGCAAGGATGGAATTCAATTCTGCCTCTGCAACCTCGGCATTTTTGCTTAGAATATCATTAAAGGCCTTTGCAGCCGAGTCCCTGACGCTTTTGTTTTTACTGTTCATGAGACTTGATATCTCTGAAAGGGTCTTGGCCTCCCTGCCCCTGTTTTCAAGGAGTACCGGTCTTTCTTCTTTTGCAAGGAACCCTGATGTCATCTTTATCCAGTTTGAATATGAGGTGGATGTCTTGAGGTTCATTATCCTCTCTTCGGGCTCACTCAACAGATATCTGGATTCGGCGAATATCCGCTCCAGCAAATGCCTGTATTCCTTCAGACCCCTGTATTGAAGGAATTTTTCCTGGTCTTTTTTTGCGATTTTGCCTATCCTCAACTGGAAAAATTGCATATCGTTCTCAATCTTACGACTGAAATCCTCAATCTTGTTGGACCTGGCTTTCAAAGCCGGGTCGTTTTGGTCCTGGCTTGTCCGGAGCCAGAAATAATAACCCTCATCTCCGTCAGAGCTGTAATATCTCTTCCATTGCTCATATTCGTCCAGGGCCTGTTTCAGGACAGCGGGGTCTTTCAGGTAATCTTTGCGTTTCTTCCATCTGGCAATGAAGGCGTAGCTTTTTTGCTCGACTATCTTCCTTTTCTCCTCTATGCGCGGATCGTCATCACCTTCAAAAAGGTCTTTTAAGTCCCAGTTTATCTGTTTTTTTACCGCCTCTTTCCTACAGGTTTTTTCCATTCGCATCATCCCCCTTTATTTCCCCGGCCGCTGTTTTTCTGCTCCCCTCGTACAGTTCATATTCTAACAGCCTGCATTCTATTTTACCGTTAAAAAAAACGGTCCTTTTCTTTGGTTTCAGCCCGATCTTTTTTGCCAGATCGAGATTGCCTGTAAATATATATCCGGTATGTCCCTTGCACTTCTTTTTGAAAAAATCCCCGATGCCTTTATAGGTTGTTTCGAGTTCTTTTATCTTTCCCATCCTTTCACCATATTCAGGGTTGAGGACCACAACTCCACTGCCTTCCGGGACCTCTGTATCTGAGTAATCGCATATATCAAAGTCTATAAGGTGTTCCACTCCGGCGGTATCTGCGTTCCTTCTTGCTGCCTCGACCGCCTCCGGATTGCTGTCAGTCGCTATTATCCTGCAGTCCAGTGATTTGCCGGCATCTTTTTTTGCCATTTTCCTTAAGTCTTCCCATAAAGACCTGTTAAATCCTTTAAGGTGCATGAATCCGAAGTTGTCCCGTAACAGCCCCGCGGCCCTGTTCAGTCCCCTGAGCGCGGCCTCTATCGCGAGCGTACCACTGCCGCACATCGGGTTTATAAAATCAGATGCGCCACTCCAGCCGGTCGCCATTATGACTGCGGCTGCGAGGGTCTCCTGCATTGGTGCCTGCATGGGCATTTTCCTGTAGCCCCGTTTTGAAAGGGCCTCACCGGATGTGTCGAGATAGACAGAGCATTGATCGTCTTTCCAGTACAGATTTATCACAACACCGTTTTTTTCAGGCCCTGAGTCAGGCCTCTGACCGCATTGCTCCCTGATCCTGTCAACGACCGCGTCTTTGCATTTCTTGTTTACAAAACGGGTATCATTGATACTCTGGTTGTCAACACTCGATGTCACGCAAATATATTCATTTTCGGAGATGTAATCTTCCCATCCTATTTTTAACATTTCCCTGTAAAGCCCATCGGCATTATCAGCGTTGAATTCCCTGATAAGGTACAGCACGCGATGCCCTGTGCGGATATGCAGGTTGAGCTTCAACGTATCGTCAAGTGTCCCTTCGGTGACGATACCTGCGACGCCTTCCGACATAACAGGGAAGCCCAATGAAAGGACCTCTTCCTTTAAAAATGGTGTAATACCTTTGGGACATGTAATCAATATCCTGTTTTTTCTGATCATAAGCCTCTTCCATTCTCCCATTCAATCGCAAGGTCATAATACCTGAAAAGCCTTTCGCGCTGTTTGAATTCCTTCGGGTGTATTGACCTTCTGCCGTTCTTTTCACCTGTGCCCATATCAGCATGGAGCATTTCATGATATACGATGAATTCAAGATAAATGCGCGGGACGTTTTTTTTATCAAGTATCGGGTTGATCCTGATAGTATTGGTTGCACAGCTGTAGCTTCCCAGGGTCCTGTTCTTTACAGCGTATCTCTGCTTTTTTTGCCCCCATGTGATAGAACATATTATCTTCCCATCAAAATACTGCCTGTTTACTGATTCATATATATCAAGGAGGTTGTGATGCCTGCCAACGGTCTTGAGCAATATCTGCCTGGCGGATTTCGTCTTAAGGCTGCTGCTGTGTTGTTTTATGAAACGTCTTACGTAAGGCATTTCCCGTTTCCTGTTTTTAACGAATTCCGCGATCTCTTTTAAAACGTTATTGTCCGCCTTGAGGAACATATGGTGAAGCCGGACGGAAACATGGGTGTTTTGTGTCCTGACAGAAAGGATGCTGGTTGAGTTGTCGGTAATAGACAGCGAAATGGTCTTGCCGGTTACTGTTTCAAGATGGCCTTTGAGAGAGCTTTCATCAAGAGAAAGCGGCAATAAAAGTTGTTCAGAGTTGTTTTCAGGTCCATTAAATGACATTAGTAAATATATCATATGTAATATAAAAATCGCGCTGTGTTATCATATAACACTATGGGTGAGACCAATTTATATCAACCTTTGACAAGAAAGGACAAGATCAGCGTGGTCATTTACAGGGCGGGGATAGTAATGTCTTCTGTAATTGTTTCAGTTATTACTTATATACTGTTTAATTTATCTCAAAATAATATTGCGATCAGTATGAAGTTCAATACTGTGCTGGGTTTGCTTTATTTCTCCGTGGGGTTAAGCGTCTTTTTTATACATCTCTATGTGGGCAGTTTTCACAGGGCACTGAAAAAACTTTATTACGTCTCAATCGTTGCATTGATAATGCTGCTTATCATCGGCAATGGCGACGCGTTAAGGATAATCATTAACAGGCCTTACGGGCCGCTTCTGCTTCTTCCCCTGTCAGGCTGTCTCGGTTTTATTACCGCAAAAGAGGCATTCTGTTTCAAACTGATCGAAGGCTACATCCTTGCCCTGCTTATGCCTATATATCTCTTTATGCTGTCTGCAAGGATATTGACGTTCAACGGAGTTTTGTACGGGCTCTTACTGATAGCGATCATGCTTGCATTTTTTACCGTAAGAAAGGTCTTTATGCCATTGCATTACGACATAGGAGACAAGTCCGCCTATTCCTGAGCTGCCTGGTTTTTCGGCTCTTTGTCTGTTTTTATTTTTTCACTCCACCAAAGAGGGAACAGCATATTGAACGTTGTCCCTTTCCCTATTTTGCTTTCGACTGTAATCTCTCCCATATGTTCGGACACAATCTGTTTAATGAGAGGAAGACCTATGCCGTATCTGTAGGACTTCGTTTTGTAAAAGGGGTTGAATATGTTGTCCAGGTCTTCCTCAGGTATTCCCTTGCCGGTGTCTGAAAAAGAAAGTATCACGCTGTTGCTGTCCCTCGATGATTTTATTGTAATACTGCCGCCTTCAGGCGTAGACTCAATGGCATTTTTCAATATGTTGAAAACCGCCATTCTAAAGAGGTTTTTCTGGATATTCATCTTCAACGGGCCTTCCAATAGGCCAAGGACCAGTTGGATGCCCTTATTCAGCGCTTGTTTTTCAATAATTGATATGACGTCTTTTATAACCTCGTTTATGTCTTCGTATTTGAACATAGGCGCCCTGCTTTTCAGGAAACCCTGGAAGTCCTTTACCGTTGTCTCCAGCTTGTCTGCCTCATCAATGATGACAGAGAAATTTTCCTTCAGTTTTTCGGATATTTCTTCCCGTGCGATAATTCTCCTGGCAATGCCCCCTATTACAGCGGAGGGGGTCCTCACCCTGTCTGCCAGTGTCATGGTCACCAGGCTCATAGTCCTTTCTGAAATAAGGGACTCCAGGTCACGATTGAACCTTTCGAGCAGTTCATTGTGCTCTTTTTCTTTTTCTGCATCCTTGCGTTCGGTTATGTCCCTGATGATCCCGGTAAAGTAATGTTTGCCGTCCTTCACAAATTCTCCGTATGAAATTTCGAGTGGGACCTCGTTACCGTTTTTATGGAGACCGGGTTGTTCAACTGCCTCCCATCTGATATCTCTTCTGCCGGTTGCGATATGACGGCTTAGAGAAGTCATGTGGCGGCTTCTCTTGCGCTCGGGCATAAGCATGGTTATTTCCCGTCCCATCAGTTCTGCGGGGGAGTATCCGAATATTTTGCTGACGACCGGGTTTACGAACAGGATGACGCTGTTTTCGTCAATTGTAATAATAGCGTCTGAGGCTGTTTCAGCCATGACCCTGTAACGTTCTTCGCTTTCCAGCAGGGTCTTTTCAGCCTGCTTACGCTCGGTCACATCAAAAGCGGTCCCAAGTCCTGCCCGTTTACCCTCATATGAAATTATGCTGGACGTATAGTCTATCCAGCGCTCTTCGCCGCTCTTTGTAATGATTTTAAATTCACACCTTATCGGTGTGCATCCTTCACAGGACAAGGCCTCGCAGTGTTGCCTTATTTTGTCTTTGAAATCTGGATGCACTATGTCATAAAGCCCCATGGCCAGGAGGTCTTTCTCACTGTGGCCAGTCAGGTTAATCATCGCCGGGTTAACATTCAGGAACCTGTCACGGTAAATAAATATGGCAGAAGCTGTTGTCGCGGCCAGCACATGGAATTTCGTCTCGCTTTCAAGGAATGCCTGTTCTGATTTCAGGAGGGCTGATAGCGCCTGCTTTATAAGGAGGTATAGCATGGCCGAGGTTATACCTATAAACAGCCATCCCTTAAAGGTCTGTAGCCTGGTTATAGTCGCCGTATCTTTGAACACCAGGGACAATGCAAGGTCTGAAAAAAGTATCCAGAGCCCCCCTGTAATGGTGTAAATAAGGACGATTTTAAGGGGAAGGGGCCTGTACTTAACAGGTTTAAGTCGCCGGGGTTCCATAAATCAATTTTATCACAGATTTATTTACATCCCGGCGCTATAAGGGCAGTGACTATTTTTTATTTCTCCTGGTTCTCGACTTCTACCGAATACTGTCCGGGCAGGACATTTACGTCTGCTGTAATATTTATCTTCAGATCAAACTGCTTTTCCAGCGCCAATATATCGTCTCTTTTTGCATTGATGAGATAGTTTGCGCTGTCCACAGGAAGGCGGTAATTTATTTTTTTGAGTCCGCCGAGGGCGGCCTTCGTATGCATGTCCCTCATGGCTGAAAGCGCGATAAACTCGTCTGACTTGAAAAGACCTGCTCCTAAACACAGGGGGCATTTCTTGTTGATCGAATCAAAGTACGCGGTCCTCATTCTTTCACGGGTCATTTCAATAATGCCGAATTTGGATATGCCGCCTGTCTCCGTGTTGGCCTTATCAGTGCTAAGTGCGTCCTTGAGCCTGTTCTCCAGTTCCCTTCTGTTTTTGGAAGAGGCCATATCAATAAAGTCTATTACGATCAGTCCTCCGATGTCCCTCAGCCGGATCTGCCTTGCGATCTCGTCTGCTGCTTCGATGTTTGTTTTTAAGGCGGTTGACTCTATGCTTTCTTCCTTCCTGCTCTTTCCTGAGTTGACATCTATGGCGGTGAGCGCCTCGGTCCTGTCAAAGACAAGGTATCCTTTTGATTTCAAATACACGTATCGTTCGTTGAGTTTTGTTATCTGTTCTTCAATCTTATATTTTGAAAAAATAGGTTTTTTGTCTTTGTAAAACTTGATGTTGATCTTACGCCACGGGACCGTTTTTCTCAGGAATTCCTTTGTATTGCGGTATGCCTCTTCGCTATCAACAAGCACTTCGGTCACTTCCGAAGTCAGATAATCCCTGACAGTCCTGACAGCAATATCATGCTCCCTGTAAATAAGCGCCGGCGCTGTCGCCTTTTTTGATTCAGTCTGTATTTTTGTCCAGAGCCTTGTGAGGTACTTAAGGTCGTGAGACAGTTCTTCTCCTGTCTTGTCGCTGCAGGCGGTCCTGAGTATGAACCCCATGTTTTCGGGAAGATCAAGTGAGTTAAAGACCTCTTTCAGCCTGTCCCTGTCTTTCTGGTTCTCTATCTTTCTTGAGATGCCGACCCTCTGCTGCCCTGGTATCATGACAATATATCTCCCGGGCAGTGAGATATAGGTTGTCAGGCTCGCGCCTTTTGTATCTCTTTCGTCCTTTTCGACCTGTACAATAAGTTCCTGTCCTTTTTCCAGGACATCCTGCACCCTCGCCCTCTTGCCGGTTTCGCTTTTTTTGAAATATTCGGGGTTGACCTCTCTCAGTTGCATGAACCCGTGTTTTTTTTGACCGAAATCCACGAATGCGGCCTGGAGACCGGGTTCAATAGAGGTGATAATCCCTTTGTAGATGTTTCCCTTCAGGTGCTCTTTTGAAGCCACCTCTACATAAAAGTCTATAAGGGTGTCTCCTTCAACTATTGCTACCCTTTTTTCTTCAGGGTGAAGCGCATTAATTAAGATCCGTTTTTTTCCTGTCATGTTATTTGATCGATATGAGTTCTACTTCGAAGATCAGGACTGCATTCGGTCCAATAGTGTTTCCAGCTCCCTTTTCACCATAAGCGAGGCTGGAAGGTATGAAAAGCTGCCATTTCGAGCCTTCTTTCATAAGCTGCAGGGCCTCTGTCCAGCCTGCGATTACACCATTGACAGGGAAACTCACGGGTTGACCACGGCGGTAGGAACTGTCAAACTCAGTCCCGTCAATTAGCGTCCCCTTGTAGTTAACAGTGACCGTATCAGTTGCCTTTGGCATCTTGCCGGCACCTTCTTTTATAATCGAATACTGCAACCCGCTTGGCAGTGTTTTGACCCCTTCTTTTTTCTTGTTCTCTGCGAGAAACGCTTCCCCGTCAATCTTGTTTTTTTCTCCTATTTTCTTTTGTTTCTCCTGCATTTTGGCCATCATCTCCTTTTGAAAGGCGGTAAGCGTGTCATGGACTTCCTTCTCTGTCAGCAGGGGCTTGGTGCCTGCAAAGGCATCCTTAATTCCTTTTGCCAGTAAATCCGGATCAACATCAATTGACTGTTTTTTGAGGTTGTTAGCGATGTCCATACCTATACTGTAACTTACTTTTTCTTTCTGGTTTTTCAAAACCGGGACATCTTCGGCAAATACCTGACTTGCCATAAGTACTGCACACACTACTACTGCCATTAAGACTCTCATTTGCTTTTCCTCCTGATGTAATTTAAATGTAATAAGATGTTCTATTTTAGTTTTTTTAAATTTTTTATTCAATCAATATGTTCTGAAAAGCGGCTTGTGAATTTTTATCACCTTGTCCTTTTTGGTTTTTTTGCAGGCCGGCTGACGGCAGATTGCGCACCGTGTATTGCTGCAGTACTGGCAAAAGGTGCAATCAGGGCATGGGTTCTTCTGGGTCAGTTCGCTTTTGTCCATTTTTTAATTATACCTCTATTCCATTGATAAGGGAAATCTCTATGCGTCAAAATTGACTCATCTGCCCTAAATCCTATAAACTAAATAATCTATCTTTACATACAGTCTGTGAGAGGTAATCCCCAACCGATTTGTACTCGATGGATAATACATTAAATATATGAGAGGGTTCTGTAATGCATAATGACCAGGTTGAAATCAATATTGTGGATAAATCTTCAGAGGAGGGAGAGAGTTTTGCCGATATGCTTGAAAAGAGTATGACCTATACAGGCAGACTTGACCCGGGGCAGAAGGTAAAAGCAAAAGTTATCAGCATATCGGGTGATCTCGTTTATATAGACCTCGGCGGAAAAAGTGAGGGCGTAATAGCCCTGTCGGAATTCAACGATGAGAATGGAAAGCTTATTGTGCATGAAGGTGACGAGGTAGAGGCATTCTTTATCGGTGTTCAGGACGGACTCAGGAAGCTTACTACTCTTGTGCGTGGTTATTCTTCAGTACAGTTGAATGATATGCAGGCTGCTCATGCCGCAGGCTTACCGGTGAATGGTGAAGTAAAGCGTGAGGTCAAGGGAGGTTTTGAGATAGCGGTTGGCGGGGTCAGGTGTTTCTGTCCGCTTTCCCAGATTGATTTAAGCAGGGGGCGCGAGGGCGGGGTTTATCTTGGCCAGACATTCCCTTTTAAGATAATTGAATTTAAGGAAGAGGGGCGCAATATCGTTGTTTCCAGGCGCGCGTTGCTTGAGCAGGAAAAGCAGGCGAAAATAGACAAGCTCAGGGGGACCCTTGAGGTCGGAATGGACATTACCGTAAAGGTAAGTTCGATTCAGAAATTCGGGGCCTTTGTTGATTTGGGCGGGATTGATGGCCTTATACCTGTAAGCGAGATTTCGTGGGACAGAATAGATAAGACAGGAGATGTTTTGTCTGCAGGACAGGAAGTTACTGCTAAAATCATATCGCTTGACTGGGATGCCAGGCGTTTAACCTTGAGTATCAAGGCGATGCAGCCGGATCCCTGGAGCGGACTTGCCGACAGGTATACCGAAGGAAGCAAGGTCAAAGGGACGATTGTGAGGCTTGCGCCGTTTGGGGCTTTTGTTAATGTTGAACCCGGTATTGACGGTCTGGTTCATATCTCTAACCTCGGTGCAGGCAGGCGAATCAATCATCCAAAAGAAGTTGTGAACGTAGGCCAGGCAGTGGAGGTATATGTTCTGTCTGTTGATAAAGAGAACAGGAAGATTTCCCTTTCTCTGCAGCCGAAACGTGAGCCTGAAAAGGTCGTGTATCCGGCTGTTGGAGCGCTTGTCCTCGGAGTTGTTGAGAAGGTCATGCCTTTTGGTGTTTTCCTGAAGATTGAAGGCAACGTTACAGGTTTGGTGCCGAATTCAGAGATGGCCACCCCCGCGGGCTCTGATCACAGCCGCATGTTCCCTTCCGGCACAGAGATGCAGGTAGTTGTCCTTGAAGTAGATGTTGACAGGGGCAGGGTGAGTCTCAGCCGTAAAGAAGTCCTCGCAAAAAAAGAGCAGGATGAGTTCAAACAGTACAAGGACTCAGTAAAAAATGAGGAAAAACCATCCAATGGCCTCGGGTCTCTCGGAGAATTACTGAAGGCCAAGATGGAAGAAAAAAAGCTGCTCTGATTTAGAGCAGCGAAAGCTTCTTAAGCTCGCTTACTATTATATCGAATTCCGCGCGATGGCTGTTTGCGAGTAAAACCAGGGAATCGTATGCCTCCATTGATCCTGCCGGGTCTACCAGGGACAGATAATTCGTGAACAGATGTTCAAAGACATTTCTTTTTGCCTTGTCCATGTAATGGTCGTCATAAGCATTGATGATCGCTATGGCTGTATCTTCTATTTCACTCATTTCGCCTTTCCCTGTTCAGCCACCTTTTGGGCTGCCTTCTTTATTTCTTCAGGGTCTCCGAGATAATAACTCCTGATAGGCTTTAAATCATCATCAAGCTCATAAACAAGCGGAATGCCTGTGGGAATATTTAATTTAACTATCTCCGCTTCCGATATTTTATCGAGATACATTACGAGTGCCCTGAGAGAGTTGCCGTGCGCTGTTATAAGGACCTTTTTGCCGGATTTTATAACAGGCGCGAGGACTTCATGCCAGTACGGCAGGAACCGCGCAACAGTGTCTTTGAGGCTTTCCTTTAAAGGCAGGTTTGTTTCAGCAAGGTCTTTATATCTGGGATCATTGCCGGGATACCTTTCATCTGTCTTCTCAAGAGCGGGCGGTGGTATATCATAACTCCTTCTCCATATGAGCACCTGGTCCTCACCATATTTCGCGGCTGTCTCAGCCTTGTTGAGGCCCTGCAATGCGCCGTAATGTCTTTCGTTCAATTGCCATGCGCGATGGACGGGGACCCACATTAGGTCCATCTCATCGAGGACTATCCAAAGTGTCCTGATGGCCCTTTTTAAAACAGAGGTATAGGCAACATCAAAGAGAAAGCCTTCTTTCTTTAATACCTCTCCTGATTTTTTTGCCTCTTCTCTCCCTTTTTCAGACAGATCAACATCGGTCCACCCTGTAAACCTGTTCTCCTTGTTCCAGGTGCTCTCTCCATGCCTTAAAAGAACCAGCTTTGTCATGTCCCCTCCGTAGTAACGGTGATGTGACCACCATATCTCATAATCTTAATTTTAAGGTTTAATAATAGCAAAACAAGACAACGGTGTCAAAACTTTCACTGGATAGAAAGACAATCCTCTTTGTATAATCTTTAAATGGACACGATAGAAAAACTTAAGGTGCTCTCTGCTGACTCCCAATATGATCTGGCCTGCGCGTGCGGCACCGGCAGGGACGAACATCGAAAGAGGGGCGCTGACGGTAAATGGCTTTACCCTGTTGTCCTGCCTCAGGGCGGTTATACAGTGCTTTTAAAGACGCTCCTTTCCAATGCATGTTCAAACGACTGCAAATACTGTCCGCTCAGGTCCGAGACGAATGTGCAGCGGTGTACACTTAAGCCTGAAGAGGTTGCAGCTGTATTTATGGAATATCTCAGGAGAAGGAAGGCCTTCGGTCTTTTCCTGAGCTCAGGGGTAATTGGAAATCCTGACCTTACGATGGATAAAATAAATACAGTCGCCCGCCTTCTGCGATACAGGCATGATTTCAAGGGATACATTCACCTCAAGATCATTCCCGGCGCTTCGGATGCGGCAATAGCTGACTCGCTCTCCCTTGCAAGCGCAGTTTCTCTTAATATTGAGGCACCTGGCAAAAAGCACTTTGACCTGCTTTCGAATAAAAAAGATTATATGAAAGACATTATCAGCCCCCTGAAACTGCTCGGCAAACTGACAGCGAAAGGCAGCCGGTATTCACGGGTCAAGTGCACCACCCAGTTCATTGTAGGCGCTTCCGACGAACGTGATTCGGAGATTATCAGGTATATGTATCGCCTGTATAAAGGCCTGAACTTTAAAAGGGTCTATTTTTCGGCCTATCAAAAAGGACTCGGCAGTCCGGAGATCCCGGGCGAAAGGCTTTTTTTGCCAGATCCCAAAACTACCTTTGTGCGTGAGCACCGCCTGTACCAGACCGATTTTCTTGTCCGCAAATACGGGTTCACAGAAAGTGATATCATGCTTGATGAAGGAGGCAACCTTAGCCTGGACAAAGACCCCAAGGAAGTATGGGCAGACAGGCATCCTGAATTCTACCCTGTGAGGATCAATACATCCGAAAGGGAGGCCCTGCTAAAGGTGCCGGGACTCGGGATTGAGAGCGTCGGGAAGATCTTAAAGGCCCGCAAAGAAGGAAGGATAGGGCGGCTTGAGGACCTGGGCATGAAAGGGAAAAGGTTAAAACAGGTTGCAAACTATGTCATTTTTTAAATACCCTGCTTGCAATGCCAAAATATCCTATGCCTGCTAAAGCCAGGCAAATAATAAATATTGTGCGTTGATTTTCTATTCTAAAGACAATACAAATAATGATAGCGCCTATCATTGCAAACATTAAAGCGAGACCGACCTTATTTGATTCATGCTTAGATATAGCTGTGCCTTTGGAATTTTCTTTGTTGTCGTTTTTATTTTTGTCATTTGTAGTCATTTTTATGGGAATGGGGTCAGGCTTTGGATTTGTGGATTTGATTGAGCTCTTTCTTAAGCTTTTTCTTCCTCTTTTCCAGGTCGCCATTCTCCCTTGAACATCGATCGATCTTGTCAGCAACCTGACTCAAGCTGCATACATCACGGTTCAACCTTTTACCCAAATCAGTGAGGGACAAGCTTTTAATTCCTCTGACCAGATAGGCTATCATTCCTCGCGCCTCCGATAGATGCCGCTGCTTGCCTCCAGTTACAATCTCATCCTCTGTCAGTCCATACAGTTTGACGACCTTCCCAATTACTTCGTCAATTGTTATAGTCTCCCCTTCAAATTGGTCCGCATTTTTTAATGTTTTTTCAATAAATGTATCATCACCTAATATCCGTCCCTCTCGTGTTCCACTGTGAAAATCCTGCCTGCGACCTTCATTTTTCCCCTCATTGATGAAATCATTATACTTTGCTCTTGCCGTGTTCTCCCTTTGAGAAAATTGAGACAACACCCAATCGGTCGTCAACCAAGGGATAAGTTCGTCTCCTATGTAAGCCCTATGCCCGCTCCAGTGGTAATCTGAAGGGTCTTTCACTATTGTTGCTCTAACAGGATTAAGGTGTATGTATCGGACAAGTTCTGTAAGGTATGTTTCAGCGTCTACTACAATGGCTTTATAACGGCCCTGGAATAAATGTCCAATGCTTTTTTGTTTACCGTTGACCCATCGAGTGTAACGAAAGCAGAGATGTTGCATGATCCGGGACAGTGGCTTTTCACCAACCTGGATTGCCATATGCACATGATTATCCATTAAGCAAAAAGCATGAATTCGGTGGCCATACTTTTCTATCCCTTCCTGTAGAAGAAGATAAAAGCGATATCTGTCTTCATCCTTGATGAAGATATTCTGGCCACCGTTACCACGCACCATTACGTGATAGACAGCGCCTATATAATGCAGTCTTGGTTTCCGTGCCATGCCGTAACTATATCATAAAAGATAGTTCAAATCAAAGAATCCAAAGAATGCTATAACAAAGTAGGAACTTAAAGAGGTGGCCCCTGACCTGTTAGGATACAGTTGAATTTGCGAAAAACAATTGACCAAAACAGGAGGAACCACCATGAGGATTAGTAAAACACAAATTG
>Ga0209211_10009596_pt1 | contig 12846 bp, 10 predicted proteins | sample RifGroA2_FD_183992 | JGI IMG/M metagenome (GOLD analysis project Ga0209211, IMG submission 183992) | Groundwater microbial communities from Rifle, Colorado, USA - Groundwater A2 (SPAdes) (version 2) | ecosystem: Environmental > Aquatic > Deep subsurface > Groundwater | place: Rifle, Colorado... | reverse complement strand
GTTTTTGTTTTTGCATGGATTATTTCTTTAAACATAGCGTAAATCCGCTATCGTAATCAAATTATACCATGATTTTTAATTTAGCGTAAGACGACCGTGGGGTAGTGCGGGGCATTGAGCCTTGCCATGATAGAAAATAGAAATTAGAAAACAGAAAAGGAGAAAAGAGTCGGTAGAGGGGCAGAAAGAGGAGAATCTTTTTTTTGGTCCTAAATCTTAAATCCTAAATCCAAATTCGTCTCCCCGTACTCTTTTCTCCGTCAGAGGTGGGAGAGCCTTCGGCTGATAATTTCTCTTTTCTAATCCCTAAACAGCCAATTTCTAATTCAGTAACGTGGGACTTTGTACTTTTCGCGCGAATGGTACAAACGAACCACTGAACCATTGGCGCCAAAAGTTCAGTAGACTTGTCCCTAAATAGGCTTTTGGGATGAAATTTTCATTTTTGGAAGGCGGAATCGCTTTTTACCATTCTGAACGAAGTGAGGAATCTTGCGAGATCCTCCGCTACGCAGAGGTTGGCTTCCCCAGAGAGATCCTTCGTTTGCACTCAGGACGACTTCCTGGTGGAAGTCGTTTTTAAGCGATTATGACCAAAAAATGGAGATTTCAACCAAAATGCTATTTAGGGACAAGTCTAGTAGATCAAATAGGCAAATTCGCACGAATTTGCCTATTAAAATTACGAGGCTGAACCTCGTATTTAAAAGACAGATACTTGACAAAAAAAATCAATTATGTTAAGGTGTTTTAATCGTTCTTTGATAATTTTCCAGCAATAAATCAGCTCAAGAAAGGAGCAAGAAAATGGATCACGAGAAAGAAACTAATCATAAGGGCTTGCGTGTTTTTGTTGCGATTATGTTGGGTATTGCGCTTGGCACGATTACAGCCAATCATTGGGGTGTGTTTTGGTGGGTCGGGTCTTTGATTGGTGGTGCGGTTGGATATCTGGCATATGATCTTAAATACGCCGGCAAAGTGATTGTGAATGATTGGAAAAAGACCGTCGCACTTCCGAAATGTCATTTTAAGGCTCTTTTTTTCAGGATGTTTGCTGTCACATTTCTTTTTGTTTCATTTGGTTGTGTTTTTTTGGTACCTGCGGCATTAGTCTCGTTTATTCTTGGTGTGCCTTTGATTAAAGGGCCATCTTATAATTACATTATTGAGTTGAGTCATATGTTTTCTTTTTGTTTGGTGTGCGGAATTTTGTCTGGTTATCTAGAAGCACAACATGTGAACCCTGAAGAAGATTTTAAAGAAACAAAGTTATTCTTTCTTTATACAAACCCAATCACGGTTTGTATCGGCTGGCCTTTGTATGGTTTGTACAAACTCATTGTCCATTTTAAAGTGGTAGCAAAATGGATCTGGAATTTCATCTGTGCTGTGATTAGAGAGATCCACTGCGACGAACGTTTGCTATGCTTCTCTTTCTCATTGCTCGGTGTGGCACTATGCTACACTTACCAGATTCATTTCCTGATCGGAGCAGTTGCCGGAGGTTTGCTCGGCTTTGCTTACTATAAACTGCTTTCAGAACGGGTGGTGGCAGTACTTACTCGCTAACAACCTCAATCCCTGTACCGGCGCGGTGCAGGGATTTTTAGTTATCTAAAGTTTAATTTTGGGGTTGAATTTTAGATAGATTTAAGATTAAAGATTCAAGAGGGGAAAGTCGTGTAAGAAGATTTAAGATATGAGTTGTGGTTTGTAAGTTGTGAGTTAAGATAATTATAGAATGTGTCAAAACCTGTTCGATCGAACAGGTTTTGACACATTTGATTTTTTTGAATTTACATCAAATCCATAGAAGTTTTAATAAAAAAATGTGTCATTTTGTGTTCGATCGGACATAAAATGACACATTGATGGATTAAAGTTTTTTATCCACCTTACAACAACATCTCGGGTTTTTTTATTTTGCTCCGCGTGCTATACTTTTTCTGTAATTAAACACTAACAGCTATAAACTAAACGCTATGGAAAAAATAATAATCATCGGCGCGGGGCCGGCTGGATACACCGCCACTATTTATGCCGCGCGTGCAAATCTTGAACCATTAATGTTTACCGGAAGTCAGCCTGGAGGCCAGCTTATGACTACAACCGAAGTTGAGAATTTCCCTGGTTTTTCAGAAGGTATTTTGGGTCCGGATTTAATGGATAAAATGGAAAAGCAGGCTAAAAAGCATGGCACAAGAATTGAAGCCAAAACTGTTACTGAAGTTGATTTGTCTTCTCATCCTTTTAAAATAAAAGTTGGCGCGGAAGAATATGAAACCGAAGCATTGATTATTGCAACCGGCGCCTTGGCAAGACGACTGGGAATTCCTTCGGAAGATAAATATTGGGGCAAAGGCGTGTCAGCTTGCGCCACTTGCGATGGTCCATTATTCAGAAACAAAGAAATTGTTGTGATTGGCGGGGGAGACGCGGCTATGGAAGAAGCGAATTTTTTAGCAAGGTTTGCGACCAAAGTGACAATCATTAATCGTTCAGAAGAATACAAAGCTTCAGAAATAATGTTGGATCGCGCCAAGAAAAATCCAAAGATTTCATTCATCAGTAATGCGGTAGTGGAAGAAATTTTAGGAGATGAAAAATTGGTCACCGGTATTAAATTGAAAAATGTTAAGACCGGCGAGTTTACAGATGTTAAAACTCAAGGAGTATTCGTGGCAATTGGCCACAAACCAGCGTCAGAATTTTTAAAAGGTAAACTTGAGATGGATGAAGTTGGGTATATAATTAAAAAAGAGGGAACCAGTTTGACGAGTGTTGAAGGTGTGTTTGCTTGCGGAGATGTAGCTGATCGTCGTTATCGTCAAGCAATTTCTGCGGCCGGAACTGGTTGCATGGCGGCAATTGATGCTGAGCGTTGGTTGGAGGAAAAGTAAATAAAAATAAAGCCTCTAATCTTGGTTAGGGGCTTTTAAATGATCGTGGGACCGTTGCAAAACTCCATTTTCATGCCAAATTTTACCCCCTGAGCCTGTCGAAGGGGTAATGGTTCGACAAGCTCACCACATGAATTTGGCTGGTTTCACATAGGCCTTCGACCCGTCTGCCCTGCCGCCGGCAGGCAGGCGACAGGCAGGCAAGCTCAGGCACTATTTGAGAGTTTTGCAACGGTCCATCGTGGGTATTGACAAAAGTGTTGTCTTGTGTTATACTGTTAAGTCAAAGTGTGTGCGATTTCAGCCAAAAGCTGTGCAGTTTTTGGTCGGTTTTTGGCTGTGACCGCAATAAGGTGGTCAAACAGCATGTCAACAAAATGCAACATTGTTCGAAAGAACGTAGTTGCAAAGGAGGAATGTCATGGACAGAGAGCTTATGCTCGATGTCGATCAGGCAAACGAGATCAAGCTTGCCGCACGCCGGGCAGGTGCGACAAATGCTGATCTCAAGAAACTTTCTGAAGGTGGTATGTTTGCGAGAATTTTGCCAGTCCTGCGTGGGATGGCGGATGTGGCATCTGCCATTATTGACTGCGATGCCGATCCGCTTGTCCTTGAAGGATATAAAGTTGAGGAACATATCAAGGGTGGACAGTTTGAATGGGATCCTGCAAAGGTTGAGCTTTATCTCTCTGAAGAACAGAAGAGTGGAGTTGTTGAGGGAAATATTCTTCGTGAAGAGCTAAAGAAAAAAACAGTCCTGAATGCAAACGTTCTTGACTATCTTATTGATCATCCCCATCTTATTCCCGAGGAGTGGAGGAAAGGAAATATAGTGTTTTTTTGGGGCACCACTTACTGTTATTCGGCGGACCAATTGTTAGTACGCTGCCTTGTTTGGGGTAGTGACGGCTGGCGGAAGGGTTACCGTTGGCTTAATCAGAATTGGGACAGCGACAGTCCTGCAGCGGTTCTTGCAAATTAACTTCTAAACTTCTGACCCACGCTGGCTAAATGTCAGCAAAAGGAGGAGATTCATGAACGTTGTGAAACATTTCATTGACTGCGACAGTGGCCCGAAGATTCCTGATGGTTGGATTGGTTTTAAGAATCATGTCAAGGGCGGTCAGTTTGAGTGGGATCTGGCAAGGGTCGCACTTTATTTCTCCAAAAAACAGAAGACTGGCATTATCACGAATGCAGACGAACTTCAACAGGAGATTGTCTGTGATCGGTTGCTCAATGCCAATATTCTTGATTATTTGACGGCTCATCCGGAACTTATTCCCGATGACTGGAAAGATAAGGATAAGATGGTGTTCTTTTTGGGCACCACGTATCTTTTTTCGGACGGTCGCGAGTGCTTCCGTTACCTTCATTGCAATAAGGCTGGTTTGGGTTGGGGCTTCCGTTACCATGATGATGGTCTGGGCAGTAGCAGTCCGGTGGCGGTTCTTGCAAGTTAACTAGATAGAATTTTCTCATTCCGCGCTAGTCTTACAAACTGGCGCGGATTTTTTTATTCTTAAAAAGTTGTCAATTTCTCCTAAATATGAGAGAATATACTCACTTATTATAAGCCTGAGACTATAGAAGAATGCGAACAAAATTAGTTGTTTTAACATTATTTTATGGTCTCAGTATAGAAACTCTAAACTCTAACCACTAAATTCTAAACAAGTTCAAAATTCAAAGTTTCCGCCAAAGGCGTATGCGCCTCTGGCGCACAAAATCCAAAAAGTTTTGAAATTTGGGTTTTGAGTTTTGGGTTTGTTTAGGATTTAGAGTTTAGGATTTAGGGTTTCTACAACTTGAAACATTATTCTACGGTCTCAGCCTACAAACTACAAGCTAATTCCTACAAGCTAGCATTATGAAATACAACCATCAAGAAACTGAACAAAAGTGGCAGAGTAAATGGGAGGAAAAATGGGATGATTTGTATAGTGCCAAAGATGATTCCCAAAAGCCGAAATATTATATTTTGGTGGAGTTTCCATATCCATCTGGCGAAGGTTTGCATATGGGACATCCTCGTTCTTATGTGGCTCTGGATATTTTGGCACGCAAACGACGGATGCAGGGTTTTAATGTTCTCTATCCAATGGGTTGGGATGCGTTTGGTTTGCCAGCGGAAAATTTTGCCATTAAAACCGGCCAACACCCACGTGTCACCACAGAAAAAAATATTGCCACTTTCAAGCGTCAGTTAAAATCAATCGGACTTTCTTTTGATTGGTCGCGTGAAGTCAATACCACAGACCCGGCTTATTACAAATGGACCCAGTGGTTATTTTTGCAATTTTTAAAACATGATTTGGCGTACAAAGCCAAGATGCCAATCAACTGGTGTGTGTCTTGCAAAATCGGTTTGGCAAACGAAGAAGTGGTGGATGGTCGGTGTGAACGTTGTGGTGGGGCAGTGGAAAAGCGCGACAAAGAACAATGGATGTTGCGAATTACAAAATACGCTGACAAATTATTGGCTGGCTTGGACAAAGTGGATTATTTACCACGCGTCCGAAAACAGCAAGAAGATTGGATTGGACGAAGCGAAGGGATTACTATTCGTTATGATATTGATAATATAGATGAAAAAGTTGAAGTATTCACTACTCGTCCAGATACAAATTTTGGTGCGACCTTTATTGCTTTAGCGCCAGACAGTGCTTTTGTCCGCGACCATCTTGATTTGATTCCTGAAAAAGAAAAGGTTTCCATGTACATTAAGGAGTCGGCTGGAAAATCAGATATTGAACGCGTTGCCGAAGGCCGAAAGAAAACCGGAGTGTTTACTGGATTGTACGCAATCAATCAGTTGACTGATAAAAAAATGCCAATTTATGTGGCTGATTTTGTGTTAGGTACGGTTGGTACTGGAGCAGTGGTTGGTGTTCCAGGGCATGATTTGCGTGATTTTGAATTTGCGCAGGTGTTTGGAATTGAGGTACTGCGAGTAGTTGTTGGACCAGATGGCGATCAATCTCCAATTACAAAACCAGAACAAGTTCAGGAAGAAGCCGGAACAATGATCAATAGTGTTTTTCTTAATGGATTGAATATTCATGATGCCATGCAAAAAATAATGGATTATATTGAAAGAAAAGGTTGGGGCAAGCGGGTGACAAATTATAAACTCCGCGACTGGGTGTTTTCTCGCCAGCGTTATTGGGGCGAACCGATTCCTGTGATTCATTGTGAAGCTTGTGGAATTGTTCCAGTTCCAGACAAAGATTTACCAGTGAAATTACCAGAAGTGGAAAAATACGAGCCGACTGACACCGGCGAATCGCCGTTGGCAAAAATTTCCGAGTGGGTGAATGTAAAATGTCCGAAGTGTGGCAAAGATGCAAAACGCGAAACTGATGTTATGCCAAACTGGGCCGGATCATCTTGGTATTTTTTGCGTTACATTGATCCAAAAAATGATCAATCTTTCGCGGACAAGGAAAAATTAAAATATTGGATGCCAATTGATTGGTACAACGGCGGTATGGAACACACCACGTTGCATTTGTTGTATTCTCGTTTTTGGAATAATTTTTTCTATGATATTGGTTTGGTGCCAACAAGCGAACCGTATGCCAAGCGAACTTCGCATGGTTTGATTTTGGCGGAAGATGGAGAGAAGATGTCAAAATCGCGCGGTAATGTAATCAATCCTGATGATATTATTGCAGAATATGGTGCTGATACTTTGCGTTGTTATGAAATGTTTATCGGCCCGTTTGACCAGCCGGTTCCATGGGATTCCAAGGGTGTAATCGGTGTTCGAAGGTTTTTGGAAAAAGTTTTTGGTTTGGCAGATAAGGTTGGTGAGATAGAAAATGAACAGTTGGTGCGCGCCATACACAAAACAATTAAAAAAGTGACAGAAGATATTGAAGCCATGAAATACAACACTGCATTTTCGCAGATGATGATTTGTGCGAATGAATTTTCTACAACTGATTCAATTCCAAAAGATTTATTTGAAATGTTTTTAAAAGTTTTGTCGCCTTTTGCACCACATCTGACAGAAGAACTTTGGGAAAAGTCAGGACACCAAGAAAGCATTACCAAGCAATCTTGGCCAAAGTATGATGTGGAATTCGTGGAAGACAGTGAAATTGATTTGGTGGTGCAAATAAACGGCAAGGTCCGCGATACGATTACTGTGCCAGCCGGATTGAAAGATGAAGATCTGCAAGCTCGGGCTATGGCTTCAGAAAAAATCAGCAAACTAATTGAAGGCAAAGAAATTAAAAAAGTTATTGTCGCTCGGGGGAGGATTGTAAATATTGTTGTTTAATTTTTATGACAGCTCAATATCATGAAGGCTTGGTGGAAGGCATGGGAGATAAAAATTTAAAAGAAAGATTTTTGCAAATGGACGCAGATTCTGTCCGTGATCTTTTGGAAAAAGATCCGGAGTTTTTTGATTCTTTAAAAAAAGAAACTTCGGCTTTAGTAATCAGAAAATTAACCGAACTTATAAAATTATTTAAAGCGGAAAACGCAGAAGCTGAGGAAAAATTAAAAGCAGTTAAGGAGGGTATTTATGAAAATCTGGAAAGTAAAACAGAACCGGAATGTTTGAAGGGTTTTACCGAAGAACAGAAAAAAACAATCATCACCGAGACAGATTCAATTGAGTTGACACTTGGCTGTTCTCTCGGTTGCCCATTTTGCGGATTTAACGCGAAAATAAAAGTCCGTGATAAAATTCCGTTTAGCGATCTGGTTTATTTGATCAGACATTACGGAACTGATCTTGATTTTGATAAAAAACCAGAATTTTTTCTTTATTGGGCGAGCGATCCTTTTGATTATGAAGACGACGATAAAAATTATTTGGACGCCGTGGAATTATTTGATTTTTATGTCGGTCGACCGTTTACCTCAACCGCGTATCCTGAAGGCAAAAAAGAATTATTAAAAGAAATGATTGAGAAAGGATACATGGGACGGGTTTCAGTTTCTGATCATAATATTGAGCGGTTAGAAAGAGATGGTTGGGTTAAGCGAAATAAAGACGGCTCTTTTTCCACACCTTATAAAGCATTGCAAGATTTTCTTTTTATCGAAGAATACGATTACAAAATTCCAAAAAGAGATGTTTCTGCTGGTCGTGCTTTTAAAGAAGATCAAGTAAAGGGAGTTGGTGGCATTGAATGCCAGATGGGAGTAGTTTTAAAACGCGATGGTTTTTACAATGGCGTGGTTTTTATTCCTTCCGCTAAAAAACGGACTGGTGTGATCCATAAAAAAATTGAACCGGAAAAAATTTGCCAAAAAATTGATGTTAAAAATCCGCCAAAAAAAATTGATGAACTTATTCAATACGGTGTTGTGGAAAATCGAGGGTTGAATCAAGCGGAGATTCAGAATTTTGTAGAACGGGTTTATGTGGTTTTGGATAATTTTTATGATGGTAAAAAGCGCAAATATTTCGCGGATTATGATCCGAGAAGTTTTGAAGTAATTGATTTTGTGGAAATGAATGATGACGAAGAAAAAGAAATGCAAGCTTATATTAATGTTAGAATAGCTTCCAAAACTGAAAGTTTGAAAGGAAATCGATTTAATATTCTTTATGCAATGATGCCGGTTGATTATAGTCTTGGTGAACTTAAAAAAACAAGTTGGTTTTATAAAAAATTAGGGGAAGTTTGCAAGGAAGTTTTAGAAGATTTTGTAAGTGCGTCGGATTTGTCAGAAATAGTTAAGAACTATAGTTGGTATGGCAGACATGGTGTTTTTACTGCGGATTCTTTTTATAGAACAGACATAGTTGAGCTTGTGACTGGGTTTAGAAATGCGTTTATTTTGGCTCATGATGTGGTGACTGATATGCGAACAGAAGTGATTGATCAGATTGAGAAAAAATTTATGGATAGTTTGTTTAACGAATTGACTGGTGACAATGGTTTGGGTATGGCAAGAATATCAGATGAGGAATATAAGGAATCAATCGCCTTTTTAAAGCAAGTGTTTGGAAAATAATCTATGCTGGAAAAAATATCCGGTTCATCTTCAAAAATATTTATTGCGTCGCTTGTTTTATTCGTGGCTGGAGTTGGGGTACATTCAATTTTTTCAACCTCAATTATTTCAACCATTGGAATAATTATTGCACTCGTTGTTTTGGTCGTGGCGATGGTTTTATTATGGCGGCATAAAATAATAAGAACAGTCCTTTTATTAGGGCTGTTTTTTGTTTTGGGTGTTTTTCGTTTTGACCTTGGAGCACGCGCGGTTTTTAATGAAAATGGTGCAGCTGGTTTTACTGGAAAAATTGTAAGTTTGCGCGGCGTGATCACAGCTTTGCCAGAACACCAAGGTCGTAGCACTTCATACCGGATCAGTATTGAAAATATTTTGCAAGAAAGACAATGGCAAAAAATCAGTGGAAAAATTTTAGTATATGCACCGCGCTATCCGGAATTTGAATATGGGGACCGCGTTGCTTTCACCTGTGAATTAAAAAAAGAAGAAGATGCGAAGAAGCGCGGATGGTATGCATCCCGCGGTGCTTCAGCTGTTTGCTCGGTGCGTGAGGCGTTTGAATTGGTAGATAAAAATGCCGGCGATCCAATGCTTGGAATTTTGCTTCATGGCCGCGCGAATATTTTAAAGACGCTTCAGTTAAAATTACCAGAACCACAATCCGGATTACTTGCCGGACTTTTAGTTGGTGAGCGCGCCGGATTATCCGATGACTTATCAGAATCCTTGCGTCGCACCGGCACAACACACATCATTGCCATTTCTGGATTTAACATTGCCATGATCACGAGTATTTTGTTTGCCGTTTTGGCATATTTTATTCGACGCAAAGGCGCTTTTTGGGTCACGATCGGTTTTCTTATTGCTTTTGTATTTTTTGTCGGCGCCGGCGCCTCGGTTGTCCGCGCGGCAATCATGGGTGGAATAGTTTTAGTGGCGCGCTATATGGGTCGCACGGGCAATGGTTTTCGTTTGTTGGTTTTAGCCGCTGCCATTATGCTCGCTGTCAATCCATGGCTCTTGGTTTTTGATCTGGGTTTTGTTCTATCTTTTGCCGCCACGGTCGGACTTTTAATTTTTGCCCACCCGCTTTCTGATCTTCTCACTTTTATTCCAAAAGATTTTCGACTTCGAGAAACACTTTCAGAGACACTCGCCGCAACTTTTGCCACACTGCCATTTACAGTTTCAACTTTTGGCATTATTTCTTTTATTGCGCCACTTGCCAATCTTTTAGTTTTAATTTTAGTGCCGGTAGCAACTTGGATCGGTGTATTTTTTATTTTATTTTCCAAAGTGCCGTTGCTTGGCGTATTTTTCGGTTGGATTTCCTGGGTGTTTTTGACCGCGATAATTGGTTTTATAGAATTTTTTGGCAGTTTGAATTTTGCGGCAGTAGAAGTTGGCGGTATTCCGTTTATTTTTTCCGCGATCATGTTTGTCGCAGTGGTGGCTGCTGGGTTTGCGGTTTATCAAAACACTAAAGCTCGGCCGCCGGTAAAATTATGAAAAAGATGACTGAAAAACAATGGGTATGGAGGCAAGTTGGGAATTTTATTTTTAGTGCGTTGTTTTTTATTTCCATTCTAGGTTTGGGTGTGGTGTTTTATGGAATGCAACATGCGCGGGCGGTTGTAGGCTATGATGTTCCGCTTGAAGTTGTGGCACTTGATGTTGGTCAAGGTGATGCCATCCTTGCTCAGTCTGGAAAAGATTTGCAAATGCTAATCGATGGCGGTCCGTCAGATCAAGTTTTGGAAAAGCTTGGAGAACACATGCCACGCGGTGATCGTACAATTGAATATGTAATTTTGACTCATCCGGACAGCGATCATGTAACTGGTTTGGTCGAAGTGATCCGGCGCTATCAAATTCAAAATGTGCTGATTACCGGAATAGTCGATTATTTGCCAGAGTATCAGGAATTTCTTTCGGAAATTAAAAAAAATAATGTGGCGGTTAAAATTATTGAAAACCCGCAAGAGCTTGCTTTTGGAAAAGCCGTGGTGCAGATTTTGTATCCCTTACGCAGTCTAAACAATGTTTATCCGGCAAGTTCAAATAATACTTCAATTGTCACACGAATAGTTTTGGGAGAAAATGAAATTTTGTTAACCGGTGACTTGGAACAAGAAGGAGAAAAACTCCTTTTTGATTCCGGAGTTGATTTGAAGGCTGATGTTTTTAAAGCCGGACACCACGGCTCAAAATCATCATCATTTTTGGAATTTGTAAAAGCCGTGAAGCCGGATTATGTAATTATTTCTGCCGGATTGAATAATTCGTACGGTCACCCTCATTACACAATTTTGGATCGATTTCGATCAATCGGTGCGAGAATTTTCCGCACGGATTTGCAAGGGGACATAACCATTCAGACGGATGGAAAAAATTTGCAGGTTTTTTAACCAGGCTTGTCAAGATTTATGGTTTTTGGTATACTCACCCCGACCTAAAACCTAAAAACTATAACCTATAACCTAACGACATATGAACCCAAAAGAAGAACGAACGTTTTTAATGGTTAAGCCTGATGGCGTGCGCCGCGGCTTAGTTGGAGAAATTATTCGCCGAGTTGAACAGCGCGGTCTTAAAATTGTGGCTTGCCAAATGTTTTTACCAACTCGTGAACAGATGAATGATCATTATCCAAAAGATGAAGCTTGGATCCGCCGTGTTGGTCAAAAAACTTTATCAACTTATGAAAAATACGGTTATGATCCAATCGCAGAATTAGGTACGACGGATGATTTGGAAATTGGAAAAAAAGTTCGTGAATGGTTGCTTGATTTCATGGTTTCCGCACCGCTTGTAAAAATGGTGGTGGAAGGTGTGCATGCAGTTGACATGGTCCGAAAATTAGCCGGCGATACCATGCCTTTTAAAGCGGCGTTAGGAACAATCCGCGGTGATTACTCAGTTGATTCAGCCGCGAGCGCTAACAAAGAAAAACGTTCAGTTCACAATTTAGTTCATGCTTCTGAAACACCGGAAGAAGCGGCGCATGAAATCAGTCATTGGTTTGCGCCGGAAAATATTTTTTCTTATAAACGTTCAGAAGAGGAATAAAATTAATACGAATATTTAGGGTCTTGCACCAAACGCCATTTTGGCTGAAATTTCCACAATTCGGCCATAATTGTTTAAAAATTTATCAACGTACTCTTCGAGTACGCTTCAAAATTTATTAAACAATTCTGCCTCGAATTCTGAAAATTTCCCCTCAAAAGCGCGTTTGGCACGAGACCCATTTAACAATATGGAATTTCGTTATCCAGATTCAACAAAAATAACAAAACATGTTGGCGTGATCACCATTGTTGTAACACTCTTCGTTTTTGCTGTGAGTGCGATGTTTTTCTAGAAAAAATTTGATTTAATAAGAAAAATCACGCCCAAAGGCGTGGTTTTTTGTTATTGACAAAATTTAGTGAACATGGTTTACTGTTATGAAATCACGTCCTTTCAAAAGCGCATTCGGCGACAGACCTTTTAAAGGAGGAGTAAAATGAAGAGAAAGAAAAATAAGTCTGATCAGAGTTTGGGTGAATTCATTAAAGAGCGCCGTGAAGCTCTTAAAATGTCTCAAAAAGAATTGGCAATGATTTTGAAAATTTCTTGCTGTTATTTTTCCAGGATTGAAACCGGTCAGCGAGTTTTTCCTTGTGAAAAAGTTTCTAAATTAGCGACTGTACTAAAAGTTTCTGAAGACGAAATTTTGACCAGAAATTTCACCAAGGCTTCTATTGTAAGCGAAGGTATTGTCACTTGTCGTTTGCATAGATTTTTTGGTCTGTTGAAACAGCTTTCATTGCAAGATCAAAGGCAGATTCTTGAACAAGCGATTAGCATTGCTCGGTTTGCAGTAACGCATACGCGGAATAATCGAGCAGGTAGCAGATAGGTTGTGGAATTAAGGAAAAGTAGCGCCCTTTGCAACGAAAGTAATTAGCTG
>Ga0209211_10009595_pt1 | contig 12848 bp, 13 predicted proteins | sample RifGroA2_FD_183992 | JGI IMG/M metagenome (GOLD analysis project Ga0209211, IMG submission 183992) | Groundwater microbial communities from Rifle, Colorado, USA - Groundwater A2 (SPAdes) (version 2) | ecosystem: Environmental > Aquatic > Deep subsurface > Groundwater | place: Rifle, Colorado... | reverse complement strand
GACCTTCGAGCCGTTGGGCCTGCCACCGTGGTCGCAACGCTCGCTGATCATTGCGCTGGCGCTGGGTTTCCTGCCGGCCTGCGCGCTTGCCTGGATCTTCGACTTGACCACGCGCGGACTGGTTCGCACCGAACCGGCCAGCGCGGGTACCGGGCTCTCGTCGCCGGGAACGGCAGCCGATTCCGCGCCGATGTCGCCGATTGCCGCCATGGCGATCCTGCCCTTCGCCGACCTGAGCGAAGCTCGCGACCAGGATTGGTTTTGCGACGGCCTGGCGGAAGAGATCATCGACTCGCTGTGCTGCGTGCGCGGCCTGCGGGTCGCTTCGCGCACGGCCTCGTTCCGTTTTCGCGACGGCAGCGTCGATCCGCGCGAGATCGGTCGCCTGCTCAATGTCGACGCGATCCTCGAGGGCAGCGTGCGCAAGGCCGGCCAGCGCCTGAAGATCACCGCGCAGTTGATCGATACCAAGAACGGCTACCACTTGTGGTCGGAGAGTTACGAACGGCAGATCGAGGATGTATTCGCGATCCAGAGCGAAATCGCCAAGAACGTCGCCCAGGCGCTGAAGTTTTCCCTGACCGGTCCGGCGCTCGGCCGCAGCCTGCGTTACGCACCGAGCAACATCGCCGCGTACGAGTACTACCTGCGCGGGCGGCAGATGGCCGGGCAGATCAGCGACCTGGCTTGGCGGAGTGCTCCCAACATGTTCAGGCGCGCAATCGAACTCGACCCGAACTACGCCCAGGCCCTCGCGGGCCTGGCCGACAGCCTGGCGCAGCAGTTGCTCTGGCGCATGGTGCCGGCCGCTCAGGTCCTGCCGGAAGCGTCGGCCGCAGCCGCCAAGGCCCTCGATCTGGCGCCGGATCTGGCCGAAGCGCATGTGGCGCAGGGCCATGTTCGTTCGCTCGCCGGTGACGGCGCCGGTGCGACCCGCTCTTTCGAGCGCGCCATTGCCCTGAATCCGGAGTTGCACGAGGCGTACTACTACTTCGCCCGGCATTGCTACGCGCAGGGCGATCACGCGCGCGCCGCCGAATTGTTTCAACAGGCGCACCGGACTCGTCCCGACGAGTACATCGCGCTGGCGCTCGCCGTTGGCGCGCTCGACGCCAAGGGCGATCGCGCCGGCGCCGACGCCATGGCCCGGCGCGCCCTGAGCGGCCTGCTGCATCAATGCGACATGGAACCGGAGAACGCGCGCCTGCATTACATGGCGGCCGGCCTGATGCAACGGCTCGGCCGCGGCGAGGAAGGCCGGACGTATGCGGAGAAGGCGCTGCGACTGCGGCCGGACGATTTCGGCACCTTGTACAACGTCGCCTGTTTCTACGCCTTGGGCGGCGACTGCGAACGCGCGCTGGAGTTGCTTGAACGTTCGATCGGACGCGGCGGCGGCTATTACGACTGGATCAAGCACGATGCCGACCTGGCGTCGCTGCGCGACTTGCCGCGTTTCCAGCAATTGCTGGCCAACCTGCACGACCGGCCGTCGCTCAAGCCTGCTGGTGCGCCATCCGAATAAGCATCGAATGTTGGAGCGGCTTTAGCCGCGATGGCTTTGATCGAAAAGCATCGCGGCTAAAGCCGCTCCAACATGGAAAGCTTCGCGGCTGAAGCCGCTCCTACAGGCGCCCCTAGATGGGGTGGCGGTCTAGGAAGCTGCGGATGGCGGGGGCCAGGATCTCGGCTTTGTCTTCGAGCACGTAGTGGCCGGCGTCGCCGAAGACGTGTTGTTCGGCGTTCGGCAGCGCGCGCTGGAAGCCTTCGAGAAAGTGCTGGTCGAACACGAAATCGCGCAACCCCCAGCCGATGAAGGCCGGACGGTCGGCGAAAGTGGGCAAGCGCTCGCCGGCCTGTTCGACCAGCGACCAGGCCTTGTCGCCCGGCGACAGCGGGATGTCCTGCACGAAGCGCAAGGTGCTGATCCGGTTGGCCCAAGAATCGTAGGGCGCGACATAAGCGCGCCCGACGGCAGGCGGCATTTTCGTTTCGACGCCGTAACGCACGGCGCCACCGGCGAAGGCATTGAAGCCGCGGATCAGCCCGGTGCCCAGGCGCGAATCGCGGCCCAGCGCCAACTGCCAGGGCATGGCCTTGGCCGTCGGTAACGGAAAGGCGGCGGTGTTGAGGATCACCAGGCGTTTGACGCGCGCGGTATTGCGCAGCGCCCAGCCAAAACCGATCATGCCGCCCCAGTCATGCACCGCGAGCGTGATGCTGTCGCCTAAGGGCAGCGAGTCGAGCAGGCGCTGCAGATCGTCGACCCGCGATTGCAGCGTGTAGGCGTAGCGCGAATCGTCCGGCTTGTCCGACAGGCCCATGCCGATGTGATCGGGCACGATGCAGCGGTAGCGATCGCGCAGGCCGAGCACCAGCTTGCGCCAGTAGTAGCTCCACGAAGGATTGCCGTGCAGCATGACGACCGGGTCGCCACTGCCCTCGTCCAGATAGCTCTGGGTCAGCCCATTCGGATGGACGAAGGCTTTCGGTACGAACGGGTAATCGGGAAACGGTCCCTTGCCAAGCACGCGCGCCTGTTCGGCGCTCAACGCGTCCGCACTCACCAGACCACTTCGGCCATCGAGCAGTTCAGTCCCGAGCCGATACCGAGCAGGGCGATGCGGTTGCCCTTCTTCAGGCGGCCGAGGTCGCGCAATTTGCTCAGCACGATCGGCACCGAGGCCGGGCCGATGTTGCCGTGCTCGTGGAAGATGGTCAGCACTTTCGCCGGATCGATGCCGAACGCCTTGATCATCGCGTCGGTATGCACGCGGCTGACCTGGTGGATGACAAACTCGTCGATCTCGCCGACCACCCAGCCGAGCGCCAGGCGCGCGGCGGCGAAGGTCGTGCTGGCCAGCTTCAGGCCCTCGATCAGCAGCATGCGGGTGTCGGTGACCATGCGGTCCAGGTTGCCGCGGCACAGGCCGTTCCACTGCGTGGCGGCGCGGGTGACGCCGCCCTTGTAGCGCGGCGCGTCCGGGCACAGCTCGCTGCGCGAAAGCACCATCGCCGCGGCGCCGCAGCCCAGCGTCAGCGAGGCCAGCTCGCTGCGGAACTGTTCCTCGGTCACGTCCGGCGACAGCATGCGCTGCATCGTGTTGGTATAGACCAGGTTCGCCGTCTCGGCGTCGACCACCAGTGCGTACTCGATCTCGCCACGCTCGATCATCCGGCTGGCGATGTCCATGCCGTTGAGGAAGGCCAGGCAGGCGTTGGCGACGTCGAAGTTCTGGCAGTTCTCGCCCAGGCCGAGGTTGCCGGCGACGATGCTGGCGGTGGACGGCTCAAGGAAATCGCGGCTGACCGAGGTGTTCACCAGCAGGCCGATCTTCTCGCGCGGAACACCGGCGTCGAGAAGCGCTTTTTCGCCGGCCAGGGTCGCCGCGTCGGAGGCCAATGTCTCCACGTCCCACATCCGCCGCGAATGGATGCCGGCGATATCGCCGAGCACATCGGTGCGAATGCCCAGGCGATCCAGGGTCGGCTTGAGTTGGGCGTTGATATCTGCCGAGCTCAGGGAATGCGGGGCGTCGATATGGGCGAGGCCAGCGATAGCAACGTGCTCGAACAGCATGGGAAAGACCTGGGGGGAAACCCTTCAAAGGTACCGCTTTTGGTCGTTTTCCTCAACCGAGCACGCAATGGGCGGCCCGGAAACCGCTACTGCATCAATAATTTGCCGGGATCGGCGCCCCTCAATCGTCCTGCAGTGGCACCGTCTCGGCCGCTTCGGTCGCCGGGCGCGCGGCCTCGAAGGCGGCGCCGGCGCAGCGGTAGGCCACGAAGCGCTGTTCGCCATCGCGTGGCGTGTTTTTCGGCTGCACCGTGTCGGCGCGCAGGCCCGGGGCCTCGTTGCGCGCCAACGTTTCCAGTTCGTCGAGGACGCGCATTTCGTCGCGCTCATACGGCCCCAGCCGGTCCTTGACCGAGACTTCGATCTCGCCGCGCTTCTCGCAGCCGCTCATGTTGCGGTCCGCGGAGACAACCTGCACTTCAGCGCCCCCCGGAGCCATCTTCACAAAGGTGCAGGCGGACAGTGAGATCGCTATTGCGACGGATAGGCCGGCGATGCGCATGCATGGACTCCAGGGGTGGGTGAAGAAGCGAACACAATTGTGCCCTTGCCCGTCGTGAACCCGCGATGAGTCGGGGATCATTTGCCGGTCGCGGCAGGCACCGGCTTGCCGTCGGCATCGATCACCTGCACCGGACCCAGGTTCAGGGCGCGGATCCCGGCTTCGATCTTGCTCAGGTCGCCCACGATCACCCAGGTCATCGCCTGCGGCTGCAGCGTGGAGGCCGCGGCCTGCACGCTGGCCGGGGTCATCGCTTCGATCCGCGCCTTGCGCTGGACCACGTAGTCGTCCGGGCGGCCGTAGCGATTGATGCCCGCCACCGTGCCCAGAACCGCGCGCGCGGTTTCGAACGAGCCCGGCAACGTGCGCACATTGATCGCCTGGATGCGCACGACTTCCTCGGGCGTCGCCGGCGCCTTGCCGCTGGTGAAGTCGGCCACCTCGCGTTGCACTTCCTTGATCGCCTCGATCGTCTTGTCGCTCTGCACCGGCGCGCTGGCCGTCCACAGACGCTGGCCGATGGAGCTGTTGGCGCCGCTGCGCGCGCCGTAGGACCAATGCTTGTCCTCGCGCAGGTTCATGTTCAATCGCGAAGTGAAATCACCGCCGAGCACGCCGTTGGCGATGTCGAAATCCACCGCGTCGGCATCGGTCACCGGTGGCGCCAGTTGGCTGGCCACGATGTTGGACTGGATCGCGCCGGGCTGGTCGATCAGGAACACGCGCGGCGACGTCGGCAAGGGCACGGACGGAAGCTTGATGACCGGTTTGGCTGAAGCCGGCGCCTTCCAGTCGCCGAAGTGTTTTTCCAGCAGGGGCGTAATCTCGGCCAGCGTGGTGTCGCCGACGATCATCAAGGTTGCGATGTCCGGCCGCAGTTGTTCGCCGTGCCAGGCGAGCATTTCGGCGCGGCCCAGGCCCGCGATGTCGGCTTCATAGCCGGTGCCGCCAAAGGGGATCGCGTACGGATGGCCGGCGCCGAACACCAGCGGCGCAACCACGCGCTGGGTCATGCCGGCGGGCATGGTCTTTTCCTGCTGGATCGTCGACAGCCAGTTGGCGCGGACGCGTTCGATTTCCTTGTCTTCGAACCGCGGGCGGCGGATCACGTCCGCGTACAGCGCCAGGGAATCGTCCAGTTTTTCCTTCAGCGCCGACAGCGTGGCCTCGGCCGCGTCGAGACTGGCGCCAGTACCGATGATTGCGCCCAGCGACTCACTGCGGTTGCCCAACGCGATGGCATCGTAGGCGCCGGCGCCCTCGTCGAGCATGCCCATGGTGAAGCTCGCGGTGCCCGCCTTGCGGCCCTGGTCAGAGGTGAAACCGCCCGGGAACTCCATGCTCATCTGTACCACCGGCACGTCGTGGCGCTCGGCCAGAATCAGCTTGATGCCATTGCTCAACCGGCCGCGCTGCAGCGCCGGGAATTTCAGATCCGGAAAGGCCTCCGGCAGCGGCACGCCCTTGCTGCGATCCACGGGACTGGCGAGAGTCCTGAACTTCGAATCCGCCGGCGGAATCACCGACGGCCTGGAGTCGGGCACCGACGGCTCTTCGACGATTTGCGTCACCTCGCCGGGGCTGATGGTCAGCGTGTGATCGCCCGCGCGCAACCAGCGGTTGGCAGCGGCCCTGACCTCCTCCGGCGTGCTCGATTCGATACGCGCCAGCTGCTCGCGGAAGCAGCCCGGATTGCCGGTGTATACCGTGCATTCGGCAAGCGCGTCGGCCTTGCCGCCAAAACCGCCGATGCGTTCGACGCCACGCACGAAGCTGGCTTTGAATACGGTGCGCGCCTGCTCCAGCTCGCCCTCGGTCGGTCCTTCGGTGAGCAGCTTTTCGAGTTCCTCGTTGGCGGCTTTTTCTACCATGGCGGCATCGACACCCGGCTTGACGTCGGCGGTGATGTCGAAGGTGCCGCCGAGTTCGGACGCGTCCATCGACGCGCTGACGCGATCGACGGTCTTGTCGCCGAAGGCCAGGCGCTTGTCCAGGCGCGACGCGCGGCTGCCGCCGAGCACCTGGGCAAACAGCTGCAGGCGCTCGACATCGGGCGAACCGTACTGGGGCACGTTCCAGATGCGCATGACCCGCGTTTGCGCCACACGGTCGGTCATCGTCTCGCGCGTGGACTGGCTGCGCGCCGCGATCATCGGCGGCTTGGCGGGCAGCGAAGCCGACGCCGGAATGTCGCCGAAATATTTTTCCACCCGGGCCTTGGCGGTGGCCACGTCGATGTCGCCGGCCAACACCAGCACCGCATTGTTCGGGCCGTACCAGCTGCGGAACCAGGTCTTCACATCTTCCAGCGAAGCCGCGTTCAAGTCGTTCATCGAACCAATAACGCTGTGGTGATACGGATGGCCTTTCGGATACAGCGCACGCACCAGGGCCTCGTAGGCGCGACCATAGGGCTGGTTTTCGCCCTGGCGCTTCTCGTTCTGCACAACGCCGCGCTGTTCGTCGAGCGCGGACTGGTCGATCGCACCGAGCAAGTGGCCCATGCGATCCGATTCCATGAACAGCGCGGTATCCAGCGCAGTGGTCGGAACATTCTGGAAATAGTTGGTGCGATCACTGTTGGTGGTGCCGTTCTGGTCGGTGGCGCCGACCTGCTTGAACGGCGCGAAGTACTCGCCCTGGTGATTCTCCGATCTCTGGAACATCAGGTGCTCGAACAGGTGCGCGAAGCCGGACCGCCCGCTGGGTTCATCCTTGGAACCGACGTGGTACCAGAGGTTCACCGCGACGATCGGCGCCTTGCGGTCCGTGTGCACGATCACGCGCAAGCCATTGGGCAACGTGAACTGCTCGTAGGGGATGTCGACGGCAGTCGGAGCCGGCGCCTGCCTGGCGTCTGCGTAGGGCAGGCCGGCCGCCAAGGCGAGGGCGAGGGCGAGTACGAGGAAGCGGACGCGGGACTGGCGCAACGACTTGGGCATGGCACACCTTGGCGGACGAAGTGAGAAGACAGTCACGCATCCTAGCGTCGATTAACGCCGCGTACACTGGGCCAATGGGCATATTTGGCAGATGAATACGGAGCAGGCCAGGCGGACCCTGGTGACCGGCGCGGGCCGCGGCCTCGGCCTGGAGTTCGTGCGCGAGCTGCTGAAACGTGGTGACCTGGTTGTCGCCACGGTGCGCGACCCCAGGCGCGCCAAGCCACTGCAGGACCTGGGCGACGAGCATCCCAGACAGTTGCACGTGCTGCGGCTCGACGTGGCCGACAGCGCAACTTTCCCGGCGTTTCAGGCGGAAGTGGCGGCGCGCCTGCCGGCGCTGGACCTGTTGATCAACAATGCCGGCATCCTGGCTGGCGGCGAGCGCTTCGGTCGCTTGCGCGCCAGCGACTTGCTGGACGCCTTCACCACCAATGCGGCGGGACCGCTGCTGCTGACCCAGGCACTAACCCCCTTGTTGCAGCGCGGCAACAACGCGCTGGTGTTGAATATCAGTTCGGTCCTCGGCTCCATCGCGAGCACCGAGGGCTTCCACACGCCGAGCTACGCGATCAGCAAGGCCGCGCTGAACATGGTCGGTGCGTTGCTGCGCGAGCCCCTGGCCGCCGCCGGAATCCGGGTGCTGAACCTGCATCCGGGCTGGGTGCGGACGGCAATGGGCGGCGCCGGTGCGACGCTGGATGCGGATGTGGTGGCGGGCTCGATTCTTGACACCCTGCACAAGCTGCCGGCGTCGGCGACCGGCGTGTTTGTCGACCGTCATGGCCAGGCCTTGCCCTGGTGACACCGCGGCGCGGCTGTCCGCCGGCCCGATCCGGACGCCGGGGCGGACAGCGGTTGCGATTCCGGACACTGCTCATGTCGCTAAGCCTTTGAACTGAAAACAAAATGCGCTTGGCACGGATCCTGCTACCTCGTCTGTGAAACGCCAGACGAGGAGTTCCGCCATGTCACTGTCCACTCAACTTGCACGCGGCACCCTGGCCCTGCCGATGCTGTCGCTGTTCCTGGCGCTGGGATTGGCTGGCGGTCCGCGCGCCGAGACCGAATCGCTGCCCACGCCGGTGGCCCAGGTGGAAGCGGCGCTGCGCTTGTGCATCGCGCCAACGCGCAAGGTACTGGTCCTGGCCCAGGCGCCGGCCGACCTGGGCCAACTGGCGATCCGATGGAGCCAACCGTGCCGGGCGTAAAATCCGCCGGATGTTGAATATCGTCCTGTTCGAACCGGAGATTCCGCCCAATACCGGCAACATCATTCGGCTGTGCGCCAACACCGGGACGCGCCTGCACCTGATCGAGCCACTCGGCTTCCAGCTCGATGACGCCAAGCTGCGCCGGGCCGGACTGGATTACCACGAATTCGCGACGGTGCAGACCCACCCGAACCTCGGCGCTTGCCTGTCGGCGCTCGGCCAGTCCCGGCTGTTCGCCTTCAGCACCCGTGGCGCGCAGCGCTTCGATCTGGTCGCCTACCAGCCGGGAGACGCCTTGTTGTTCGGACCCGAATCCCGCGGCCTGCCCGACCCGGTGCTCGAACTCGTGCCCGCGGCGCAGCGCGTGCGCCTGCCGATGCGCGCCGGACAACGCAGCTTGAATCTGTCCAACACCGTCGCGGTGGCGGTGTTCGAGGCCTGGCGGCAATTCGGCTATCCCAATGCCGGGCAGTAGGCAATAGTGCACGACATCAACGACCTGGGCGATGCCGAGTTCGGCGTTACCCTTGGCAGCGTGTTCCACATCAACCAGACCTGGGGCATCACCGCGTCCTACGATTTCACGAAGTTCCTCGACGAGAACATCAATACGTGGGGCCTGGGCGTTCGCGCCAGCTTCTGATCCGCGAAGTATTGCAGCGTTACCAGGAAAGCCCGGCGAAATGCCGGGCTTTTTTTGTGCGCGGGATTCTCGCCGCGCGTGCGGATGTTAAGGATTATCGGAGCGTGGTCGCAAATAGTTCCCCACTCGAAAATCGGCGATTAAGTGCGAGTTGCAACAGGCCTCGCAAGACTGGCCGCGCTCCACGAGGAGCCAATCGCAGAAGAAAGGAACTGATCTTGAAAATTTCGAAATATTCATTGTTCGCCTTGGCTCTCGCAGCCGCGTTCCCGCTCTCGCTCCAGGCCAAGGACTCCGAACTGAGCTACACCTACGTCGAAGCCGATTACCTGAACTTCGAAAACAGCACCGATGGCTGGGGTCTGCGCGGTTCCGTGGATATCGGCGACACCGGGTTGTACGGACTGGCCAGCTACAGCCAGGTCGACGTGGACGCTACGCCCGATGACATCGACGTCAAGAGCCACGAGGTCGGCGTGGGTTATCACCACTCGATCAGCGACAAGGCCGATTTGATCGGTGAGCTGGCCTATCAGAATGCCGACGTCGCCAACCTGAATATCGACGGCATGCGCGGCTCAGTCGGTGTGCGCAGCGCGCTGGCCGAGCGCTTCGAGGGCTTCGTCAAGGCCAACTACTATGACGCGAGCGACTACGACGGCGATGTCACCGGCACCGTTGGCGGCCAGTTCAAGTTCAACAAGACCTGGGGCGCCACGGCTGAAGCCGAGCTTGGCAACGGCGATCAGGCCTATCTGCTCGGCGTGCGCGCAAGCTTCTGATTCGACCGGCGAGGAAAATAAAAAAAGCCCGGCTCAGGCCGGGCTTTTCTGTGGTGTTTCTTCCGACGCGTCAGGGTTGCGCCGGTTCGAACAAGCCTTCCGGATATTCCGGTTTTTGTTCGCGCGACAGGATGATCTTCAGGCCTTCGGCCGGGGTGATCTGCTGGTGCAGCACGCGCTGGACCAATTCGGAGATCGGCAGTTCGATGCCGTGGCGATCGGCCAGCCGCATCACTTCGTCCACGGTGTCCACCGATTCAACCACCTGGCCGATTTCCGCCACCGCTTCGGTGAGCGATTGTCCGCGTCCCAGCGCCAGGCCCAGGCGCCGGTTGCGCGACAGGTCGCCAGTGCTGGTCAGCACCAGGTCACCGAGTCCGGCCAGGCCCATCAGCGTCTCCGCGCGACCGCCCAGCGCGACATTCAGCCGCAGCATTTCGTTGAGTCCGCGCGTGATCAGGCCGGCGCGCGCGTTCAAGCCCAGGTCCATGCCATCGGCGATACCGGTGGCGACGGCCAATACGTTCTTCATGGCGCCGCCGAGTTCGGCGCCGAGCATGTCGCTGCCGGTATAGGCGCGAAACGTCGGCCCATGCAGCGCTTCGGCCACCACCAGGGCGAAGTCCTCGTTATCGGAATGCACAGTCACCGCAGTCGGCAATCCCTGGGCCACTTCACGCGCGAACGAAGGTCCGGTGACCACCGCCAGGGGCACTTCGGGGCCCAGGATCTCGCCCGCCACTTCATGCAGGAAACGGCCGGTGCCGGGCTCGAAGCCCTTGGTCGCCCAGGCCACGCCCGCGCCCAGCCGCCGGTGCGGCGCGAGCGCCTGCAACGTCTGGTGGAATGCATGACTGGGGGTTACCACCAGCACCAGGTCCGCAGACGCCACGGCCGCGGGAAGATCGGCGGTGGCGCGCAAGGACTCCGGCAACCTCACGCCCGGCAGGTAGCGCCGGTTTTCGTGGTCGCGATCGATGGCGGCAACCTGGCCGACGTTGCGGCCCCAGAGCACGGTCGGGTAACCGTGCCGGGCGAGCAAGGCCGCCAGCGCCGTTCCCCAGGAACCGGCGCCCAGTACCGCGATCGATAGCTTGGCGTCGCTCACGAGGCGCCTCCGAGAATGACCGGCGAACCGCCCTGGTCCGGGCCGCGCATGGCGCGATCGCGGGCGATCAGGCGTTGCCGCCCTCGGTCAAAGCCACCGAGCCTTGCGCTTGTTCGGCGCGACGGCGCAGGCCTTCGGCGTACAGGGCTTCGAAATTGATCGGCTGCATGTAGAAGGGCGGGAAACCGCCGTTGGTGATCAGGTCGCTGATCGACTGGCGCACGTACGGGAACAGCACGTTCGGGCAATAGGTGCCGAGCATCATGTCCAGGGTGCGATCGTCGAAACCGGCCAGACCGAAAATGCCGGCCTGCTCGACTTCGGCCAGGTACACCGTTTTTTCGTTGAGCGTGCAGGTCAGGGTCACGCCGAGGATGACCTCGAACAAGCCGCCATCAAGGCGACCGACCTTCTGGTTGAGGTTCATGTTGAGCTGCGGCTGGCCCTGGTCGTTGAACACCTGCGGCGTATTGGGCGCTTCGAAAGACACGTCCTTGACGTAGATCTTTTCGACGGTGAACTGGGCCTGCGACGGCGCGTTGGTGTCGGCGCCATCGGCGGGCTTGATTTGGTCGGTCATGGGGAAACTCCGGTGAATTGCGTAAACGGGGGATTATGACATAGCGCCCGGCGCGGCAAACTTCGCGTTCAGCCCTTGCCCTTGACCAGTGGCAGGCTCGCCTGCTGCCAGGCGCTGACGCCGCCATCGAGCCAGTAGACCTTCTTGAAACCGGCCTTGACCAGGCGCTTGGCCGCGTCGGCGGACGCGGCGCCGGTGCGGCAGGCCACCACCACCGGCAGCTCGCGGACTTTGGCCAGCAGTTTGTTTTCCGGGTCGAACTGGCTGACCTGGACGTTTTTCGCGCCCGCGATGTGGCCCTTCTCGAAATCGCCGATCGGGCTGACGTCGACCAGCAGGGCGTCTTCCCGGTTGATCAGCGCGGTCAGACCCGCCGGATTGACCGCCTTGAAGCCGCTGAACAGACGAGCAATTTCGGTGTAGATGAGCGCCAGCGTCAGCCCGAGCAGGGCCAGCGACAGTACCGCGTTGTCGCGGGCGAAGGCGAGCAGTGAATCCATGGGCATGGGGAGAACTCAGAAGGCGTTGCGGGAGCGCATTATCGGCCCCGACGCCGGTGCCGCCAAGCGGCGCGCGTTCAGCAAGCCTGGCGGGATGGCCTACTTGGCAGTGAAGTCCGGCAGCCCGCTGGTCAGCCAGAACTGCTTGCTGGCCTCGTCCCAGCGCCAGACCTGATGGTCGGTGACCATTCGCTCGATCTGGGTGTTGCGGCCGATCAGGCGAATCTCGACGACCTGCTCGATCGCTCCGTCGGGCGCGACCCGCTTGCGCTTGACCTCGTAGCTGGTGACCTGGATCTGCTTCAAACGCTCGCGCTCCAGGTCCGTCAAGGGCTGTGTCTGGCGAACCTTCGGGTCGACGAACTCGACCGCTTCATCGAATTCGCTCCAGCGAATTGCCGAGGCGTAGCTGGCCAACAGCTTGTCGAGCGGGTTCTGCTTGGTCGGCGACGCGCCACAGGCGATAAGCACGAAACCAAGCAAGGACAGGAGCAGCAGGCGGGCGAGTCGGTTCATAGCCGCATTATGCCCGGTCGCACGCCGCTGGCTAGAGTCACGGGGCGTTGCTGCCCGCAGGCGACTCCGACACCGCGTATTTGAGCGCGAAGCGTGCTTCCAGCAGGGCCACGGGCTCGCCGGCGGCATTGCGGGTGCTGGCCAGCATCGACACGCGCGCCCGCTTGCGCTCGGCCAGGCAGCGCAGGATTCCGGGCCAGTCCTGGTCTTCGCGCAGGCGGGCTTCGCCGATCAGGTCGTCGTACAGGGGTGCCAGATAACGAATCTTGCTGTCGGCCACGTAGACCTCGGCGTCGATGCCGGCCTCGCGCAGCTTGAGCGTCAGCCAACCCCAGCCCGCGAGCGTCATCACGCTGGCCAGGCTGCCGCCAAAAGCGCAGTTCTTGTCGTTGACGTTGGCCGCCAGGGGCGCCGCCAGGCGCAATACGTCGCCGTTGAAATCCCGGGCGCGGATCTGCATCGCCGCCACTGGCGGCATGCC
>Ga0209211_10009594_pt1 | contig 12848 bp, 14 predicted proteins | sample RifGroA2_FD_183992 | JGI IMG/M metagenome (GOLD analysis project Ga0209211, IMG submission 183992) | Groundwater microbial communities from Rifle, Colorado, USA - Groundwater A2 (SPAdes) (version 2) | ecosystem: Environmental > Aquatic > Deep subsurface > Groundwater | place: Rifle, Colorado... | reverse complement strand
TCAACAAGCTTTAGGATGTTTAGTTGAGGTTGTCGCATTCAAAAAAACAGCAAACAAAGAACTCATTGAAATTGCGGACGACTTTACGAACATTGAAGACTTTAAAGACAAGCTCCTGTTTAAGATCTAGCTTTCGTTTTGACAAACTACTGTTCAATAATTTCTACCGATACTATTTTGACTGGTTTAATAGGGGTAGAAGGTTCTCCTGATGGTCCAGTCGTGACCTGAGCAGTGGCGATTGCATCTACCACATCAAGTCCTTCAGTGACTTTTCCAAAGATAACGTAATTTGCTGGAAGTGATGCTGAACTCTCGTGTATGATAAAAAACTGACTTCCATTGGTATTTGGCCCAGAATTTGCCATAGCAACAGTGCCCCGATCATATTCTCCTTCAAATTCCTCGTCATCAAATTTGTAGCCGGGACCTCCGGTACCATTTCCTTTCGGGTCACCCCCTTGGATCATAAATCCTTTGATAACACGATGAAAAATGGTATTGTCATAAAATGTATCTTTTGCAAGGGTGACAAAGTTATTTACCGTAATCGGCGTTTCCTTTGTGGTAAATTCAATAGTCATTTCCCCAGCGGTTGTTGTCAGGACTGCTGAGTATTCCTTTTTCGTGTCAATGGTCATATCAGGTTGTTTTGAATAAGTAATAGTTGAATCAGGCAAGTCAGTATCTGCAATCTCTTGAGTTTTTTCTTGCTGGGGAGGCACACTTACTTCTTCTTTCTGAGGGGCGGCTCCCAAATCACCAACAATTTCAAGACCATTTTCATCAACGGCTTTTTCTAATGATTTTGGCTGTTTTTGTAAAAGTACTAGCAATCCAATGATTATCGCAATAATCGCAATGATAATTATCCCAACTATTACTTTTACATTCATGTCGTTTATATTACCATATTGTTACAAGGTTATTAAGAGGAATCAGGTAATTTCTTCTATTTGAGAACGTGTTTTTCTTCGTTCATCATCTGATTTACTTTTCAAAGCCTCATCGTCCATAACTATTTTTACCACCACTCAACTTCCTCCTCTTCTCCTGATCGAATAAAACGAGACTTCATCGACACATTTCTTCGTCCAAAAATAAATCGCCGTTTGGCATGAGTAATGACTAAATTTTTCTTTGCGCGGGTGACGCCCACATAAAAAAGTCTTCGCTCTTCCTCGAGTTGATGGATATCATCAATCGATCGGGAGTGCGGAAGCAACCCTTCTTCAAGTCCGGTAATAAAGACATGGGTAAACTCCAAACCTTTTGCTTGATGCAAAGTCATAAGTCTTACGCCATCTTTTGATTTTCCTGATTTCTCTCCTTCAAAGTATTCGGATTCAACGAGCGCAACTTGTTCGAGAAAATCCACCAGATTTGGAAAAGTCATAGCTACTGATTTCAGTTCCTTTATATTCTCAAGTCGTTCATAATCTTCTGAAATATCAGGATCATACAATGCAAGATATTCCGTTTTGTCAAAAATGAGTTCCATAATCTCAGCAGTAGGAGTTTCAAGAACCGAATCTTTTATTTGAAGAAAAAGCTCTTTATATTTTTGAAATCTTCGTTTACCAAGCTTGAGTATTCGTTCCAAAGCAACACTATCATCAGGATGCAGGAGAAGTCGCAAGTAACACAAGATGTCTTTTACTTCCTTTCTATCATAAAAGCGCGTTCCCCCAATAAGTGCATACGGTATTCCAAAGTGTAAAAATAATTCTTCAATCGAACGCGACTGCGCATTTGTTCGATACAGAACTGCAATTTCAGCATAATCAATTTCATTTGCGGCATCTTGGATCCGTTCTGCAATATACGTAGCCTCTTCTTCCTCATTTTCTACTTCGATGATTGCAACATCATCACCCTGCTCTGCTTCAGTATGCAAGTGTAGTATTGGGTGCGTTTGATTTTCTGAAATTATTTCATACGCAAAGTCAAGAATTTTTTGTGTTGACCGATAATTTTGCTCGAGATTAAATGTTTGAGATTCTTCAAAATCTTCACTAAATTTTTCAAGATTGCGAATGTCAGCTCCCCGCCAGGAATAAATACTCTGAGAAAAATCTCCCACAACCGTTATATTCTGATGCTTCTGACTCAGTTTCTGCGCAATTATATACTGAGCAACATTTGTATCTTGGAATTCATCAACCAAAAGATACTGATACCTAACGCATCATTTTTCTGTAACTCCTTTTGATACTGATGATAAACCTCGGCAACGTGCGCGCTGCGATAAAAGGAAAAAATTTCAATAAATCGTTCAGGACTCACTAACTGGTTTTTTGCATCTGCAATTTTTGAAGCGAAAAATCGCGGAGATAATTTGGATTGTTTCTTTTTGAGAATCTGTTTGAGAAGTTGTTGTTGGTCACCATCGTCATATATTGTGTAGGAGTGTGGGATACCAATGTATTCGCCATCACGACGCAAAATCATGGCACAAAATGAATGAAATGTTCCGATATACCCAAGAGTTGTTTTATTTTCAGTTATTAATGCAATTCGATCCTTCATTTCACGCGCAGCTTTGTTGGTAAAGGTGATCATGACAATCGTTCGTGGATCAACAGTATGATTTTCGATCAGATTGAGCACCTTATGGACGAGTACCCTGGTCTTTCCAGATCCAGCCCCCGCCAACACAATAGATGGTCCATTAATACACTCAATTGCCTTTTTTTGTTGTGGATTCAGTCCTTTGAAGATATCGATCATAAGGTATAATGATACCAGAATGAAATATCTCATAGCCAACTGGAAAGCACAGATGACCTTATCAGAAGTTATTAGCTGGACTTCGTCATTTAATAAAGACGTAAATGGGAATAATCAGTTACTACAGCAGCTTAGCGATAAAAAGCTTCAAATAATTATCTGTCCTCCCTTTCCATTCCTCATGACGGTAAATGAAGAATGTAATAATCTTCCAAATGTTCTTTCAGGAGCTCAAGCAGTATCCTCAAAGGAAGAGGGGAAATATACCGGGGAAGTAACAGCAAATGCACTATCGACTATTACAAAGTATGCGCTTGTTGGGCATAGCGAGCGCCGTCAACATTTTCATGAATCAGACAACGAAGTAAAAGAACAAGTGCGCTTATCAAAAAAAGCGCTTATTGAACCGATTCTCTGTGTGAGAGGAACTCACGACATTGTGCATCCTGAGGCACGACTTGTTGCATATGAACCATCTGATGCAATTGGCACAGGAAATAGCGCAAAGGTACGTGATGTGCTCAAAATGAAAGCCGATCTCAATCTTCTCCCTCATGTACAGTTTCTATACGGAGCAAGTGTTGACTTACCAAACATGAAGGGTTATTTAGAAACCGGGGCAATAGCTGGACTTCTGGTGGGTACTGCTTCACTCGATCCACGTAGATTCTACCAAATAACTACCTACATGATATAAAATCATCAAAATAGACTGACGTCTACAACATGAATGCAAGAAGAACCAATAGTGCTCCACTGATGACTGCAGGATTAATAAAGTCTGATGGGCCTGCAACCGGAAGCGCTTCAACGGGGGTTGGTGTCACGGTCAGTCCGCCTCCTGTCTCCGGCAGCTTGGCTTCTTCAGTTGGTGTCGGTGTTTGAGATGGTGTTACCTGAGGAGTCATTGTCGGATTCAAGCCACCAGAGGGTGAAGGGGTTGGACTGGTACTTTTAAAGCTGATGGTAGGAGTAGGGGATGCCGCGGCAGCAAGAAGATCAGGGTCGGCAAATTCATCCTCACTTGATGCACGGGTATTAAAAAGAACCAACGGATCTTGCCCGTTTGAAATCATATAAGTTAGGACTCCTGCCGAACCGATAAGAACGAGGATAACAATCACAAGAATAATCGACTTTGCATCTCGCATATAGATTCATTGTAGCAAATACTATTTTAAAAACGCAATCATCAATCCAAAAAGAGCAAATATAATGGAGAAAATCCAAAACCGCATAACAATTTTTGGCTCTTCCCAACCCTTGTACTGCAAGAGTAAGTGAAATGGAGCAACGGCAAAAAACTTTTTACCCATATACTTTTTACTCACCAGTTGAATTAAAGAAGTTGCTATCTCAATAACAAATATTCCGCCAATAATGGGAAGCGCAAAGGCTTTGCCAAGAATAAGTCCAATCACCGCAAATGCAGCTCCAAACGATAATGCACCGGTATCTCCAAGGAAAATTCTTGCAGGATAAATATTAAAATATAAGAATGCAATCATTCCTCCGATCCAAACGGCGATAAATATTGATAACGGAACATCAATAATGCTTCGTGCAACGGTCCAAAAACTAATAAGCGCTATAAGAAGAACTCCGCTTGCAAGACCATCCAGTCCATCGGTGATATTGACGGCATTTGCAAATGCAACTATTACAAACGTTGCAAAGACAATATAAAAATAGGAAAGATCAAATACCCCAAAAAACGGAACATGAACAATACTTATTTGAAGCCCAAAGTAAAGTGACGAAGATATAATCACGGCAAGTATAATTTCAAAAATCAGTTTTATTCGGAGGCTCAGACCAAAAAATTGTTTCTTTTTCCAGATAAATATCTTATTAAGATCATCAAAAACACCCAAAAGTCCATAACTTAAAAAACTAAAGAGGATAATGATGAGCTCTAAAATTATTGAAGGATAATTGGTGTTTGTGTGAATTTCAAAAAATTTAAATCCTCCAACAAAAAACAACGTAAGAAATGAAGATACTAACAAAACCAATATTCCCCCGCCTACCGGAATTCCCGACTTATGTTTGTGGTACGAATCGTATATAGGAGTGGGCTTATTGAAGGCATCGAGCGTCTTTTGATCTGCCCGTTGAAATTTCTTTTTATACAGAAAATTGATAAACGGCACAATCAATACAAAATGGATTATCAGTGATATAAGTGTTATGTAAAAATAAAGCGCCATAAAATAGTTTCTTAGAAAAAAAGATCGATCAACTTTGGAACGAAAATGATACCCGCTACCATTACTGCTCCAATAGAATATAAAAGCATTGCTGATGCTGAAACGTCTTTAGAAATTTTGATATGCTCGTTATAATTTAAATCAATCGCGTCACCCATTTTTTCAATGGAGGTATTAATAGTTTCAATAATGAGTCCCATTAATGCGGTAATCAGTATCGCCATCCACTCTCCATAAGATATTTCAAGAAACCAAGCAACTACTATTGAAATCAAAATAAGAGAAAAATGTATTTTATAGTTTGGCTGAGTTCTGAAAGCCCAGAACATTCCATGAGCTGCGTGGCCGATTGCATTTGCGTGTCGCTTGATCATTTATTTATTATTTGTATTAATAAAGGGGTAAGCCTTTCGGTATCATGTCGTAAAATACTTCGAGTTAGTGTATCAGAAGAATTCTTCTGAATATGCGAACGATTTATAACATCTCCTTTCAGTATAGTCCCTTTGAAACCGTTTGTATGGAGATTGTTCTCAACCGGCATCTCATCATACGATTGATACCACTTAAGAATTTCTTCGGGAATTTTTCCCTCATGGGCAACCACATAATCAGGAGCTCGACCCGTGTATTTTTTTAGATCCTCGATAAAATCAAGTGCTTTGTAATCACTTGTCTGACCAGCTTTTGTCATTAAATTGAGATTATAAATAATTTTAGCTTTTGAGTTTGTGATGTGCTTCTTTATGTCATTTACGAGAAGAACGGGAATAATACTCGTATAAAGATCGCCCGGACCAATAATAATAAAGTCTGAATCAAGAATTCTCCTTACTGCCTTTTGATTCACTTCCACTTTCGGCTCAAGATATGCATTCACAATCCGAGATCGTTCAGGGTTGTCTTCATCAATATTTCCCTCTCCTTTAATCACCGTACCATTTTCATATTCAGCACATAAATGTGTTTTTTCATATGTCACGGGGAGTACTAAACCTTTTGTTTTCAACACATAACTGACTGTATCAATCACGGTGTCATAGTCATCACAGACTTTTTCAAGTGCCGATAAAAATATATTGCCAAAATTATGTCCGGCAAGATCACCTTTTTCAAAGCGATATAAAAATAGTTTTCTCCAAAGTTCCGGCGCATCAGAGAGAGCAACTAAGCATTGGCGAAGATCTCCTGGAGGAAGAACACCAAGCTGGTCACGAAGTCTACCGGTCGATCCGCCTGAGTCCATCATGGTCACAATTGCGGCAAGATCAAAATTATGTTTTTTTAATCCGGAGAGAACAACAAATGTACCTGTCCCACCACCGATTACTGTTATTTTTTTCATAAAATACGTAAGTAATACTATTGTACACCACTTGAGTTTAAGGATTGTACTGGAATAAGCGTAAAAAAGAAAGTACTTGTTGCGCTATTCCTGTATAATGAAAGGTGAATCTATCGCTATTGTTAGTTATATATAACAATTATGAAGCCTCTTGTCGTGATTTTAGCCGGAGGGATTGGCAAATCGTTTGCACCACTTTCCATTAATAAAACCCTCATTCCCATTTTTGGAAAACCCATGCTTCAACATGTGATTGAAATGGCTGAGTTTTCAGGATTTCAGGAAGCACTGATCATTACGAACACTGAAAATGAAACATGGCTTTCATCATATCAACCTTTTAATATCACGCTTCGTACCCGAAAAGTGAATCCAACTGGTATGGGTGCCGCCCTTCTGCAAGCTGATTGAACCTATTTTTTTCAAATCAATGATGAGACAAACCAGTGATTCATATTCGTATATAACCGGTTTAAAAGTTGATCAATATTTTCCCGGTGGATATATCAAAATGGAAGGAACAAGAGCAGTTGATATTCTTGAAAAACCAGGAATTGGAAAGCAGCCAAGTGACTTATTGAATCTGGTATTTCACTACTTTTCTGAGCCTCAGGACTTTTTATCCATTCTCAAAAAAACTCCCACTTCTGATCAACAATATGAAATCGCCTTAAGTAATCTTATGAAGCAGCGCCATGTGGATGTATTGAAATACCCGGGTCGTTGGCAAAAACTCAAATATGCTCATCATGTCTTGGACATGATGCAGATGCTTCTTGATACGAAAGACTCAAATCACCGCGCACGAACTGCATATATATCGCCACATGCCGTATTGGAGGGAAATGTCTTTGTTGATGAAGACGCACATATCGATGCCTATGCAGTGATCAAAGGCCCTGCATATATTGGAAAGGGTACAAAGATCGGCAATCACGTACTGGTTCGTCAATCTTCGATTGAGGCGGGATCTATTGTCGGATTTGGTTCTGAGGTTGCACGAAGCTACATCGGTCCAAACTGTATGCTTCATCACAATTTTGTCGGTGACTCAGTACTAGAAAGTGACATCAATCCCAGTTGGGGCACTACATTTGCAAATTGGCGCTTAGACAACGACAATGTCAAACTCAAACATCTCGATGAAGAGATTGATTCTGGAAAGAAAAAACTGGGAGCCATTGTTGCAAAGGGCGCGTTTCTTGGAGTGAACTGCTCAGTTATGCCCGGAACAACCATCGGACGCGATGCAAAAATATTTCCAAACAAAGTGGTAAAAGGTACCATTGGAGAAGGCGAAGTGATTAAATAAATGTAGAAAAGGAACTCATTTTGATCAGATCTCTCGAATATCTCCTCCTAATCCACGTACTTTCTCAATAAAGTTTTCATAACCGCGATCTATGTGACTTACTCCTTTGACGTATGATTCTTTGTCGGCAATGAGTGCTGCGATTGCAAGTGTCGCTCCTGCTCTCAAGTCTGAAACATTCACTACCCCACCATGCATATTTTGTGGCCCACTAATTTCAATCGTCTGCTGATATGATTTGGACGGGTTGTAATTGAAATGATAATGTTCTGATGGATCCTCCACTGGATACTCAATGTATTCTATATGGGCTCCCAATTTTCGAAGCTCTTCGACATAGCTAAATCGATTCTCAAATATTCGTTCGTGAATGATCGATTTGCCTTCAGCTTGAGTCATCAGGATCGCCATAAATGGCTGCCAATCAGTGAGAAATCCCGGATATGGCGCTGTCTCTATTTTCATCGCACTCATTGGTTTGTAGTAGAAACGCCAGACACCTTCGGCTTTTCTCTCGACTCCCGCACCTGCATTTTTTATCGTCTCAACAAATGACTGGATATAATGATCTGCAATATGTGAAATGGTAACGTCTCCGCAAGTTGCAATTCCTGCGACTGCATAGGTTATAGCCTCAATTCTGTCTGAAGATATCGTAAATGGTTTCTTTTGTTCCAAGCTCTCAACACCTGTGACTTTGATGTCATTCCCTCTTCTTTCAATCTGTGCCCCCCCTTCATTAAGAAGCGCGATCAGATCGTCAATCTCAGGTTCAAGTGCAACATTAGAAAGACGAATCGTCCCCTCAGCAAAAACCGACATCATAATCATGAGCTCCGTCCCGGTGTGAGAAGGTTTGGGAAATGAGTACTCGCCAGAGGGTTTTTTGTCTAATTTTGAATCGTAATACCCCGTAGTTGAATCATAAATCACGCGAACTCCAAGTCCCTTCAACCCGTCAATAACCCGATCGATTGACCGTGCACCAAGGCGACACCCACCAGGATTGGGAATGATAGCTCTGTGGAATTTATACAACAAAGGGGCAAATAAAAGAAATGAGGCACGAATTTTTGACGCATGCAACAAATCAATTTTATTTGATCGAAGTGTAGTGGGGTCAATCGTAACGGTATTTTTTTCAAAGGTCACTCCCGCCCCCAAGAATTGAATCAGATGAATGAGTTCGTCAATATCTGCAATGCGAGGGATATTGTGGAGGACAACAGTCGAATCAAATAGGAGCGCAGCAATAAGCACTTTGAGAGCAACATTCTTTGCGCCCGATAACTCAACTGTCCCCTGAAGTGGTTTACCGCCCTGAATGACGTATGTATCTTCCATGGAATTTATTAATATTTAAACAATTTGGACCTCGTCTTTGAGATCAATGTCAAACTTTTGTTTCACTGTTTCTTTAACTAATGATATCAGTTCGCGAAGCTCTTCATGTTTTCCGTCACCGGTATTTATGATAAAATTTGCCAGCAGAACCCGTTGATAACGATCGTTTTTTCTGTTCTTCTGGTGAAATATTCTGGAAAAAACATCCGCCGGTTGCGACGCCAAATGGTTGCGTATCTTTTCGATACCACAGTGCATCTTCAGCACGCTTTTTGAGTTCAATTGAATCATGCTTCCTCAGCCGAAAAACTCCATCTATAAATATTTCACCAGTATTTTGGAGCACGCTGTAGTCATACGAAAAGTCAAAATATTCTCTCGTTTCTTTCCGAGTTGTACCATCTTGGTCCATGATTGTTGCAATAAGGAGTGGGTCGCTGACATATGAGAGTGGCCGTGTCCATTTTGAGTTCATATAAATAGCTCCTCCTAAAGTCCCAGGAAGTCCTAGATGATACTCAAATCCCGAATACCCTAAATCAATAGTTTCTTTGACCAAGTGGCTCATTGGATATCCTGAGCTAATTTTCATATCTACATACTCTTCTGTTTCCTGCTCAATATTTTTATGCACGAATCTATTTTGAATCACCAATCTTAAAATTCTCTTCTGAGAGATCGCAATATTTGATCCTCCGCCAATTATCAAGTATGGAATATTATATTCATACACCACGTTCATTATTTCTCTCCAATCCTCAACGGATTTCGCTTCAAAAAAATAATCGGCAGTAGTGTTTAGTTTGAGCGTAAAATACTGAGATAGATTTTTATCTATTTCAACTCGATCTCCAAATCTCTGTACGAGAATATCGTATTTTTCATTTTTTATTTGCATAACAAGATTTATTCAATTTCTAAAATATCTTTTCCAAGACGATACACATCTCCGGCACCCATGGTGATTACAAGATCATTATTCTCACTCCGTTTGTCAATAAGCAATAATGCCTCATCTTTTGATTTTACGGGGATAATTTTTTCTTTCTGCAATGCATTTGCTATTTCTGCAAGCTTTTCTGAGGTTATCGAATGCTTCGCCTCAGTTTCGCGAGCAGAAGGAAATATCGGAAGGAGCACTACCAAATCGGCTTGTACTAACGCTTGAGCAAACTCATTTTTCAGTTGTTCTGTCCGAGAATAGGTATGTGGTTGAAAAAGCAAAACAATTCTTTTTTTAGGAAATCTTGCTTGTGCAGCATGAATTGTTGCTATTATTTCTTCCGGATGATGTGCATAGTCATCATACAACGTAATCTTTTTTGTCTTGCCGATATATTCAAATCTGCGTTTTGCTCCGGTAAACCCTTGTACTGCATCTGAAATTTTACTAATCGAAAACCCAAGATGAAGAAGAATTGTTATCACTGCTGCTGTATTTAGCGCATTTTTTTCACCAAATAGATCACTATGAACAATTGTTTTCTTCAGATCGTATAAATTGCTCGAAATTTCAAAATTCGATCCCTTTTCAGTAGTTTGAATATGCGAGATATGTACATCTGCGGTTTTTGAAAAACCATAGGTCATATAAGAATCTTTTTGTAATTCCCTTGAAAGTTCGCGTATATTTATATCATCTTCACATAACACAAGCTGTGGCATGATGATGTTTTTCTGCAAAACTTGATTCATGAACTTTTGGAAAGCCTTTTTTGTTTCCTCTATCGAGGAATACACATCAGGATGGTCATGATCAATATTTGTAATAATGGCATAATCGGGATGCAGGAGATGAAATTTTGGTGTGATATTGTCAGGTGGATCTATACCATACTCATCGGCTTCAACAATAAAGTATTGAGTGCCATTGTAATCTCCTCCTGCATGCCCATTAAATGAAGGCGCCCCCACCATATAACTGATTCCTGGCGAAAGTTTTATCAATGCATAAGAAAGAAGTGATGAGGTAGTAGTTTTTCCATGACAACCTGCTACTGCAATTGATGTGTCAAACATACTCATCATCTGTCCAAGAAGTTCGGATTGATGAAGAACTTGTACGTTGCGATTCTCCGCTTCAACAACCTGAGCATTACTTTTTCCTCCATGAGAAGCGGCGTATATGACAAGATCTACATCATCAGGAAGATCTTCACTTTCAAATGAGTGAATTACATCCACGGAATTATTTTCAATAACTTCATCGGTGATAAACGGTGCGTCAACATCCGAACCACTCACTCGTTTACCCATTTGCACCATCATACGGGCAAGATTTGCCATCGCAACTCCCTTTATTCCAACGAAAAAAATATGTTGTGCATGTGTAAACATAGTTCATTATAACTAATTCATCTCAAAAAAAGTACAAAAAGAGATTATCGAAGCATCACGAAATTGATCATCTCTCCATGAAGCATATGGTCGCGATGATATGACCAAAAGCGCGCACCATCACATGCAGTACATGTAAGGCTCTGATCAATGTTCATTGGTAATATTCCTGATGAAAGAAGATTTTCCCTATTTGCTTTGACCAAATTCAGATATGCCCGATTCCCTGACGTAACAATGCAATCTGCAGAAAATGATTGCTCAAAGTCATCAAGTCGCATACCATATATTCCATAACAACAATCCGCAATACATGGTCCGATTGTCACCAAAATGTGTTCTTTTTTTGCTCCAAGGTCACACATAGAGTCGATTACGTTTTTAGAGATATTTTGAAGCGTTCCTTTCCATCCACCGTGAGAAATACCAACTATCGAATGTTCTCTATCGGAATATATGATTGGAACGCAATCTGCAGTTACCACGGTAAGAACAACTCGGGGCATATTTGTAACCAAAGCATCTGTATCTAAAACTGTAAATATCCCACTCCGTACAGTATTTTTTACTATAGTTTGTACATGTGTTGAGTGAGTTTGTCCTAAAATGACAACCGACGTAGGTTGCATGGTTTTGAATAGGTTATGGAGAGTTTCGGTTTTTGTCCCGTCGCCACTTTTTTTTGAACCAAATCCATGAAAAATCGTATTACCAATTTGCGTAGAAGTAAATAATCCTGATTTTATATCAAAGTCTATCATGACTTCTTCAAGATTTGTAAAACCGATTCTTTGTCATTCCAATGATGTTCTTTTCCATTTCTATTCAAACTCATCTCATGACCTTTGCCTGTAAGAACTATTACATCTCCTTTTCGCGCTACCTTACATGCTCTCGCAACGGCCTCTTGACGATTGATAATGACGGTGTATTGCTTCGTACCCTTGCCAAAAACATCTTGATCTACCCTTTGAAAACCCGCTTCATCAAGTCCCTTTGATATCTGGCTTGCTATATCAAACGGATCTTCTGTTCGATAATCTTCTTCAGTGATAATGACAAGGTCCGAATACTTCGCACTCGCTCGACCCATCGGGGCTCTCTTTTCATCATCTCGAAATGCAGCCGCACCAAACACATGGATGAGCCTGCCATTTGAGACAAACGTGCTTCGAATCGAAGATAAAGCTTCATGTAAGGCGTTTGGAGTATGAGCAAAATCTACTATGACCGTGAATTCTTTTTGATATACGACTTCGAGCCTCCCTGCGGGAAGTGTGAATGTCCTCATGTGATCAATGATTTCTGAGTCTAGCAATCCTGATTCTTTGCAGATGAGATATGCAGCAAGGTAATTGTATATATTAAAACGAGCAAGCGGCATCCCGATCAACTTTGAAATATCTATAGAATGATCAGCCCCTGATTCTATCCCATATGTCTCTACGTGGGATTTGCCGACATACTTCAGGAGAGATTCATACGAACTGTCATCTTTGTTTATGAACGTTTTTTTTGACAAGTGCATCAGTCTTGACTTGGACTGAACATAATTATCAAATGTACCGTG
>Ga0209211_10009593_pt1 | contig 12851 bp, 17 predicted proteins | sample RifGroA2_FD_183992 | JGI IMG/M metagenome (GOLD analysis project Ga0209211, IMG submission 183992) | Groundwater microbial communities from Rifle, Colorado, USA - Groundwater A2 (SPAdes) (version 2) | ecosystem: Environmental > Aquatic > Deep subsurface > Groundwater | place: Rifle, Colorado... | reverse complement strand
TTTAATTTTTTTCCCTTCATAGAAAATGACGATCACTCCCAGCATCACGAGCAAAACACCAGCCGCTTTAAATATATTTATGGATTCCGAAAGAAAAATTACACCGGATAGAAACGTGATCACCAGACTGATTTTCGAAATAGTATTTACATTGGAGATATCCTCAGTTTTATACGCTTTCAAAAGCGCCAGATTGGCAACCATCACAACCACGACCACCAAACCCATATAAAGATATGCCAGCGGTTCATAAGGGAGCACCGGATTTAGGAGAAAAAATACTGCAAAAATGAGGAAATTGAGAAACCACTGCAGAAGTCCGTATGCATACACCGAATATTTCTTCTCGGTGATATTTTTCCACATCGACTCATTGGCCCCGTAAAATATCCCGGAAATTATTGCCAAAAAATATGCTAAAACCACCTATTCATCATAGCAAATTACCACATGATTATAAATCCTAAATTCGAAATCCTAAATACTAAACAAATACAAAATCCAAACCACCAAATTCAAAACAGTTTGAAATTTAGAATTTTGGTCATTGGAATTTGTTTAGTATTTCGTATTTAGTAATTAGAGTTTAATTAACGTTATGCTTCCATTCTCTCAAAAAACTCATCAAACTTATCATAGGAAAGCAGAGGATGTGTTTCTATATGACATGTAGAAAGAAAATCCGTACTAATCAGCTGAAAAAGTTCATCAGGCGTATCGACATCCACAACCATGTATCCCCCCTGGCTGTCTGTAAACGCTCCGCCGGCTATCACTTTACCGGATTGAATCATATTCTGGATCTGGAGTCCTACATCATAACCGTCTTTCCCTTCCTCTTCTACCGAGTCTACTTTGACAAATATCTGCATCTTTTCTCCTTTCAAGGTAACTATCATCTCATCATGCAATAAGTAATCTGCCCAAATGGGGTAAGAAAATGAAGAGAGGATTTATTTTTAAGCTTCAAAATCCAAAGAAGCAAAGATACAAAGAACAAGTTATTAAAATTATTATTTACTATTAACCAAAGAGGACTTATGATTAAATTAATTCTTTTGTTTTTATCTATTTTTAAATTTTAATTTTTAATTTTTAATTTCTCATCATGCTTTGTCCTCTCTGTAACCAAATTTTAATAGCAATTACCGTCCATACAGAACAGCATGGAAGTTTTAAAGTCGACCATTGCGGGCGCTGCGGCGGCAACTGGTTTGACAAGTATGAAATCAACCGTCTTGCCTACCAGGAGGTCATCAGGCTGGGAAGTATCACCAACTCATTTAATAATGAAGAAATTTATCCCAAGGAAGAATTTCTTTGTCCTATAGACCATCTGCCGCTTATCAAATTTACCGGCAGTAGCGTCCCCTACAACATCACCATCCGCCGTTGCCTCAAATGCGCCGGAGTTTTTGTGTCGCAAAAAGATTTACTGAAATTTAAAGACCAGCAAAGACAGAAAATTAATCTTTTGAAACATCTGAATCTGCCTTTCCCTACAGTGGCTGCCGTATTTATCCCCATCTTTTTCGCCGGAGTCCTCCTGTTTTCCACATTTTTAACTGTATCAAAAGTCAAAGAGTCACAGGATAACCAAGCCAAAGCACGGGAAATGATCACCTCTGTCCAAACTGTCCCCGTCAATTCTCAAACCACAGGAATTATATTCATCACATCCGATCCCGTTACCGCCTCAATTACATACTGGTCCAACCCTTTAAATAAAAAAACCATAATAGTATCCGAAACTCCCAAAACTGTCCACTCCGCCATATTGAAAAACCTTGGTGAAGAAACCGACTATAAATACCAGATTACACTCGGACTAACCAATAATTCCCAAACCACCTCCTCAGAATACTCATTTAAGACGCAGTAATAAAAAGGGTTAAGTCATTCCGGGCACCAGATCACCCATACCAATCCTTCGCTCGAGCGCATCTCTGTCACCATTACTAAACTAGAAGTCATCTTAATACTGTCATTGCGAGCGTAGCGAAGCAATCCCTGCCTGCCGGCAGGCAGACCCTTCATGGTTAAAGAATAAGTTTTGAGATAGGCTCTATTTCCCTCAATATTTGCTTTTCATATCCCTAAGTACTATATTTACGTCACTTATATCTCACCGTTTTTCCCTCTCCATAGAGGGAGGACCAGGGTGAGGTTACAATCTTCCTCTCCTTGCTCTACTGGGGAGGATACAAGCTGCTCTGGGAAAAATGCAGCGAAAAGTTCAAGAAGAGAACAGTGATCGTGATGGTCTGGCTCGCTGGACTACTCCTCGCCGTCGTCTATGTAATATTGGCACCGTGGGGACTGATAGTAATATCGCTTGTAATCGCGTACAAGCTGATAAATCCTATCAGTCGTTTGGAGTGGATTCCAACGGTCTTCCTAGGGTTGGCTTTTACTTTCGTTTTAACGATAGCAGACCTAGTACCAGATCTTCGCTTGGGTCTGGTACTTTGTGTCCTAATCGCCGCCAATGATATTCTCCACAAACGCGATCTGGACGACATGTGGAGTTTGGAAACGTTGAAAATCGTAGCGCCAAGCATTATCCTCATATTGCTCAATAACATCCTAGCCGTTCCCTTTCTCGCGTACTGGGCAGCCACATATTTCGTGGCACTCATGGCTTGGCAAAACCGGCTATGGCGTTACCGAGCGCGCGGCGCGGCTTGGACCGAATAACAACTGAATAGAAACCCTGAGCTAGGGAGGCGCGTCGCGCAAAGCGACACAAACCACGCGACGCGCCCTCCCTTTTCTTTATAATCCAAATCTTTTGACTACTATTCCACTTGCTGTTATTTAATTTTTAAATTTATTCAATTTATTTTTCTCCCAATAGTGCGATACCCCTTTTATGCTTCAAAAGAACCTCCGCGGATATTATAAGAAAATATTTCCTAAGATAAAGATATACAGCAGTATTAAAGTTGGAAGAATGAAAACCGACAAAATCATGCGGCCGCTTGAGTTTGTCGGAGAAGTTGCGGTTGATAACTGTTTTTTAGTGATTTAGTCGATAAATTTAACCCTATGGAGAAAGGATGAGCCATAAAGAGAAATCATTGACCAGTGTTTGGAAGTCCCATACCCTTTGTTAAGTCCCCACTTATACTTTTTCCCGTTTTCCCTATCTAACTTCCTCATTAGTTTATCCCGATAAACTTTGGCCACTATTGAAGCTGCGGCAATGGAAATACTTTTCTGATCGCCCTTAATAATAGCCTCCTGACGGTCTAAACCAAAACCCGAAAGTCTGGGAATTTTGTGAGGACCATCGACTAATATGGTTGTTGAATTAGGAATTATGAATAATGAATCATGCACTTTATCTTCCATAATTCTTAATTCACACTTCATAATTCTATTTACAGCACGCTTCATCGCCCTCTCCGTCGCGCTCACAATTCCCAACTCGTTAATCTCCGCCACCGACGCCTCCCCTATCCCTATATGAAAATATTTAATTATCTCTTTTGCCAGTCTCTCCCTCTCCCTGGCTTTTAATCTCTTCGAATCATCTATTCCTAGTTTTAAAATCTCTTTGCATCTTTGAGCTTTGCTTCTTTGAAGCTTCTCTTTTCTCTTACTGTCATCAACCTTTTTTCCCATGATTCCTGATTCTTGATTCATAATTCTAAATAAACATGCTCCTGCTACCACGGGTCCAGCCAGCGCTCCTCTCCCCACCTCATCCACTCCTATTACAAATAAATTTTGGTCCCAATATTTTTGTTCAAACGAAAAGTCAGGAAGCATATTTTAATAGCTAATTGCTGATTGTTAATTGCCGGTAGTTAATTGTTAACAGGATAACTATTTTGAAAAAATATTTAAAGTGGAAAAAGAATTTTAGCTTGTACAAAGTATGTAACGATCGTTACATAAAATGTACAAACTAATTAATTAGCAAGGTAATTTTACAAAATTTTGGCCGATCGGCCAAAATAATGTAAACTTGTGAAGTGAAATTATATTCACTCAATTGAAGGGACGAAAATATTTTGACATTTAGAATTTGATCAGTATCCGTGGAAATCCGTATTTAATCCGTGTTTATCTGTTCTTCTTTAGATCTTGAGGCTTTTTAGGTATTTGCGGAATTCACCGTTAATATCAGAGTGGCGGAGGGAAAATTCGACTACGGTTTTGAGATATTCCAATTTGTTGCCGGTATCGTAATATTTGGCGTTTTTGATCTCGCAGGCATAGACGGGCATAACTTTGATAAGTTCGTCTATGGCATCCGGAAGCCATAACTCCCCGCTTCTGCCCGGTTTTAAATTTCTGATGATATTAAAAATCTCAGGAGGCAATATGTATGCACCGTGGGTAGCCAGATTTGAAGGCGCCTCCCGCGGATCCGGTTTTTCTACGATTTTATTTATTTTGTATACGTTTCTTTTTACTTTCGTGACGTCGGCAATCCCGTATCTTTTCATGTCTTCCTTGTTTTCTATTCTGACTGCAGATATCACGGGTACCTGAAATTCTTCATACACTTCTATCATTTGCCTGACTCTAGGAGGATCGGAATAGATAAATTCGTCGCCCCACGCCACCACAAAAGGTTCATTTCCTATGACCTGTTCTGCACAAAGAACGGGAGTCGCGTTTCCATATGGACCTTTTTGCCGGACATAGATAAAATTAGCCATATCAGCTATTCTTCTGACTTCTTTGAGTTCTTTTGATTTACCGGCTTCTTCAAGCCTTTTTTCCAGTTCAAAAGGATAATCGAAATGGTCTTCGATCGATCTCTTGTGCCATCCGGTAATCATTACAATATCCGTAATTCCGGAGGCCACCAACTCTTCCACTACGTATTGAATAACCGGTTTATCGACAATCGGAAGCATCTCTTTGGGCATAGCCTTGGTCTGAGGAAGGAAGCGGGTACCAAATCCCGCGGCAGGAATGACGGCTTTTCTGATTTTTGATGAAAATTTATTGGCCACGGAAAAGATCATAACATATCATATTTTTAAAAGTCAATTAAATTTAAGATAGGATACTGAAAAAAAGCTGAGAAATTATTTCTTTATTTTTTAAGCAAATTTTGTGCGTTCTCCAGTTCTTTTTCGGCCAAATCCCAATTTGGGGAAAGTTTCAAAGCATGTTTATAAGAATCAATCGCCTCCCCGATTTTACCCTGTTGCTTCAATACTTCACCCATATGAAGATAAACCCCGCGTGTATCAGGAACCAGATCTTTTTCCATTTGAAAATATTTTAATGCCGCATCCGGATGTCCCAAATCCAAGTAAACTAATCCAATTAGATCAATATCATTGGGATCTGTAGACGTAATTTGACTTAATTTTTCCGCAACGGGCAGATTTTCCTCCTGGTATTTCTTATCCAAATTTACTCCTGCGTAATAATTTAGAAGTAAAAGTTGCCGGACGTTTCTGATGTCTTCCGGGGATATTTTCAATGCTTCCTCAGCTGCTTTTTTGGACAGGAAATAATATTGGTCTGCCAGCTCCTTATCTTTATCTTTGTTGTTCAACATCTCACTTAAATGGTATCTGGATACATCCCGTCTGTATATATCAAAATAAGGATTTAGAACAACAGATTTGTTCAGGTCTTCTATGCGACCGGTGGAAGCATAATAATCGGCAATTACGAGATGATAAATCAGGTATAAAAGTATGGGAGTCGAAAACAGGAAAAGCATGGAAAGTTTTCTTAAGCCTCTTCCTATTTTTAATGGTTCCCCGAATATAACAAGTCCTGCCATCACCCAGAACATCAGCATTACTTCCGCTGTTTGATAATAGAAAAGACCGTGGAGAGAGATGATAATAAGTGACCAGAATATTGCCTGATTCAACTTATTTTGCACTCCTTCCTGATAAGCGGTATTTAGAATATTTTTCAGAAAAATCAGGTAAATAATAAGTCCGACTAACCCGACACCGGCAAAAAGTTGAAGATAATAATTCCGCGCCTGACCCGGCCCGACCGCGCTTTCTTCCGGGCTTCTGTTATATACAACCGGCCGATATTTGAAAAAAGTAAAATAAGTGGTTTCCGGACCGCTGCCGAAAAGCTGTCTGACCGGTTCCCGGTTTATGGACGCATTCCAAACCCCTTCCCACTCTGCCAAACGAAGGTTTAAGCTGCTGCTAGTAAAACTTTGGACAGTCGAAGGAAAAGACCGGAACATTACTCCGGAAAAAATAAGGAGCAGCAAACCGAACAATATTGAAGCCACAATTTGAGCGGGTCTGACTCTCCTCAGATTAATTATAAGTTTTAAAGGGTTTGCCAGACAAAATAAGATTAGAATAATAAATAATAAAAGAAGGCTGCTCCGGCTAAATGTGAGAAGAAATGCCAGTAATATGAAAAAGAAACCGTCCCAATATAAAAGCCTCGTCCATTTATGCTTCTCTTCCCAAAAAAGATAAAATGCGATAGGCAGCACTGAAATCAGATAAAAAGCGAGCCTATTCGGTTGACCGACTGTGGAATAAATCCGGAAAATATAATCCCCTGTTTTGATAAAGTGATTTAAGTACTGATAAATACCAATTACGGAAACCGCAATAGCCGACAGAAATATGGATTGCAAAATAATTTTTTTCTCTTTTTGGAACTGTACAGCGACCAGAAAAACTAATATCAGAAAAAAAAGATAAACCAAACCTCCGGTAAAGTATCCGTAGAAACCAAGAAAAGACGTGAGAGGGGCAATGGAAAATATAGAAGAAAATGTATATGAAAGAAATAAAAACGCTAAAGGAAGGAGTATCTTTCTATCCGGCACTTCTATTTTTTGGTTTTTAAATAAATATATGGCACCGGAAAATAAAAATACGATCCCGAAGAAAAGAAATACCGCATACTTGGTAAACTCAAAGCCGAGCCGAAATAGCGGAAAGTAAGCAAGAGGAAGGAGGTTTAAGAGGAATAATAAGGTGGAAAGGAGGAGCATTCTTATCTTATTGCCCGAGCCTGTCGAGGGCTTATTCTTCAACATAGGTTATATTTTACCCCAAACTCCTTTTATTAGCTTTTCCTTCTTTATTCTGGACCATCCATGTATTTGTCTCTCTCTTATCCTTGCTAACTCTAAATCTTCATACTCTTCCAAATACACAAGTCTTCTTACAGGATGTTTTGCAGTATATTTTCCACCTAATCCTGAAAGATGTTGATCATATCTTAATTCCGGTTTCCAGGTCATTCCTACGTAATAACTTCCATCGACACATTCCAAAATATAAACAAACCATTTCCACTTGTTCATATGTACCCTTCGACTCCCCCGACTTACGTCGGGATCGCTCAGGGAATATTCCTTATTGCCTGAGCTTGTCGAAGGCTTATTATACCCTTCGACTCTCCCACAGCTGACGGGCTCAGGGAATATTTATTAATGCCCGAGCCTGTCGAGGGCCGGACATTATTTCTTCTCAAAATACAGTGTCACCGTGGACTCGACAGTCTGGATTCCCGGTTCTATCTCCGGCCCGCCTCCTCCGCGGCCATCAACTGTGGCTGACATTTTATTGTAAAGGATGGGCATCGGGGAATTGGGTGAAGATTCCACAATGTTTACAATTTTTCCAAGCCTGATTCCGAGCGTCCTGGCCAATTCCTCTGCCTGTTCTTTGGCATTTTCTATCGCTTTATCCCTGGCTTCTTTCCTGTATTTCTCAGGACTTCCCACCTCAAAGCGGGTTCCCTGTATCAGATTGGCTCCTGAATCAGCAGCCTTATTTACAACATCTGTAACTATCCGCATATTGATTACTTTTATGGTTAAAGAGGCATTGCCGTTGTATCCGCTGATCGTATTTTCGTTGTTGGCATATTTATAATTAGGATTTACTGAATAGTTTGAAGTTTTAATATCCTTTTTCTCTATCCCCAGCTCTTTCATAGATGAAACAATTTTATTATTTACATCATCTATCTCCTTTTTGGCCGCCTCCACAGTAGGTGCTTGTACCGTAATTCCCACATCGACATAGGCAGTATCCGGCACCGCCTCAGTCTTCCCTTCCCCGACTACTGCCAGTTCCGTGGATTTAGTTGTAGTAGTAATAGTCAGCGGATAGGAAATGTCAAAAATTTTAATCACAGCGAGCGATCCCACTATAATGCCAAAAACTGCCAAAACGGTAAATATTTTATCGAAAGAATTATTTTTTTCCATATATCTATATTTAACTATTTTACGGAAGAAAAAACAATAGCGTAGCGATACTATGTGCCGATGCCAATATACTAATGAATACGAATAATACTAATCCGGAATTCGTATAAATAGTATCAATTCGTATATTTGCATCGATATTCTATTCGTATCATTAGTATTATTCGTATATTCGCATCGAATATGGTAATAGTTTCATAATAATCCTGCGAGAAATCTGTAAGAAACCTCCTATTTCCCTCTTTTGCCATCTATAATCATCTGGCAAATGAAAAAAAATATAGAGAAACTTTATAATTCAGCCTTGAAATTCCTGACTCCGCTATCTCTTGCCGAGGCATACAAAGTGATTGTGGAGGAAGCCAAAACACTGGTGGGTGCCAAATACAGTTCAATATTTGTCATGGACAAGGGTCATGCAAAAAGAGCTTACACTACTGACTCTGCCCTTTATAAAGTGAGTCCCAGAAAAAACGGCCTGGTCTACAGAAGTTTCAGAGAAAAAAGTCTCATCGTAATGGAAAATAAGAAATTGGCCAAAACTCATCCCGCTTTTAAACATCTGGGAGGAGGCTGTGATGCGATTATAGCTCTTTCTTACGGTGAACTTACCTTGGCAGTGCTCTCAGTAATTTCGGAAAACTGCTTCACCGACGATGATCTGGAACAGCTCCAACTCTTCGGTCCGATGGCGACCCTTGCCATCAGAAAAACTCTTCTTTTTACCCGGCTGGAAGAATCCCTCAAATCCCGGGATTTATTTATTTCAACTGCCGCTCATGAGATCAAGACACCCCTTACCTCAATTTTTGCTTATACAGAGATGATTAAAAGGGAAGCCGGGCTAGGACAAACATTAAACAGAGAATATATAGATAGACTTTACCGCGAAGAAATTCGACTGGCCAAACTTACCAACGAGCTTCTGGCTATCGGCCAGATAAAAACGGGCAGGTTTAAATTTGAGATGGGAACATGCGACCTGACCAATGTACTAAAACAGGCAATGCTCGATATCAAAAATAATTATCCACGCCATAAGTTTAAATTTAATAATAAGCTTAAGGACAAAGCCGCTATTTTATACGGGGACGAAGGGAAGCTCATCCAGCTTTTTTTAAATCTCTTTGCCAACGCAGCCAAATACACTTCCCCGGAAAAACCGGTCAAAATAAATCTGTCCAGCTATCCCCGATCGTATAAAGTAGACGTCCTAGACTCTGGTGCAGGTATCAGCCGGGAAGATCTGCCGAATATATTCAGGAAATTTTACAAAGGCGAAAATGCACGGAAAGAAGGGGTGGGATTGGGACTATATCTGGTCAAATATATCGTCGATACACATAAGGGAAAGATAAATATCACATCAGGAATAAATAAAGGCACGAAAGTCACTGTAATTTTACCAAAAAAATGATATGCGAAAAGAAGAGAGATTACAGGCAGGAGGCGAGAGAAGATTAAGAATAGTACGCCGTGATCATCAGAGAGAAGTGGTCTTCCATAAAAGAGGAGAAGTACCTCTCACCGATTATGAATACCGGCGCCTCCGGAGACAGTTTAGAAATACAAAGTCTGTACATTTCCTGGAAGATCCTGCTCTCCACCCCAACCTCCTTTCAATTACGGATAAATTCCTCGACCATTTTTTTCAGAATACCCGGAACCCGCATCTTTTTATATTTGAGGGAGGAGCGGGAGTCGGGAAAACCTATTCTACGGGAAAAGTAGAAACATATTTTAAGGAAACCTACAGGAGAAAAGGAGGAAAAGATGATCTGAATCTCAAGGTGATCCGTTGGGACGATCTGGAAAAATACGTCGATGAAAATGTCGTTGCTTTAAATATCAACAGATTTTTTCACCTGCGCCCTCAGGATGAGATCAGCCGGATGATTACGACGATGATGAATATAAAAGAACAAAGAGCGGGAAAGAAATTTAAAAACAGAAATAAAGAATATTGGAAAATAGTAAGGGAATTATCTAAACAAAAACCTATCCCTCCTGAAGCACTCCATCCGGAAATACTCCTTTTGGCTACCCATGCACTTCTTGCTATGAAAATATCTGAAAATATAAAAGAAGGAAAACCCAATACTATCATCCTGGTAGACAAAATGGGGGTCACTGCTTCTCCTGCATCTCTGCACTTCAAAAGACATACCGATCCATTTAATGAACATAAAAACTACGGATCATTGTTGGTTCGTGCCATCAAATCACACCAACCTCCATTTGAAGAGAAAACTGAAACTTATGTGGCCCATGTGGGAGTAAACCATGATCCGAAAGTTGATGTCCTGGATATGTGGAGAGATCTTATCATGAAGGCCAAAAAGATAAAAAATGAAAGGGAAAAAATGAATTTTGCGAACCAAATAGCCAAAATTTTCAAACGACGCAGATTTAAATCACCCGAAGAATTGGCAGAGTTCCCAGGAGGCTCTTCATTTGAAGGTTTAAAACAAGCCCGTCTTGCTCAAGCCAAGTCTGTATTTGAAGTTTTAAAAAAGGAAATAATTACAGGCAGAGAAATTATCAATCTCCCCCGGGATTTTCGGGAAGTGATCTGGAGACTTATACCTCCGGAAATAGCCAGAAACCTGATAAATCAGGATCCTGTATTTTTACGCCTATTTACTAGAAGAAGAATGAAGCTTGCGGAAATAGAAAGGTCATCCTCCCGGGATTTGAGGGAAATAATCAGGGCAATAAGGGAAATTACACCGATTGCCTATAAATACTGGGGACTGAGAAAACCGCTCAAAGGAAAGGCTTTGGAGGAAGAAATCAGCCGCGAACTTTGGGCTTATACACTGATACTTTCATCAGCCAGAATTGCTGAAATCATAGGAAAAGGTTTTGCCGATGAAAGAGCCGTAATATTAAATAAACCATCAGACGAAGCAATTCCGGACCTAAGAAAACTTCGTAAAAACCTTCCCTCCATCCCGACTCCCCCATCCCGCCCCATGGTAAATCTGGTATATCTTTATAGTGATTGATTGATTCTGAAAATTGGCCGGAAATATGGTAAAATCACCTTATGAATAATCCTCCTCCAAATCTCCAGGGAATTTTATGGTTCTCTGACATACATGATCTGGATATTGAGAGAAAAAACTATATCATCCATCAAATATTATCCCTCGGAGTACTTTGGGGAGCTTAAATGGCTTTTCAGAACGTATCCGATAAAAGAAATCATAAGTGTTTTCGTGGAAAGACCCGCCAAAATATACACTTTTTCTTCTTATAATTTCTGCAAAAATATCCTCCTCGGACTTGAAGACATAAAACTCAAAGAAGAAAAATATGTCAAAACTCCGAAAATCTTTTGATTTCGATATTTTTCTGCCCAAACCCATCACGCGCCCTTTTTTTAAAAAAATTACGGACATATTCGGGACTGATATTTCGACAAGAGTCTCTACCGGTGACATATTGCTTATAGAACTCCCTCAAAAGATAGAAATCCATTTGTCTATGTCTGGTATAAAAATCTTTACAAATTTATTCCGAGCGCCGTAATCGGGTTCTTGGCGGGCTGGTTGATTGGCCTTATAGTAATCTCGCCACAAATGTTTAAGGGGCCTATCTAAGACGCCAAAAAGGAGGGCCTTGGTCTGATACTCGTCTGGGTAGCACTCTTCAGTGCAAACCGAGATAAAATTAGCAGGATCGCATAAATAACAAGGGAGTTATGGTATATTTTACCGATGGATTTGTGGCGGGTGCCACAAAAAAGTTTAGTTAGTGCGCCTACCTGCCGGTAGGCAGGGGTTGTATCGTTTTGAAAATTTGCTTTATAGATCACCACTAATGCGCCATCTACGGAAATGGTATTACGACCTGGGACACGATCGTGTCTGAAGTGGTAAATATTCACAGAATTGGTCTTCATTTATCCTCTGTGCTATACTTTATCCAATGAAAAAAGAAACACTCCCTTGGCTTACCCAGGCAAAAGAACATTATGAAGATGCTTTATATCTTTATAATGGCAGTCGTTATTCAATGGCTGTCTATTGCTGTCATCAAGCTCTTGAAAAGATCATCAAGGCAGCTATCGTAGAATTTGCTGGCATTACTCCACCTAAAATTCATAATCTCGATGCTTTAGCCAGACAATCTCAACAAGAATTCAGTGAAGAATGGCTTGCTGATCTGGCTGAAATTACCCGTCATTTCTGGCGTGTCCGCTATCCTGATTTTCAAACCTACGTTTATACTTCCAAAGAAAAAGTAGATCCGACTGTCGAAAAAACCAAGGAGATTTACCTATGGATATCGAAAAAGTTCAACCAGAAATAAAGAAATACCTGCAGAACGTCGAAAAGCGTATACGTATCAAGGAGGCTTTGCTTTTCGGATCGCTTGCGGAAGGAAAAACCAGTGAAACAAGCGACGTAGATATAATTGTTGTTTCTACCGATTTTGAAAAGCTCGATCCGGACGAACGAGCCCGTTTGTTGTACCGTGCGAGCGTAGGATTTCCTTATGATCTCCATGTCTTCGGAATGACACCGGATGAACTCCGGGATGCTTCAAATCTCACCACCATAGGAAAGGTGATAAATTCCAAAACTATTTCTATACATTAATCTTATCCCTCAAAAGGGTTAACGGGTACTGGCTGTATTGTTTGAAAATTGGGTTA
>Ga0209211_10009592_pt1 | contig 12851 bp, 13 predicted proteins | sample RifGroA2_FD_183992 | JGI IMG/M metagenome (GOLD analysis project Ga0209211, IMG submission 183992) | Groundwater microbial communities from Rifle, Colorado, USA - Groundwater A2 (SPAdes) (version 2) | ecosystem: Environmental > Aquatic > Deep subsurface > Groundwater | place: Rifle, Colorado... | reverse complement strand
GGAAACTGCATCCAGCCGTTGGCCACGAGAATCCAGACCGCCGAGAGGTTGGAGCCCACGGCCACCATCCAGGTGGAAAAGAGATGGAAACCCTTGGAAACCCTGTGCCAGCCGAAAAACATCACGGCAAAAAAGGTCGCCTCGATAAAGAAGGCGAAGATGCCCTCAATGGCCAGGGGCGCGCCGAAGATGTCCCCCACCATCCAGGAGTAGTTGGACCAGTTGGTGCCGAATTCGAATTCCAGAATGATGCCGGTGGCCACCCCGATGGCGAAGTTGATGCCAAAGAGGGTCATCCAGAATCTGGTCAGTTTTTTCCATTCCTCATTGCCGGTTTTGACGTAGATGGACTCAAAAAAGGCGATGAGAAAGGACAGCCCCAGGGTCAACGGCACAAAAATCCAGTGATACATGGCGGTCAGGGCGAACTGCGCCCTGGCCCAGTCCACCGTAGTCAAAAGTTGATCTCCCACGATACCCTCCTTGTGTGTGCTGGCGGCAAGATTGAACTGCCGCCATGGTTATGAAAATGCGGTAAAAAAAATTAAGACAGACCTGCATGCCTCAGCGGCCGGCAGGCATTCTGGTAAGATTTTCCAGCACATGCCCGGCCCGGTCGTGCTCGTTGGTAAAATTGGCCTTCAGATAGTTCGGGAAAAAGAAAAGCTTGAGGACGGCAAACATGATGAACAGTTTTATGGCGATGATCTTCCACAGGGTTTTTCCCACCGCCATGGCGCGGAAGCCGTCTCGATAAAAAAGGTAAAGCTGCTTTGGCAGTGCGGTCATGGGCGCCTTCCTTCCCCGGACAAAAACGATCCTGTTATATTGTTGTATATGGAGGACATTTCCCCGGTCAAATCAATTCGTTCCGAGTGGCCGGTTATAAGCGCCAGGCAAGGGGGAATCGCTCAGGCAGCAGGCATCCTCGGCGGCCAGATCGGCAAAGTTCGTCTCTTGCAGGGTGGCCCGGAGCTGTTGGTTGGCCTTGTCCCATACCCGGTGCACGGAGCAGAGCGCGCTGTTCCGACAGGATTCTGGCCGGCTCACGCAGTCGTTGAGGGAGATCTCACCGATGATCGCTTCGATGACGGCAAGCAGGGTGATCTCCGACGGCTCGGCCAGCAGACGGTAGCCGCCGCTTGCCCCCTGGAGGATCTCGATAATCCCGGCGCGGGCCAGCTGCTGGGCGATCTTGGCCAGAAAATCAGGGGGGATGTCGGTGCGGGCGGCGATCTCTTTTCTGCTGACCAAAATCCCCCGGCCATGTCTGGCAAGGTGCAGGATGCAGCGTATTCCATATTCTCCGGCGCGGGTAAGTCTCATGGCTATTCAGTCCAATGGCAAACAAGATATATAAGATGTTATTAGTCTTATATAGAAAAGGGAGGCATGGTGTCAAGAAAAAAAAATCGGCGGCGGAAGAGGAACCGTCAGACCAGGTAATGAGGCCGCAGCTCACGGCGCGGACTGCAGGGCGGCGAGGGCCTCCCGTGCCAGATCGGCCGTGGGAATCTGGTGTAGCTGGCCGGCCGTATAGAGGCTGACGGCGGAGGTCGCCTGCAGGAGTTTTTCGATTTTGGGGGCGGCGGCGCGGACGCCCAGCAGGCCAAGGGCGCGGGCGGCCAGAGCCTGCACCGTCTGGTCGTCGGAGTCCAGATAGGGGAGCAGATAGCAGGGTGCCTGCCAGGCGTGGAGAAGCTCGGGGTGGACCTGGGCCAGGCGGCCTATTCCCCACATGAGGCCGCGCTGGAGGCTGGGCAGTTCCAGATAAAAGCCGTCCTCCCGCATGAAAGAGACCAGGATATGGGAGTATTCCCCGGCCAGTCCATCATGACAGGCCAGGCATTCCGCCAGGGCCTCCGGCGTGCCCCAGCCGATGCCGCCGGATTCATCGTTGAGGTTCCACATGAAACGGCGCATGACGATGCGGGCCGCCTCCAGCTCCTGGTCGGCCAGCCGGGCCACGGTCGTGCCCATGGCGGCAACGGCGTTCCATTTTGTTTTTTCCGAAGCGCTGCAGATTCCGGAAAATAAGGAGTTGAGCAGCTTTTCCGGCGGGTATCCGGCCAGGGCGGCGAGGAGATCCTCAAGTTCCGCCTGCCCCAGCAGCGCCAGGATTGCCTTCTTGATGCCTCGCTGGCTTACCGCCATAGGTTTTCCCCTGGAACAAGATCCTGGCCGCGAATCGCCATGGGCAAAGGGCTGCCTGGCTACTTGCGCATGGCTTCGGCGATCAGGCGGCCAAGTTCCGAGCAGGCCTCCAGCGATTCATGGTTGGGCACATTCTTGATCTTGACCCCCTCGCCTATGATGGCAAAGCCCATGTCCGTCATGTGGCCGGTGAGGTGTTTTACCGCCTCGCCGCTCCAGCCGAAGGAGCCGAAGGCCGCGCCGATCTTGCCTTTCGGGCGCAGCCCCTTCATATAGGTAAGGATGTCGGCCATGGCCGGCATGATGTTGTTGTTCAGGGTTGGCGAACCGAGGATGACTGCCCTGGCCTCAAGCACCTCGGTGATGATGTCGCTGCGGTGGTTTTTGCGGGCATGCAGCAATTTTATCTGGGTGATCCCTTCGCGTTGCAGGGAGTTCAGCACGGCCTTGGCCATTTTTTCGGTGCTCTGCCACATGGTGTCGTAGATGATGATCGCCTTGTCCTTGGTTTCTCCCCGGCTCCAGCGGTCGTAGGCCTCAAGAATGGTCTGGGGCGAGCTGCGCCAGACCACGCCGTGGTCCGGGGCGATCATCTCGATTTGCAGCCCCAGCTCCTTGACCTGGGTCAGCAGTTTCTGGACGAGGGGCGAGAAGAGCATGAGGATGTTGGCATAATACATGCCCGCGTGCATCATGAGTTCATGGGGGTCCACCTCATCGTCGAAGCGCTCCGAGGTGGCCCAGTGGTGGCCGAAGGCGTCGCTGGAGATGAGCAGTTTTTCTTCGGGAATATAGGAGAACATGCTGTCCGGCCAGTGCAGCATCTTGGTTTCGAGAAACTGCACCGTCCGCTGGCCGAGGCTGATGGAATCCCCGGTGGCCACGACTTCGTACGGCCAGTCTTCCCGGTGGAAATGCTCGAGCAAGGCCTTTTTGCCCATGGGCGAGCAGAAGATCTTTTCCGGTTTGATAAGATCGATCAGCTCCGGCAGTGAGCCGGAATGGTCCATCTCCACATGGTTGACGATGATATAGTCGATCTTGCTCGGGTCTTCCAGCACCTGATGGAGATGGTGGATCAGGTCGCCCTTGAGCTCTTTTTTCACGGTGTCGAACAGGGCGATCTTCTCGTCCTTGACCAGATAGGCGTTGTAGCTGGTGCCCTTATCCGTGGAGTAGCCGTGGAAGTCGCGGATGTTCCAATCCACGGCGCCAACCCAGTAGATATCCTTTTTAATCTCTGTCGCAGCCATGTCGTCCTCATCTGTAAAAAGGCTGCCCACCGTTTCCGGCGGGCAGGTGGTTGATCTTTTTGCTCCGGGGTGTTTTTTGCCGGGAAGCAGGCGCGGCGCTACTTCCCCGTGGTCGGCGGCGGGGTAAAGACCCGCTGGCCCAGGGTTGCGTCCAGGGTGAAAAGGGCGGTGGTATCCTTGCCGATAAGCCTGAGCTTGTTAAGCACCGCACCGACATTGGCCTCCTCCTCGACCTGCTCCGAGACAAACCACTGCAGGAAGATGTTGCTGGCATGGTCTTTTTCTTCCAAGGCCAGATTGACCAGCTTGTTGATCAGGCCGGTCACCTTCTGCTCGTGGCTGAGAACCTCCTGAAAAACGTGGAGGGTCGATTTCCATTCTATGGGCGGCTGCTTGATGGCCTTTAAGGTCACGCGGCCGCCCCGCTCGTTGAGATAGCCGAGGAGCTTCATGCCGTGGCACCACTCCTCCTGGGTCTGGACCTGCATCCATTTACCCGCGCCGGGCAAGCCGACGGAGTCGAACCAGGTGCTCATGGACAGGTACATGTATGAAGAATAGAATTCCGCGTTGATCTGCTCATTGAGAGCCTTTTCCATTGTTTTGCTCAGCATCTCAAGCCTTCCAGAGTCCGTGGAGATTGCAGTATTCGCGGGCGCTGACCTGGCTCGCGTCCACGGCGAAAAAAGCCTCCGGGGCATCGCCGGGTTTGAGGAACTGGCGGTAGGCCTTGTCGCCGGCGATAAGCTCGATCCATTCGATATAGTGCTTTTCCTCCATGGGATGGGCAACGGACCCGACCTTTACCTTGTAGCCGCCAGCCACCTTTTCGATTACCGGCACATGTTTTTCCTTGGCCGCGTCCACGGTGTTCGCGGTGAGCAGGGTCATGGGCTGGCCGCAACAGACGAGCTCGCCGTCCCCGCCGTGCAGGACCTCAACGATGTTGCCGCACACTTCACATTTGTACACCTCGAGTTTTTCAGCCATGGTGTTCCTCCTTGGTTATTAGCTTAGGGGCCGTTAAAAAATAACCATTACATTCTTTCACCCAGAGGGCATAAGTTTCGTTTGAGCAGGCAAGCTGCTCAACTCAGCTTTATCTATTTTATTACGGCCCCTTATGCCGCTTACGATATGAGATGTTACAGTTATTTATTTACGACGGCTTACCAGTTTTCGCCGTGCAGTTCGAAATGCGCCTGGGCATGGTCGCAGGCCAGGCATTTCTCGGGGGCTTCGGCGCTCTGGTGGAGATAGCCGCAGTTACGGCAGCGCCAGGTTACTTCGCTGTCTTTTTTGAAAACCCGGTCTTTTACGATATTGGCCATGAGATCCCGGTAGCGTTTTTCATGCTGCTTTTCTGCTACGGCGATGGCGAGGAATATCCCGGCTATGTCGGGAAAGCCTTCCTCTTTGGCAATTGCCGCAAATTCAGGATACATGATGGTATGTTCATAGTTTTCCCCCGCCGCCGCCTCGCTCAGGTTTTCCAGGGTAGTGCCGATAACCCCGGCCGGAAAACGGGCGGTTATCTCGACCTCGCCGCCTTTCAGCATCTTGAACAGCCGTTTGGCGTGTTCCTTTTCCTGGTTGGCTGTTTCCGTGAAAATCTCGGATATTTGCACAAAACCATCTTTTTTTGCCTGGGAGGCGAAGTAGGTGTACCGGTTGCGGGCCTGGGATTCACCGGCAAAGGCGGTGAGAATGTTTTTTTCGGTTCGGGTGCCTTGCAAAGAAACCATCCTGCTAATCTCCTTTGAGGAACGCAATTATATTATCTGGAAAAGTAGTTTGGTTTTTTTGTAATGACTCGAATGGCCATTCTGCAGTTGTTCAGGTGGAGATGATCTGTGGGTACTGGAGGCCTTGCTGCGTGTGTTGTTCAGTCCCGACCAGACCAAAACCCGAACAATCTGAACAGTTGTTTTTTTTTATTGTACATGTTTCTCGGTGGCCTGTGTGGAAAAAATCAGGCCGCCTAGAAAATCAGGACTGGCACTGCGGACAGATACCGGTGAATTCCAGACGATGCCGGAGAATGGTGAAGGAGGTCAGCTTGCTTGCTGCTTTTTCCACATTGAAATCAGGGGGAAGATCAAGGTCGTCAACCCGGCCGCACTGGTTGCAGCGCACATGATAATGGACATGGGCCGCAGCGTCGAAACGCTTCTGAGTACCGCCGATATCGAGTTTTTGGATGATCCCGCATTCGGACATGATCTCAAGATTGCGGTAGACCGTGCCCAGGCTGATTTTCGGCAACCGCTTGCGCACCATCTGATAAAGCAGATCAGCGGTGGGGTGTGAGGTCACACTGCACAGTTCATCGAGAATGATCTGGCGTTGCTTGGTTATTCGCAGGCTGTGATTGTTGAGTTGCGACATGAGTTCCCTCCTGAAATGAGAATAATTCTTATTACAGGAAGATCAAGGGTGCCGCAAGATGTTTTTTTCCAGGTTCCGGGGCCTTTGCCTTTTCATGATGCCATGCAGTTTGCCTATCAGGCGCAACCCGGAAATCGTTGACTCCCGTCATTACGGCAGGGGGGCAAACTCTGCCTTTTCGGACAGTTGCCGCAAGATTGCTATAAAACACCCAATAGCGAGGCATCCTTGCTAAGTTCCGCAGGATCCTGCAGGGGACCCAAGGGGTTCTTTTTGTAGATCTCTCCTGCAATGTGAGGTTGGCCTTCCCAGAGTTTGTACACCACCAGATCGTCCACCAGGACAAGGAAGGCGGAAAAGCGCCAGCCGGTCTGGGCAGTCTCGCGTTTGAAGCGAAAAAGATCAAGGAAGAGGTTGCCGTGCCGTTGACTCTTAAGGTTTTCTATTTTCATTTCATAGGCTACACAGGAATCTTTTGCCTCTATGCAGCCGCGGAGACCGGGGGGGAGATCAGCCATGGTGATATTGGTGTTGGGCATGAATTTGGCGATGATGGCCAGGTAATTGTGGATCTGGACGTTGGCGGTCTGGTACGGGTTGAAACCAAACTGCTGAAGATCTTTACAGGTGGTTTTTTCGGGAGTTATCAGGTCAAAGGTGGTCTTAACCTGGTCAAAGCTTTCCCAGCGGGATTCGTCCGTGCTTTTTGCCACCGGCAGCAACCCGGAACATCCCGAGGCCAGAAAGAGGAGAAGAGCAAGCAGGATGGTGCTGCGTAGAGACATGACGGGCTCCTTTTGGCAGGCAGGGATAAAATGGGGTTCAGGCATCAAGATTAAGGATAATTCTCCCCTTCTGCTTTCCTTGTATAATATATTCGATCTGCCGGTCAAGCTCTCTGAGTGAAATTTCCGTGGAAATTAGTTCCAGATTCGGCAACCGCCAGGTGGTGGCGATTTTTTGCCAGATGGGGATCCGGACCGCCATGGGACATTCGGCGCTGTCAATGCCGAGAAGGCTCACGCCCCGCAAGATAAAGGGGTAGACGTTCAGAGGCAGGTCCGGGGAGGCCGTATTGCCGCAACAGGTGACCGCGCCGCCATAGCGGGTGGATTTGATGGCGGTGGCCAGCATCTCGCCCCCAACGGTATCGATCACCCCAGCCCATTTTTCTTTAAGCAGCATCCGGCCGCTGCGGTCGATGCTCTTTTCCCGGGGGATGATATCCTGGGCGCCCAGGTCGCGTAAAAATTGCGCCTGTTCCGGTTTTCCGGTGGCGGCGGCAACGGCAAAGCCGCTTAAGGCAAGCATGGCCACCGCCATGCTGCCTACGCCGCCGGTGGCCCCGGTGACCAGGATCTTGCCATGTTCCGGCAAGATCTGGTGGCTCTGCAGTCGGGCCACGGATTGGGCCGCAGTAAAACCGGCGGTGCCGTAGATCATGCTTTCCCGTAAGCTTAGGCCGACGGGCAAGGGCATGACCCATTTGGCCGGCACCCGGATATACTGGGCAAAGCCGCCCGGCGTATTCATGCCGAGGTCATAGCAGGAGACAATGACTGAATCCCCGGGGGAAAAATCGGGCGAGCTGCTTTCCTGCACCTCGCCTGCGGCATCAATGCCCGGAGTATGCGGGTAGCGCCGGGTCACGCCCCGGTTGCCCGAGGCGGACAGGGCATCCTTGTAATTCAGCGAAGAATAACGGACCCTGATCAGCACCTCACCCGGCGGCAGTTCGCTGAGATTTCTGGTGATGATGGCCCGCTGGAAGTGGCCGGAGGCGGTTTGGCTGACGACCATGGCCTGAAAAGGTAAGCGATCACAGGGCACCACATTTTGCGGCGATCGGTCCGGCTCACGTACAAAAGTACGCATCGCCGTCCCGCTTGCCGCAACCTGCACCACCATGTGACCGCTTGTTCCGTGGTTATTTGAACTTTGTGGGGTTGCCCCGTGATCGGTTACCTGAAAAGTGGCAGGCAAGAGGATGCTCCTTTGTGCTGTTGTAAGCGAACAACGGCGGCTCAGTTATTTTTGCAAAAATTCAATATACCATGGCGGCACGCGGAACGCCAACCTCCACAAGCACCCGTGCCTGGGAACGAAAAATTTGCCTGGTTCCAGGAAAAAAATCTGCCGACATTCCCTCTTTTTTGTTATCTTGAAACGGATGCAAATTCCCCCTGCCCATGATGGGTTGGTCCCTAATCATATTGACCAAGAGAGGTGGCGCCGCATGAAAGTCTATGACGACAAGCACATCAAGAACATTGTTTTGCTGGGCAGTGTCAAATCCGGCAAGACCACCCTGGCCGAGACCATGGTTTTCGAGGCGGGGCTTACCAAGAGACGCGGGAGCATCGAAGACAGGAACACCATCTCCGATTATCATCAGATCGAGCAGGAACGCGGTAATTCCGTGTATGCCACCTCCCTGCATACGGAATGGCGGGATTACAAGATCAACATCATCGACACCCCGGGCCTGGATGATTTTGTCGGCGAGATTGTTGCCGCTCTGCGGGTAGCCGACACCTGCGTCATGCTGATCAACGCCCAGCATGGGGTGGAAGTGGGCACCGAGCTGGTCTGGAACTCGGTGGAAAGATTCGCCAAACCCGTGATCTTTGCGATCAATCAGGTCGATCATCCCAAGGCCGCCTATGATGAGGCGGTTTCCTCCATTCAGGATCGTTTCGGCAAGGCGGCTGTACTCATGCAGTATCCGGTAAACCAGAGCGAGGGCTTTAACTCCATCATTGATCTGCTCAAGATGACCATGTACCGGTTTCCGCCCGAGGGCGGCAAGCCGGAGAAGCTGCCCATCCCCGAGAGCGAGAGGGAAAAAGCGGAGAGCCTTCATAACGAGCTGGTGGAAAAGGCTGCGGAAAACGACGAGGCCCTGATGGAGCTTTACTTTGCCAAGGGCAGCCTGGATGAGGATGAGATGCGCATGGGGCTCAAGATCGGCATGCGCAACCGGGAGATCTTTCCGATTTTCTGTCTGTCCGCCAAGCAGAATATGGGCAGCGGCCGGATGATGGGCTTCATCGACAACGTGGCGCCTTCGGCGCACGAGATGCTGCCGGAGCATACCCTGGACGGCGGGGAACTTGCCTGCGATCCCGCCGGGCCTCCGGTGCTCTTTGTCTTCAAGACCCTGGTGGAGCCCTATCTAGGCAAGATCACCTTTTTCAAGGTTTGTTCCGGCGAGGTGAACGAGGGGCAGGATCTGGTCAACTACCAAACCGGCGACAGCGAACGTCTGGCCCAGCTCTTCATCATGGATGGCAAGGAGCGCAATCAGGTGAAGAAGCTCTCCGCCGGCGACATCGGCGCAACCTTGAAGCTGAAAGGCACCAAGACCAATCATACCCTGCACGCCAAGGAGAAACGGGTGGGGCTGGCGCCCATCGAATTCCCCGAGCCGCGCCTCCGCTTGGCCATCGTGGCCAAGGAGAAAAAGGACGACGAAAAGCTGGGCGAGGCGCTGCGCGACATGCAGACCGAGGATCAGACCCTCAAGGCCGAGTTTGTCGCGGAGGTGAAGCAGTTGATTCTCTGGGGTCAGGGCGAGCTGCACTTGCAGGTGGCCCGCTGGCGGCTGGAGCATGCCTACGGGATCAAGACGGAGTTTGTTGAACCGAAGATCCCCTACCGGGAAACGATCCAGAAACCGGCCACCGCCATGTACCGTCACAAAAAACAGTCCGGCGGCTCCGGCCAGTTCGCCGAGGTGCATATGCGCATCGAACCCCATGTGAATGGGGCGCCAGATCCCACCGATCTAAACGTGCGCGGCCGTGAGGAAGTCGATCTGCCCTGGGGCGGCAAGCTGGTGTTTTACAACTGTATCGTGGGCGGGGTCATTGATGCCAAGTATCTGCCCTCCATCCAGCGGGGGGTTATGGAAAAGATGCAGGAAGGGCCCATGACCGGCTCCCATGTCCGGGATGTGCGGGTCATGGTTTTTGACGGCAAGATGCACGCGGTGGATTCCAACGACATCTCCTTCAAGATCGCCGGAGCCCAGGCCTTCAAGGAGGCTTTCCGGCAGGCGGACCCGCTGATCCTTGAGCCCATCTACGAGATGGAAATCATGGTCCCGGAAGAGGTGATGGGAGAGGTGATGGGTGACCTCCAGACGCGGCGTTCGATCATCAGCGGCATGGAAACCAGAGGCCGCTATCAGGTGATCAAGGCCCTGACCCCGCTGGCCGAACAGTATAAATACACCACCTCGCTCAAATCCCTTACCCAGGGGAGGGCCAGTTTCACGCGGCGGTTCAAAGAGTATGCGCCGGTGCCTTTTGAGGTGCAGAAGACCTTGGCGGCTCAAAACGCTGAGTTGTAGAGCAGGCAGGCAATTTCCCTTAAGGGGATGCGTCTGTCCGGGGCCAGACCATGTTTGCTGCACCAGGCCCGATTGAGCTCAGAAAGGCGGGCGTTGAACCCGTCCATGAAGAGAAGATTTTCCGGGGCAAAGGCATAGTCGGCTGGGAAATTCAGCGGGCAGGCAGAAACCTCGATGGCCTCGCGCTCTTCGTCCACATAAGCCAGGGGGAGTCCCTGGGTTCGGCAGATGACCGGGCGGGTCGCGTAGATGCTGCACAGCTCATCAATGAGCAAGGGGCATCGTTCATCGCCTGTAGCAAGGTTGTGCTCAAGCCTGGTCTTGCCGGCCGGCGGCAGGGAGGCAAGGGCTTCCCGCAGGATGGCGGCTTCCAGGGGCAGGACGCTGAAACTCAGGCAGCAGGAGGCACAGCCCGGCCCGCAGGAGAGGGTTGCGGCATGGATTTCCCAGAGGCGGGAGATCTCTGCGTCAAGGGCGGCAAGCAGCTGGTGGTAATCTTGGGTGCAGGGCATGGGGCAGTTATTAAAAAAGGGTGGAAAGAATTATTTGTAACCAGGTCCGGCTGGTCGTAAAAGCCTGAGCGGGCATAAGCTTTACGCCCTATCCGGATCAGCCGCCACCTCTTTCTTAAAGAAAGGGGAATACTCTCGATCTTCCTTGAGGATATGTAGCATAATAACCTCGGAGGCCAGAAACTGGAAAACATCGCCGAGCGTGAGCTTGGCTGCTTTGAACTCCTGTGCCAGTTCATGTCCCCTGGCGAGCAGTTTGGCGTGTTCGGTAATATGGTGATTCAGGCCGGGGAAACCTGCTTCTTTAAGGATCGTCTCTTCATCGTGGAAGTGTTGGTGGGCCTCGGCAAAGAGTTTACCAATGAGCGAGGAAATTTCCTCGGCTGGACGAGCCAGGAGGGCCGCTTCGAGCAGCTCGTTGGCGAGATAAAAGAGGGTCTGATGTTGTGAGTCGATGAGCTCGTTGCCGCAACAGAAGGAGTCTTTCCAGGTCAACCGCACAAGGTTGCCCTGGGTTCCGCGCTCGGCATGAGGTGCGGCGGCGCATTTCACCTGGTTGCGGCCGGAAGATTTTGCCAGGTAGAGCTGTTCGTCTGCCTTGCCAACGAGGTCCATGGCTGATCCGCCTGCGGTACACGGCATTGTTGCCACTCCCAGGCTGGCGGTGACGCAGTCCGTCACCTGCGATTCTTTATGGGGAATGGCCCGGGCGATGATGCCCCGGCGGATTTTCTCGGCGATGGCAACCGCCCCATGGCTGTCTGTCTCCGGCAGGATGCAGGCGAATTCCTCCCCCCCATAGCGGGCCACCATGTCGGTGGGCCGGACAATGCAATCAGTCATCGCCTGGGCAACCTGGCGCAGGCACTCATCACCATTGACATGTCCGTAACAGTCATTAAAATTCTTGAAGTGGTCGATATCCAACATAATCAGTGACAATTCCGCCCCTGAACGGGCATGCCTGGCGTATTCCCTGGCCAGGACCGCGTCAAAACGCCGGCGATTGGCGACTCCCGTTAAACCGTCAGTCATGCTCAGGGCTTCAAGTTTGCGGTTGGCTTCCTCCAGCGCCTTTTCCGCCTGCTTGCGCTTGGTTATCTCCTGAAAACTTTCGACAATCCCGACCACCTTGCCCTTGGCGTCGAGCAATGGTTTGGCGGTGGCGATGAAGTGCTGTAGCACCCCATCATTCTTTTGCTTGCTTGGTTCGCAGGCGTATGTCTTCGCTCCGGCCATGATTTTGCTGATTGGGCAAATTTCGGTGTGGCAGGATTTTCCTGGTCGGTGCTCATGACACTTGATCGTTTTCTGGTGGTCAGGGAGGGCGCCGAACATGGTCCAGTAGGCTTCGTTCGCCATCAGGATAGTATGGTCTTTATCGGTAACGCAGGTAGGCAGAGGGCTGTGGAAAAGGGCGTCAAACAGACGCTGTTTTCGTCCAAAGAGGGTGCTGCCAAGGAAGATAATGATAAGGCCGATGACCGACATCGCACCGAAGATGATAAAGAAGTGGCGGCGCGGGTGGGCGGAATAGGGCCGGGAGATGCTGATTCCGCCCAGGATGTCGCCTTCCTTGTAACCTTGTTGACCATGACATTTGAGACACTCCGGCTCGACAACGAGAGGCGCCATGTAGCGAAACCAGGAAGTTTTGCCGTCATAAAAAAAATCACCTTGTTCCTTGGCCCCAAGTTTAAAGGATTTGAGCCACTTTTCCTCCCACTCCGTCGCCTTGTTTCCCGGCCGGATCGGATGCAGACTCGTGATGTGAAACTGGGTGCCTTCCACAATTTCTGCCATCATTTCCGCCATCTGCCTGGTCATGTAGTTGGGGTTGATTCTGGTCAGTGTCATGCCGTTGTCTGTAGTCAACACCCGGAGGTGCTCCGGCAGGTACGGATTAGGCGGGGTCGTGGCTGTTGCCGGGACATAGACCCCGCCATGACTGGCAACCCATTTACGGCTGACCAGATTCTGCTGAAAGAGAGCCCGGGCAGTACTCAACGCCAGCGACCTTTCCGCCTTCTCGATGTTCTTGTTCTTCTCAAGCATGAAGGCAAAGCCGCCCAGAATGGCAAGCCAGACGGCCATCGCAAGCAGGATCAGCTTTCTTTTGCCGGCAAGCATCAAGGAGGACTCTCCTTTGGTGGTGGCTGGATCGGCGGCGGCTGGTTACAGTCGGTGATT
>Ga0209211_10009588_pt1 | contig 12858 bp, 10 predicted proteins | sample RifGroA2_FD_183992 | JGI IMG/M metagenome (GOLD analysis project Ga0209211, IMG submission 183992) | Groundwater microbial communities from Rifle, Colorado, USA - Groundwater A2 (SPAdes) (version 2) | ecosystem: Environmental > Aquatic > Deep subsurface > Groundwater | place: Rifle, Colorado... | reverse complement strand
GATGGCGCCGAGCGGTTTTCGGCGGCAGAACCGCCAGAGCCCCCGCATGATTTACTGTGTCTCCTGCGCGCTCCGCCCCCCGCGCCGCCACGACCGCGGGGCGCCGGGCCGAGGAACGAGCCAGACGAGGCCCCGCAGTGCGAGCCGCAGCCGCAGGCGAGGCGAGCGGCAATGGACACGCTGCCGAGCGGAGCGAGGAGGCGCGGGCGCGAGGCGTACGTGGTGTACGTTGAGCGCCCGCGCCGACCGAGAACATGGCCTGGCGAGCCGCAGCCGGAGGCCAGGCGAGCGGACCTGGCGATCCGGCGAGCATGAGCGAGCCACGGCGAAGTTCATCGGGCCGGCGCTAGTAGCGGATCCTGGGGTCCAGCCAGGCGTAGGCCGCGTCGACCATGAGGTTGATCAGGACGACCACCGAGACGATGATCAGGTTCACGCCCTGGATCACCGGGTAGTCGCGCTGGTTGATGGCGTCGAAGAGGAAGCGGCCCATCCCTGGCAGCCCGAAGATCAGCTCGAAGATCACCGTCCCGCCGAGGATCTGGGCCACCTGGATGCCGAGCACCGTGATCACGGGGATCATCGCGTTCTTCAGGCTGTGCTTGAGGACGACCGGGAGCTCGCGGAGCCCCTTGGCCCAGGCCGTGCGCACGTAGTCCTGGCGGAGCACCTCGAGCAGCATGGCGCGGGTCAGCCGCATGATGGCCGCCGCCGAGGCGAGCCCGAGGATGAAGGCCGGAAGGAGGAACTGGCTCACATGGGCCCAGGGGTCCTTCGAGAACTCGGTGAAGTGGATCGGCGGGCTCCAGCCCCACCAGATGGCCGGCAGGAGGACCACGAGCGTCGCGATCCAGAAGCCGGGCACCGAGAGCCCCAGGATGGCCAGGCTGCGCGCGGCGTAGTCGGCGAGCGTGTCCTGGCGGGTGGCCGAGATGACGCCGACGGGCACGGCCATCACGACGGCGAAGCAGAGGGCGAGGAGCCCCAGCTCGAGGCTCACCGGCAGCCGCCGGACGAGCTCCTCGATCACCGGGCGCTTGGTCCAGAGCGACTCCCCCAGGTTCCCGCGCGCCACGTTCCCGAGCCACTCGAAGTACTGCACGTAGACGGGCCGGTCGAGGCCGAGCTTGGCGCGGAGCTCGTCCAGGTCCTTGGCGTAGGCCTTCTCCTCGAGCATGAGCTGGACCACGTCGCCCGGGATCAGCCGCGGCAGCGAGAAGACGATGAGCGAGGCGATCAGCAGCGAGGGGATCGCCACGAGCAGGCGGCGCAGGACGTACCTACGCATCAGCCGGCCAGGGCGAGCCCGTGCGGCGCCCGCTCGTGGTCCCGGCTCACGCTAGCGGTCGAGCCACGCTGCCATGAGCCGCCCGCCGTAGTCGTAGCCGAGGTTCGGCCCGTAGTTCTTGAGGGCGCCGTCCCACACGCCGATGTAGATGCCCGACGGGAGCTGGACATAGTATTGCTGCTTGGCCAGGTGGCGCTGGATCTCGTGGATGATCTGGCGACGCTTGGCCTCGTCCAGGGTGCGCCGCTGGCGGACCAGCATGTCGGCGACGACGGGATCGTTGATGTGGCTCTGATTCTTCGTCTCGCCCGGGTAGTACTGACCGAACAGGAAGTTGTCGGGCTCCAGGAAGGGCGTCTGGGGGCCGAACGCCATCGAGGGGAAGTTGCCGTAGAAGCAGGTGGAGACGTAGGCACCGTACTCCTTTTGGTCGAGCTTGGCGTCGATGCCCACGTCCTTGAAGTACTTGACCACGAGCTGGGCCGAGTCCACCACCACCGTCGATCCGTAGGTCGCGAAGCAGATGGCGCCGGGGAAGCCGCTGGGATAGCCGGCCTCGGCCAGGAGCCGCTTCGCCTCTTTCGGGTCGTACTTGTAGTACTTGGCCCCCTCGCCGAGCTGGTTCACGGGGAGCGACCATTCCTTGAGGGCGGCAGGGACGGGCGGGTTCATGACGCCCACGCCCTCGGCGACGGCATCGAGGATACCCTGGCGGTCGATGGCGAGCGACATCGCCTGGCGGACACGGGCGTCGCTGAACGGCTTCTGATCGGTGCGCATGGAGATGTGGCCCATGACGTTGGCCGGGAACTCCTGCACCTTCAGATTGGGCCGCTTCTGCTTGAGCGTGTCCTTGATCTGCACCCAGTCCACCCGGTTGATCTGGCCCGGAAACTCCCAGCCCACGTCGTACTTCCCGGCCAGGAAGGCGGCCATGCGGGAGGCGTTGTCCTCGTCGACGACGATCTCGACGCGGTCGATGTGCGGCAACCCCGGCACGAAGTAGTAAGGGTTCCGCGCGAGCGTCAGTCCCACGTTTGGCCGGTAGCTGTCGAGCATCCAGGGGCCGGTGCCGATCACCGACTCGGGCTTCTTGAGGTCGCCGAACTTGTCCACGACCTCCTTGGCGATGATCCCGGTGGCGATCGGGTTGGCCAGCATGTCGAGGAACCAGGCGGAGGGTTGCTTGAGGGTGAACTTGATCGTGTGCGTGTCGAGGGCCTCGACCCTGTCGAGGTCCTTGAGCATGTAGGCGTTGGCGTTTCCCTTCACCGTGAGGAAGCGCTCGATGGTGTAGCGGACATCCTCGGCGGTGAGCTCACGGCCGTTGACGGGGGGCTTGGGGTGGAACTTCACGCCGCGGCGGAGCTTGAAGATGTAGGTGGTCTCGTTGGGCTGGCTCCAGGACTCGGCCAGGTCGCCCTCGATGGGGAAGGTGCCGGGCACGACGCCGGGGCCGGCCTTGTGCTTGAGGAGCCGGCTGTGGGTGAAGCCCAGCACGCCGTGGGTCTTGTAGGAGATGGTCAGCATGTGGTCGAAGTGGGGCGGGTCCCACATCCTGAGCGTGAGCGTGCCGCCGCGCTTCGGGGCTTGTGCGACTGCCGGGTGGGGCGCGATGGCGAGCGCCGCGCCAACGAGGGCGGCGCTACCGAGCTTCAGGAGGTCACGCCGGGTGATGTCGAATGGGCCATTGGTCGTCGGTGTCATGGGTGTTCTCCCTCGTCTGTCGTGACGCGAGGTGGAGTGAGCCGGGCCGAAATTGGCGACACTGTGCGGGCAAAGTCCACCGAAGTCAAGGGGTCAGCGTTCCCCATAACTCCGCTCTAAGGTCGGTTCCCACGAGGGAGAGCGACTCGCCTAGCGGGCGAATCATGCTACCTCGGGCGGGGAGCCCTTAGAGCGGAGTTATGGGTTCCTGACGCGCGGATGGGCGGCGCTGGAAACGGGCGGCAAGGCCCGCGAGGCCCGAGGGCAGGGCGAGCACGACGACGATCAGGGTCAGCCCGAGGGCCAGCATGTAGACGTAGCGGAACTTCAGCAGGAGGATCTCCGAGGCCAGTCCGAGAAAGACCGCGCCGGCGATGGGGCCGATCACGGTGCCCGCTCCGCCCACCAGCGCCATGATGACGGTCTGGAACGAGACGAGCGGGTTGAAGACCTGCGGGTCGAGGTAGGTCCAGCGGGGCGCCATGGCGGCCCCCGCGGCGGCCATGAAGGCGGCGCTCAGCGCGAAGGTGCCGACCTTTACGCGCGTGGTGTCGATGCCGAGGGTGGCCGCCCGCTCCTCGTCCGCGCCGATCCCGACGAGCGCGTATCCCCAGCGCGACCGGCGCAGCAGGACGGATGTCGTCACGGCGAGGACGGTCAGGGCGAGGACGGTGTAGTAGAGGACGAGGGGAGCGGGAGGGGCCAGGATGAGCCGGCCCACCGTGCCCGTGACGCTCGTCTCGTACCAGATGAGCGTGTGCTTGGTCAGTTCCGCGAGGCCGAAGGTGAAGACGGCGAAGTAGGGGCCGCGGAGCCTGAGCGCCAGCGCCCCCACGACGAGGGCCATGACGGCGCCGCCGCCGCCGGCCGCGACCACCGGAAGCGGCCAGGGAAGCCGGCTGCCCGCCACCGCGGTGACGTAGGCCCCGGCCCCGAAGAAGGCGCCCGTGGCCAGCGAGAGGTAGCGCGTCGGTCCCGAGAAGAAGGCCCAGGCCACGGTGAGCGTCACGTCCGCGAGGATGGCCAGGGTGAGAGAGCGGTAGTAGGGCGTGACGACCTGTGGGATCGCGATGAGCGCCGCGAGGGCGAATGCGCCGGCGAGCCTAGCGGCCAAAGAGACCGGAGGGCTTGAGGACGAGGATGAGGGAGAGCACCGCGTAGGAGGCGATGATCCGGATGTCCGAGGCGACGAGGTACACGGAGGCCGTTTCCACGAGACCCAGGAGGAGGCCGCCCAGCAGGCTGCCCATCACGTTGCCGAGGCCGCCCAGGATCACGACCACGAGCGCCGTCACCGTGTAGGGGAGACCCATGAAGGGCGTCAGCTCGAAGAGCATGCTGACCAGCGAGCCCGTCACCGCCGACATGGCGATCCCGATGCCGAAGCAGAGGCCGTGCAGGCGGGAGATGTTGATGCCGACGAGCTGGGCGCCTTCGGGCTCCTGCATGAGGGCGCGCACCGCCTTGCCCATGAGGTTCCGTTGCAGCACGAGGTAGAAGCCCACGGAGAGGCCCAGCGCCACGCAGGCGGCGACCAGACGGTTGGCGGGGAAGACTGTGCCGAGCACGTGGAAGGGCGTCGAGAGGTAGCTGTAGCCCTTGAGGTCGGCGCTCCAGAGGAGCAGCGCCGTGTTCTGCAGCACGAACAGGAGCCCGAAGGACAGGAGCAGCGAGCGCGACTCGAGTGCCTCGCGGCTCTCGCTCTCCGCGACGACGCGGGCGTAGAGCAGGCGGTGGAGCACGAGGCCGGCGACGAAGGCCGCCGGCCCCGTGATGAGCAGCGTGAGGAGCGGGTGCACGCCCCACGCGGTGTGCAGCGAGTAGGTGAGATAGGCGCCGATCATCAAGAACTCGCCATGCGCCACGTTGAGCACCCGCATCAGCCCGTACTGCAGGTTGAGCCCCAGCGCCACGAGCGCATAGATCCCCCCCGTCATGAGGCCGGCACCGACGATGTCCACCAGCAGCGTGAGCTTCACGCCGCCGCCATTCGCGCGACAGCCGTCGGGCTCAGGCCCAGGGCGCCTTGGGGACGACGGGAGCGCCGGTGGCCCAGGCCTTGGGCCAGAGGATCTCGAACTCGCCCTTCTGCCACTGGCCCACCATGCCGGGCGTGGCAACGTTCTCGCCCTTGGCAAACCTGATGGGGCCGGCGACGGTCTGGAACTCGGTCGCATCCAGCATGGCCTTGATCTTCGGGCGGTCGAGGCCCACCTCGGCCACGCACTTCTCGAGGATCTGCAGCGAGGCGTAGGCGAAGGCGCTGGCCCAGCGGTCGGGCTCCTTCTGATGCTTCTTCACGTGGGCATCGTAGTACTCCCGCGCCCCCGCGAACTTCACCTTCGGGTTCCACCCTCCGATGCCCATGATGCCCTCGGCGCCCTTGAAGCGCTCCCGGTAGAACGGGAACGCGGTGCCGACCCCGGTGAAGAACACGGCCGGATTCCAGTCCACCTCCTTGGCCTGGGAGGTCACGAGGATGTTGTCCGGCGGATAGGTGAGGCCCACGAAGGCGTCGGCGCCGGCGGCCTTGAAGCCCTTGAGGAGCGGGGAGAGGTCCTTGGCGCCCAGGGGATAGCTCTTGGTGTCCACCACCTCGACACCGGCCTCCCGGAGCGCGGGCCCGGTGGCGGCGTTCAGCTCGATGCCGAAGAGGTCATTGACGTAGGCGACGGCCACCTTGCTGATCTTGCCCTGCGCCTTCAGGTCCTTGAGCAGGCCGGCGACGGCCTTCATCTGCCCCTCGGGCTGGACCAGGAACGTGTAGAAGTAGGGGATCGCCATCTCCTTGAACTTGGCGGAGATCGCCGTCGGGCCCAGCAGCGGGTAGCCGTACTTGTTCGCGACAGGGGCTATCGCGAAGTTCATGGCCGATCCCCAGGGCGGCAGCATGAGGTCCACCTTGTCGTCGGTGGCGAGCTTCTCGTAGAAGCGCACGGCCGTCTCGATCTCGCTACGGTCGTCGATGGAGATGAATTCGATGGGCCGCCGCCCCTCGCCCTTGACCGCGAGGCCGCCCCGCGCGTTGACCTGCTCCTGCCACAGCGTGTAGTTGGGCGCCTGGGTGATCTGCGCGCCCACCGAGTAGGGGCCCGTGGCCGAGAGCGTAGAGCCGATGCGGACCGGCCTGGCCTGGCCCCACGCCCGCTCGCCGAAGAGCGCCATGATGCCGTCGCCCATCACCTGGTTCACGGTGCCCTCAACGCTGTGGACGGCCTCCATCATGATGGCGAGCACCGGGTCGAGCAGCGCGCGGGCCTCCTCGGGATCGCGGTCGGCGAGGAGCTCGAGGGAGCCCTTGAGATCGGCGAACAGGACGGTGACCTGCTTGCGCTCGCCCTCGAGCGCCGCCTTCGAGGTGAGGATCTTCTCGGCCAGATGCGCGGGCGTGTAGGTCTGGGGCGACGGTGGCGGGGCGGCCGCTCCGCCCGGCGCGCGAAGGGGCCGACCGCAGCCGCCGCAGAACTTCTCGCCGGGGTCGTTGGTGAATGCGCACGCTGGGCAGGCCGCGGACAGCGAGGCGCCGCACTCGGCGCAGAAGCGCCGCCCCTCGCGGTTGTCGGCCTGACAGCGCGGACACTTCATCGTCCCGCCTCCGCTCGGGCGAGCGCGGAGGGGAGCGGGGCTCCGCTCACGGCGTGAGGTCCAGCGCCTCGACGACCCGGGAGAACGGGATGTGCGCGGCCTCGTTGACGTCGCGGACGAGCTGCGGGCTGCCCGCAGCTCGTCCAGGAGCTGAACGACACCGCGAAGATCCCCTACACGAAGATCGTCGAGGCCCTCGACCTGGCGCCCTGACGCACCTGCTCCTCCCTGACCCCTCCCTCTTCGGGGGGTCAGGATGAGAGCGCCTCCCGAGCCCTTGACTGGCGACGCCTGGAAGTGCTCTCCTCCTCTCAGGCCGGAATCGGACTCTCGGGAGGACCCGGCGTCTCTCATGAGGTCTTCATCTTCCGCTCATCTCCCCCTGACGGCGGGGGCCTATGCTGGCCCCACCCTGGACCCATTCCCATTCGGGACAAGGAGGAGGCGGCCATGCACATCCAGATCATCAACTTCCACCTCAAGGGCGTCAGCGAGCAGGACTACGGGAGACTGTGCGATGACCTGGCGCCTGCCTTCGCGAGCGTGCCCGGCCTGCTCGCGAAGGTCTGGCTGGCCAACTCCGCGGCGAACGCGTATGGCGGGGTGTACACGTGGCGGGATCGCCAGGACATGGAGAACTTCACCAGGACCGAGCTGTTCCGCGGGGTGGCCACCCACCCCAATCTGGCGGACATCACCTCGACCGACTTTGCCGTCATGGAGGGCCCGACCCGCGTCACCCACGGGTTGCTCGCGGTCGCCGCGTAGTCCCGGCCTCAGCGGCGGCCAGCGGCTGCGTTGCGGAGGTCCGGCGTGATGGCCCGTGTGCGTGACGTTCTGGTCCGGCGCGCGACTGAGGCCTTCGTCGGGCGCCGCAGGGAGCTTGCCGTCCTGCTCGAGGCCGTCGAGCAGGACGGCCCCCTGGTCGTCCACGTCCACGGCATCCCCGGCATCGGGAAGTCGACCCTGCTGGAGGCCTGCGCCCAGCGGGCCCGGGAGCGCGGCGCCACCGTGGTGCGCCTCGACTGCCGGGCCATGGAGCCCACCCCGCGGGGGCTGCTCCACGAGCTGGCGACGGTCGTCGGTGGAGACGGGAGCACGCCGGAGAAGGCCGCCCGCCGCCTGCGTCGCCTGGGAAACCGCGTCGTGCTCGCGCTCGACAACTACGAGGTTTTCCGCCTCATGGACAGCTGGCTCCGCCAGGCCTTCGTCCCCCTGCTCGGCGACAACGTCCGGGTGCTGCTGTTCGGGCGTCAGCCGCCGGTCCCGGCCTGGGCGACAACGCCAGGGTGGCAGGAACTGTTCCGCAGCCTGCCTCTGGGGCCGCTCGAGGACGAGGCGGCGACCGCGCTGCTCCGTCGCATCGGCGTCAGGGGCGACGAAGCGCGCCGGATCAATCGCTTCGCCCGCGGCCACCCGCTGGCGCTGAAGCTCGCCGCCACCGCCGCGAGGGAGCGTCCCGGGCTGCGCCTGGAGGAGGCCGCGCTTCCGCGCGTGGTGGACGAGCTGAGCGGGCTCTACCTGGCGGACGTGGGCGACCCGCTGACGCGCCGGGCCCTGGAGGCCGCCTCCGTCATCCGGCGCACCACGCTGTCGCTCCTGCGCGCCGTGCTCCCGGGGGCAGCCCCACAGGATGCCTTCGAGCGTCTTCGCGCGCTGCCGTTCGTCGAGCGCGCCCGCGACGGCCTGGTGGTCCACGATGCCGTTCAACGAGCCATCGCCGCCGCCCTGCGTGCCGGCGACCCCGACCGGTACCGCGCCCTGCGTCTGGCTGCGTGGCGGCAGCTCCGAGCCGAGGTGCACCAGGCGGCAGGACCCGACCTGTGGCGCTACACCGCCGACATCCTCTACCTCCTCGAGAATCCCGTGGTACGCGAGGCGTTCTTTCCCAGCGGCGTGGAGCTCCTCGCCCTGGAGCCCGCGCGCCCGGACGACGCCGCTGCCATCCGGAGCATCATCCGGCGGCACGAAGGTCGCAACGCTTCACATGCTCTGGAGGCGTGGTGGGCGAAGCTGCCGGAGTGCTTCCGTGTCATCCGCGCCCGCGACGGGAGCGTAGCCGGGTTCTACTGCATGGCGGATGCTGCTTCCATCGGGCCGCTGCTGCGCCGTGAAGATCTGCTCGTCCAGGCTTGGCAGACGTACCTCGACAAGGACCCGGTGCCGCGGGAGGCCCGCGTGCTTTTGCTTCGGAGGTGGCTCAGCGTGGAGCACGGCGAGTCGCCGTCGCCCGTGCAGGCGGCGTGCTGGCTCGACATCAAGCGCACCTACATGGAGCTGCGCCCCCGGCTCCGGCGCGTCCTCACCACGGTGCGGGAGCCGGCCCCCTACGGCCCCACGGTGGAGCGGCTCGGTTTCCGGCCGGTGGCCGACGCCACGGTCGAGCTGGATGGGGCGCGATACTACACCGTGGTGCTCGACCTCGGGCCGCTGTCGGTGGATGGGTGGCTCGCAGGTCTCGTCGCCGCCGAGCTCGGGGTCGAGGAGGAGCCCGTGCTCGACTCCGGCGACCGAGAGCTGTCGCTCGGCGATCGCCATATCCCGCTCACGCCCCGCGAGTGCGCCGTCCTGGCCTATCTCTGGCAACGGGACCGCAAGGTGGTCGCGCGCAGGGACTTGCTGGACGAGGTCTGGGAGCCCGACTACGACGGGGGCAGCAACGTCGTGGACGTGGTGGTCCGCTCGCTCCGGCGCAAGCTCGGCGATCGGGCCTCGATGATCGAGACGGTGCGCGGTGCGGGCTACCGGCTCCGCCGGAGCTGAGCGGCGGGGTTACGCGGGGCCGAAGCCGACGACCGTTTGCTCGCCCTTGACGAGCGGACGGAACTTCACGGGCAGGCCGACCGTGAGTGCCTCGAGCGGCATGTCCACCACGCGGCCGAGGAGCGAGACGCCCTCGGCGAGCTTCACCACGGCGACCGCGTACGGCGCCTCACCGGCATGCCCGCGGGGCGCCACGCGGATGATGGTGAAGGAGGAGATGGTGCCCTCGCCCTTGAGCGGCACGGGCCCCCATGCCCGCTGCTGGCAGGCCGGGCAGAACTCCTTCGGCGGGATCGCGAGCTCGCCGCACTTGCCGCAGCGGATGCCGGTGAGGCGTCCGGCGCGGGCTTCCTCGAAGAAGCTCTTCAGCGTGATCACGCGCTCAGTCACGGCCGAACAGGCTGACGAGGACGGTGGCGGTGTTGCCGCCCAGGGTGTGAGTGAGGCCGACGCGCGCGCCCTCGACCTGGCGGGGGCCGGCCTCGCCGCGGAGCTGGGTGACGATCTCGCAGATCTGGGCGGCGCCAGTGGCCCCGATCGGATGCCCCTTGGACTTGAGCCCGCCGGAGGGGTTCACCGGGATCTTGCCGCCGACGCTCGTCCACCCCTTCTCGGCCGCGATGCCTCCCATGCCGGGCTCGAAGAAACCGAGCCCTTCGGTGGCCACGATCTCGGCGATGGTGAAGCAGTCGTGTAATTCGACCACGTCCACGTCCTGCGGCCCCTTGCCGGCCTGCCGGTAGGCCCCGAGCGCCGCCCGCTCGGTGGCGGTGATGCGGGAGAGGTCGCGCTTCTCGTGCATGAACATGGTGTCGGAGGCCGCGGCCGACCCCAGCACCCAGATGGAGCGCTTGTGCCTGCGCGCGACCTCTTCCGAGGCGAGGACGACGGCGGCGCCGCCATCCGTGAACGGGCAGCAGTCGAAGAGCTTGAGCGGGTCGGCGACGTAGGCGCTCCGGAGCACCGTCTCGAGGGTGATCTCCTTCCGGAACTGCGCCTTGGGGTTGTGGACCCCGTGCCGGTGGTTCTTCACGGCCACGTGCGCCATCTGCTCCTCGGTGGTCCCGTACTTCTCCATGTGGGCGCGCGCGATGAGGGCGAAGACGCCGGGGAACGTGAGCCCGACGGGCTGCTCGTAGGAGGCGTCGGAGCAGAACCCGAAGTACTCCGTGGCGTGGTCCGTCGGGATGTGGAGCACCCGCTCCCCGCCGCCCACCAGGACCACGTCGGAGATGCCGGCCGCCACCTCCATCACCGCGTGGCGGAACGCAACGTGGCTCGTGGCGCAGGCGTTCTCGAAGCGCGTGGTGGGGATATTGGTGAGCCCCAGGAGCGAGGCGGCGAGCGGGCTCGTGTGAAGCTGGCGCTCGCCCTCGCCGCCGGTGACATTGCCGTAGTAGAGGGCCTGGATGGCGGAGGGGGAGATCTCCGCGTCGGTGATGGCGTCGCGGGCCGCCTCCGCGAACAGCTCCACGCTGTTGCGCTCATGCTTGCCGAACCTGGTCAGCCCCACCCCGATCACGGCGACTCGGCGCATCCATCTCTCCTCAGGGGTTGATCGTGCTGCGCGTCCTGGGCATCATACCGCGGGTGCCCCCTGGTACTCAATGCGCCCGTAAGCCGTTGGCGGGGTCCCGCCCGGCATGGTAGCGTGAGGGCGTGCCGTGCACTTCCACGCCACTCCGCACGATCAGGGCATCCGCGTGACGGTCGAAGAGGCGCTGGTCGCCCTTCTGACCCTCGTGGCGGTCGCCCTTCTCTTCGTGGGGCTCGCCCAGGCTCTCGACACTCCCCGGCGGGCACGGCCGCGCGGAGGGTCGCCCCCGCGTCCGGAGCCCGTGAGACGGCGCGCGGCGGCGGAGTCAGCCCTCGAGCGCCGTGCCCGCGGTCCTCGCGTGCCGCTGCCATCGCAGCGACCGGAACCTGCGCCAGCCCCGGTGAGCAACCCGGCAGCGATCCCTGAGCCGGCTCCGCCACCGCCTCCACCACCGGCGGTCGAGGACAATCCGCCGCCGCCGGACTTGCCGCCACCGCCGATCCAGATGTTGCTGCCCGTGGCTTCCGTGCCCGAGCCAGGCGAGCCGGACGCCCTCGAGTCCTGCGTGAGGATGTTCCAGGAAGGCGAGTATGCGCAGGCGCTCGAGGCCGCCGACGCAGCGCTTGGCTCGGCGCCCACCGGGTCGGCCCCGTCCTGTCCCTCCTGCGAGCGGGCGGCGCTGGGGGGACTGGCCGGGCTGGCGCGCCAGGCTCTCGGCGATGGCGACGGCGCCCGGCAGGCTTTCGAGGCGGGGCTCGGTTGCGCTGCGGTCCGGGAGGATGCGGGCGCCTCCCCACGCGTGACGCTGCTTGCCGTGCTCGTCGCGCGGCAGATCGTGACGAGCGCCGAGGCGGCGGCCGAGGCTTCTCCCGACATGATGGCGGGGCTCGGCCTGGCCCGGGCTCTCGCGGAGGCCGCGGCGGCTGACGAGCCCGGCGATGACGCGCTCCGGGAGCTGGCGGCGCGCGCGCGGGACGCGGGGTGGGCGCTCCTCGAGCGTCGCGCGGAAGCGTTGCTGGGCCGGCGCGAGCTCGACGAGGCCCACCGCGTGATTGAGGAGGCGCTCCAGTCACCCGAGCTTCCGCCCGGGCGCCGCGACGCGCTCCGCGAGGTTCTGTGGACGAGCGTCACGGGAGAGGTCGGCCGCTTCACCGGCCAGGCGCTCGAGAGCGCGGGCGACGTGAGCGAGGTCCTGGCGCTGATGGATCGGGCCGAGGAGGCCGTCCGGCGCACGCCTCCGGATGCGCTCACGGCCGAGCAGGAGGAGGATCTCAGGCGGCGGCTCTGGTGGGGCCACACCAAGCTCGGCGTCGAGCGCATCGAGGGGGGAGACCCGGAGGCTGCCCTGCCGCTGCTCCACCGGGCCCTCGGGCTGCCCGACATGGACGCCGAGCGTCAGGCGCAGACGCGGCGCGCGCTAGCACGCGCGCTGGAAGCCGTCTCGCAACGGGTCCAGGAGGACGTGGAGCGGCTGCTTGGCGCGGGGGACCACTCCGGCGCCGAGGCGCGGGGGCAGGCCCTGTGCCGCGCCATCGACGAGGCGTTCGAGCAAGGGCTGAGCCAGGAGGAGCTCACGGACGCCGTCGCCAAGCGACAGCACGTCATGGCACTCATCGCCGGCGTGGAGCGAGCATGAGCGGCCTCGGTCCCGCGCTCACGCTCGGGCAGATGCTCCCGTTACTCGGTGGACCGGCGGCGGATCTCCTCGAGGAGCTCGAGCGGCACCCCCACGAAGCTCTGCACCACTCCGGGATCGAAGTGCGTGGCGGCCGAGCGCTGGATCTCGGCGCGGGCGGAGTCGAGGTCGATGGCGCGGGAGTAGGGGCGGTCGAAGGTCATGGCGTCGAAAGCATCCGCCACGGCGAAGATGCGCGCCCCCAGCGGGATGGCCTCCCCCTTGAGCCCCAGGGGGTAGCCCGTGCCGTCCCAGCGCTCGTGGTGGTGGTAGACCACGGGCACGGCTCCGCGCAGGAAGGGG
>Ga0209211_10009586_pt1 | contig 12859 bp, 10 predicted proteins | sample RifGroA2_FD_183992 | JGI IMG/M metagenome (GOLD analysis project Ga0209211, IMG submission 183992) | Groundwater microbial communities from Rifle, Colorado, USA - Groundwater A2 (SPAdes) (version 2) | ecosystem: Environmental > Aquatic > Deep subsurface > Groundwater | place: Rifle, Colorado... | reverse complement strand
GGTTATATCTTTTATTACAAAGACATATCCTATTATTGGGTTTCCGGAGTTATCTTTCAAAAGGGAAACAGAAAGTATTGCTGGGAAAAAGCTGCCAGGTTGTGATTTCATTTTGAATTCAGTATTATACGAGGAATTCCTCTCAATCATTTTTTCTTCTGTTAGATTTGTGGATAATTCTTCTATAACTTGGTCGTGGAATAAGGACCATATCTTTTTTCCCTTAGCTTCCTGTGCTGGTATCCCAAACATTTTTTCTGCTCCTCGATTCCAGAAGAGAATAGTTTTTCCAAAATCTACTGTTATGACTGCATCCTCGATACCTTCAATGGTATAATCAAGATAACTCCTCAGGTACTTAATTTCTTCTTCCTTTTGAAGTTTCTCGGTAAGATCTTTTGCTATCAGGGAAAACCCCATGGCTTTTCCTGCCTTACTAAGCAGAGTAGAGGCAGTTAGAATCACGGGTATTTTTTTATTATTTTTATTTAAAAGATTTGTTTCTTTTTCCTGGATATAACCTTTTTCTCTTAAATTCTCTATAAGATGTTCTTCATTATTATCATTATTTATAAAAAACTTTTCGACATTTGCCTCTAATATATCTTCCTGAAAAAATCCCAAATTGTCTCGTACACTGCGGCTGAAAAATAATACTTTTCCGTTTTTTTCAGTAATGAAAAGTATATCAGGAAAATCAGCTATAAGATTCTCCAAGTAATCTCCGGTTCCAAGAAAAGTTTTTTTAATGCGAACGAAATTTTTGTCTACTTTGTCTTTACTTTTTAAGGAGATTGTTGGTTTGCCATTTTCAAAGATTTTTGCCGGTGAGATTTCCTCAATTATACATGAGATCTTTGGACTGCTTTCTTGCGGTGAATTTTTTAGAGCTAAGCTTAAAGTTATTTCCAATAAGTTTCCATCCTGAAGCATTCTTTTGGATTTTAAATTTGATACTTTATCTCCTTTTATTATCTTTTCTTTATTTTTTAGAATCTCCTCAAATAGTTTTTCGGGGATTAATGATATAGAAGTTCCTATTATTTCTTCAGGGCTGTAGCCATAAAATTCTTGAGCGATTAAGCTCCATTCCGTGACAATTCCATTTAAGTTTATTGAAAAAATTGTTTCCTTACTGAGTACCAACAAATCTTCTCTGTTCATGATTTTATTAGTAAGAGCACTTATATTTTAGAAAACTTGATGATTCTTTGTTTTTTTCTTGAAAATTTATATCATAATAAATTATAATAAGCAATTAAAAATAGATTAACATTCTTCTTTGGTCCCTATATGAAAAGGAAAAAATAAAATGTCAGAAGCAAAAATTCTTGTTGTAGATGATGAAGATAATATAAGAGATATGTTATCCACATTTCTGGTTAAAGAAGGCTTCAGTGTTTTTACTGCAAGAAATAACAAAGAAGCTGTTGAATCAACGCGAGAGAATGATTTTAATCTTGCACTCATTGATTTGGTCATGCCTGATGCTAACGGGATTCAAACACTTAAGGATCTGCACTCAGTAAACAAGAACATTATCTGCATAATAATGACAGGTTATGCAACTATTGATAGCGCTGTAGAGGCTATGAAGGCAGGTGCATTTGATTATGTAGCCAAGCCATTTAATTTGGATGAAATTCTATTGATAATAGAACGGGCAATCGAGTATCAAAGACTCCAAGGGGAAAATTTACTACTCAAGAATCAACTGAAAACAAAATATAAGTTTGAAAATATTATTGGCAATAGTGATGAAATTATCAAAGTGTTTCAGGTAATTGAGACTGTTTCTGACAGTGACAGTACTGTTCTTATCTACGGAGAAAGTGGTACAGGTAAGGAATTAGTGGCTAAGGCTCTGCATTATAATAGTAAAAGGAGAGATAAATATTTAGTTCCTGTAAATTGTGGTGCTATACCAGAAGATTTACTCGAGAGTGAGTTGTTTGGCCACATGAAAGGTGCTTTTACCGGGGCAACATCTTCAAGGATCGGCAGATTTGAATTGGCAAATGGAGGGACAATCTTTTTAGACGAAATTGGTGATATGAGTCTGAACCTGCAGGTAAAGATTTTGAGAGTTCTTCAGGAAAGAGAATTTATTCCCGTTGGAGGGACAAAAAGTGTCAAAGTAGATGTAAGAGTGATTGCAGCAACCCATCATGATTTGGAAAAGGGTGTACGGGAAAAGACTTTCAGAGAAGATCTTTTTTACAGGTTAAATGTTATACCAATAACTATTCCACCGCTAAGAACCAGAAAGAGTGATATTCCTTTATTAGTTCAGCATTTTATTGAGTACTTTAATAAGGAGAGATCTTCGGATATTGAAGGTGTTTCACCTGAAGTAATGAAAACCTTAATGGAATATAACTGGCCCGGTAATGTTAGGGAGTTAGAAAATTTAATTGAAAGATTAGTTATTTTCAACAGTAAAAAGAAAATTATTAATATTCAAGACCTACCAAACAAATTTCAGAATAAAGAAGAAGGAATGCCATTATCTCATTTTAAATTGCCAGAGCAAGGTCTTTGTATAAATACTTTGCTCAATCAAATAGAGAATGATTTGATAATTCAAGCATTGAATAGAACGGGTTGGGTTAAAGAAAAAGCAGCAAAATTACTTAATTTAAACAGAACAACGCTTGTTCAAAAAATAAAGAATAGAAAATTAGAAAATAAGGTATATTAATTTCTTTTGATTCTCTTCTAATAACCAAAAATTAAAAAAATTCCCTCTCCATTTTTTAGTTTTAATGTTAAAAGTTTGACGTTAAAATTGCTAAAAGTTGACATCTTTCCCTAAAAAGATATTTACTTATTCCTTCATTCTTCTTTTGTTTTATTCTTAATCTTTTTAATTTTTTGTAATTAAAAATCCCCATATATTTCAATTAATAACGGCAGAAATAAATTTTTGAAGACCATAGGATTTTAGAATAAATATTCTAATTATAGACCCCAAAACAACTTTGGCATGTTATTTGCTTATAAGTTTAACAGAAAAGTAAAAAGCATTTTAAAAGGTAGCAGTTAATATATTTTCTGATTAAGAGGTTGGAATGGAAACGAATGGATCGAAAAATCGGGTAATAACAATAACAAGTGGGAAAGGTGGAGTTGGGAAAACCAATATAGTTTCTAACCTCGCTATTGCCTTAGCTAAGTTTGGTAAAAAGATACTTTTGCTTGATGCAGACTTAGGGTTAGGGAATCTTGATATTTTATTAGGATTAAAACCAAAAATGAATTTAAGCGATGTTTTGATGGAAGGGAAGAACATTAAGGATATGATAATTGAAGGGCCTATGGGTGTTAAGATTCTACCAGCAAGCTCTGGGGTTTTAGAGCTTACAAATCTTTCTGAAAATCAAAAATTACAGTTACTCTCTGAACTTGAATCTTTAAATGGTGCATTTGATATTTTAATAATTGATACAGGAGCGGGCATATCCTCAAATGTGATGTATTTTAATATAGCAGCTCAAGATATAATTGTCATTATTACACCGGAGCCAACTTCTATACATGATTCTTTGGCGCTAATGAAAATACTTTCATCCAACTATGATGAAAAATACTTTAAGGTAATAGTTAATTTTGTCAGAAATCCTAAAGAAGGGTTTGAAGTTTTTAAGAAGCTTATGTCCCTTATAGAAGAATCCTTCGAAGCTTCAGTAGATTATTTAGGCCAGATTTCCTATGACAGAAATGTATCAAAAGCAGTTAGGAAACAGAAAGCTGTTATAGAATCTTTTCCTGATTCAACTGCTAGCATGGATTTCTTTAAAATTGCAGAGAAAATTTGTGCTTTCCAGTCTAAGGAACTTCCAAAAGGGAATATACAGTTTTTTTGGAAGCAACTTTTAGAAGAAAAAAAAAATAAAAAAAGGACTTAAAAACTATTTAAAATTAATTAGTCACTACAAAGAGGATAAAATGCAAAAGTCAATGAACGAAAAGATACAATACGACAGAGAAAAGGAACCCATTACAAAAGGAAAATTAATTCTAAAACTTCTTCCCTTTACCCGCAGCATAGCTGAAAGAATGTCAATGAGGCTACCTGCAAATGTTGATGTTGATGATTTGATAAATGCAGGTATTATAGGTTTAATTGATGCTATTGAAAAGTTTGACCCTTCAAAGGAGATTAAATTTAAAACTTACGCTGAGTTTAGGATAAGAGGGGCAATTCTTGATGAACTTCGCTCATTAGACTGGCTTCCAAGATCTCTTCGCCAGAAGACAAGCCAAGTTGAAGAAACTTACTACAAATTGGAGCAGGAATTAGGAAGGCCTGCAAGTGATCAAGAAATGGCTGAAGCATTAGAGCTAAGTATTGAAGAGTTTTATGAGATTCTTAGCCAAAGCAGGGGAGCAATACTTTTTAGTTTAGATGATTTAGGAGATAATCCTGATAATAAGACTAAAAACTTATTGTCTCTTATAGCTGATAGCGAGGATAAAAGCCCTTTATTCTCAATAAAACTCAAAGAACTGAAAAGGGTGGTTGGTGATGGTATAAACCGGTTGCCAGAAAAAGAAAAACTGGTTATTTCGTTGTATTACTATGAAGAACTTACCATGAAAGAGATAGGAAAGGTTTTAGATATTACTGAATCCCGGGTTTCACAAATTCATACAAAAGCGATTATCCTTTTGGGAGCAAGGTTAAAAAAATTATTTTCAGAATAAAAAGTAAATAGCCATCAGTGTTTATAATAAAAGCCTTAATTTCAATGTAAATTAATCGAATATTTATAAAGAAAATTTTAAATTTTATGGCTAACAGAAAAGTAGCTTATAAGTTTCAACAGCAAAACGGAAATTTGGAAGACTATATTATCCATCTTCAAAAATTTGCGCTTGCGGGGCTAATGTTTTCAGATATAACTCATGAATTCAACAATGTTGTAGGAGCTATGCTTGGATTTACACAGATCGCAAAAATGACAAATGATGAGAAAGATATAAAAAAATCTTTTGAGGTTGTAATTTCATGTTCTGAAAAACTAAAGGAGATGAATAAGAGTATATTATCTTATCTCCAAAGTAATCCAATGGATGAGAACATAGTTGATTTGAATTCTGTAATTCAACAAAGCATAACTTTGGTAAAAAAGGGATTTGATAGAAAGGGGATAGAAATAAGATTTGAGGCAAAAAAAATTCCTTTAATTAAATTGAGGGTTGGATTTTTCCAGCATGCTTTTTTAAACCTTTTATTAGATGCAAAGAGAAGTATTTCGCCTGGTGGTGAATTAAAGATGACTGCATCTTTTAGTGAGAGGCAAAAATTTGTCGAAATTTACTTAAAGAGTATAAGTTGGGATACAAGTTATAAAAATGATTTTAAAGATGTTGAGTCTTTTGATGATATATTTCAAAGATTAGATGGCGCTAATGGATTTAATAAAGCGGCTGAAGCAGGAATAGCCTATTTGCTGTTAAAGAAAGAAATTGGCGGAGATATAACATTAGTCAAAAATGATGAAACGGGTACCGGTTATGTAATAAAAATTCCTACCTAAAAAATATAAAAATTATCTCTCTTATTTAATATTTTAATTCCCCGTGGTCTTGCCACGGGGTTTCCTTTGTGCCGTCATTCCCACGAAAGTGGGAATCCAGAAAAAGAACAAAGGCTCAGGATTCCTGCTTACGCAGGAATGACAGACTCGTTCTATTTTCTAATTTTTGATACCCTGCGGCTTGCCGCAGGGTTCTTCATTTTTTTAGAATTATAGCCTAAAGTAGAAAAAATTTTTGTCGAGAAAACACCTGCAAACGAAAAGTATATGGGTAAGAAGAATAAAAAAGCAATATTGTCAGTCATTAATGATTTAAGGAAAGAACAAATTACAGATTCTAAAAATATTATGAATGAGAAAGCTTATCTTGGAGTTATTCCTAAAGTCAGAAAAAAGACTATAAAAGAAATAAAAGAAAGAATAGAAAAAGGTAATTATTTAATAGATGGTGAGAAAGTTGCAGAGAAAATAATAGTTGATTCACTAATGGAAGATATTTTGGAAAAAGAAGATACTTTGTCTAAACAGACTCGACCAAAAGGATAGATAAGTTTAAACATTGCCTACAAACCTATAATCCCCTCTAAGTAAACCACATTTTTTTAACCATTTTATAAAGACGCAAATTAGGAGATTTTTGGAGAGTCCTGGATTTTTTGAACAAAAAATTTATTTATTTTTTTAAATCCAAAAATCATGGCCTAACTATTTCAAATACTTATAAGAATTCTTTTGAATTGAAGTGTGTAGAATCTTATACGCCATTGAAAAACTCAGGAAACTTCAAAGGAGATTTAGCTTGATTTAAGGCTTGTAAAAAACTATGATGTTTTTTAGATAAAAGAGAAACATATCCTACTTATAAGTAAGAAAGCTTTTGAAAGTTAAGGAGATAGAGAGTGGATATTGTACAGAAGTTACACGGGTTGCTTTTAGGTGAGAGTAAAAAGATAAGAGATTGGATTGAACTACATTTAACTAAAGTCAGGCTTCCAATTTATTCTTCTCATGATATAAGAAACAGTGGCTTTAAAGTTGCACCAGTGGATGCGAATCTTTTCCCTGGTGGATTTAATAATTTATGTAAAAATAGCAAAAAAATGAGTGCTTCATATTTTGCTGAATATATTGCTAAGGATTTTACAAACGCTAAAAAGATTTTAATAATTGCTGAGGAACATACAAGGAATAAATTTTATCTTGAGAATCTCTTTTCATTAAAGTCAATTTTGGAAGCCGCAGGATTTCAAATAAGAATAGGGGTACTAAAAGGTGATTTTGATGAAAGCAGATGCTTTGAAACAGCAGAGAAGAATGAGATAAAAATTTACAAAATTCAGATAAGGGATAACAAAGCTTCTGTAAAAGATTTTGTTCCAGATATTATAATTGATAATAATGATTTCACCGAGGGAGAGCCTGTGGCACTGAAAAGTATAATTCAACCAATAGTTCCGCAAATAGATTTGGGATGGTTCAGAAGGAAAAAGAGTAACCATTTCAGAATATATAACCAGCTTATTGAAGAATTTTCATTAAGCTTTAATATAGATAAATGGTTTTTATCAGAGTTTTATGATTATGTTGATGATATAGATTTTAAGACAGGAAAGGGTTTTGAAGAGGTAGGCGATAAAATTGGTAAGGTTATCACATTAATAAAGAAAAAATATGAGGAATATGATATAAAAGAAAAACCATTTGTATTTGTTAAAAATAATGCTGGAACCTATGGAATGGCTATAATGAATGCTGAAAATGGCAGAGATTTTACTAATATGAATAGAGCTACTCGAAATAAGATGTCTTTTGGAAAGGGTAAGACTCCGGTGGAGAGTCTGATTATACAAGAAGGGGTTCCAACAATAGACAAAGTTGATGGCTATGTTGCTGAGCCACTTATTTATCTAATTGGAGAAAAACCAGTAGGAGGTTTTTTCAGGCTTAACACTAAAAGGACAACCAAAGAGAATTTAAATACAAGGGGAATGTTATTTGAATCAGACAACTTATGCCCAATGAATTCTGATAGTTTTGGTAAAAATGTAAGGTCTAACGTTTCCAGCGAAAACATTAAAATATATAAGTTTATATCTCTCATTTCCACCATTACCCAAGGTTATGAGATAGCTGAACTTTCGAAGATATGAGTGCTAAATTCAGAATTGGCTTCATTTTGGACCCAATTGAAAAATTAGTTATCGGAGATGACACCAGCCTTCTATTTATAAAAGAGTGTGAAAGAAGAGGTCACCAAGTTTTTTATATCCACCAGGAGGACATCTTTTGGGATAATGGTAAACCAATGGCTAATTTAAACTATACTGAATTTGATGACCAATTTAATTTTTTAAAAGGTGAAAGAAAAACAGAGCCTTTAAAATCTTTAGATGCAGTTTTAATTAGATTAGAACCTCCTTATGATTTAAATTATATTTATATAACCCAAATCTTACAACTTATTGGTGGAAGAACATTTATTTTAAATGATCCACGAGGATTAAGAGATGCAAATGAAAAACTATATCCTTTACAATTTTCAAAATTCATTCCAAGAACAATAGTTACAAAAGATATAAATCTTTTAAAAAATTTCCTTAAAGAAGCTGGGAAAATCATTATTAAACAGTTGAACCTGTATGCGAGTAAGGAGCTGGTTCTTCTATCAAGTAAAGAGAAAGATGTTTATCCCATTTTTGAGAGGCTTACCCAATCAAAAACTAGATATGTAATGGCACAAGAATTTTTGAGCAAGGTTTATAAGACCGGAGATAAAAGAGTAGTTGTTCTTTCAGGAGAAGTATTAGGGTATTACTCAAGGATTCCAAGAAAGAATGACTTCAGGAGTGATCCTGATTTTGGAGGAATTAATAAAAAAACAGTGCTGACAAAAAAAGAGAAAGAGATTTGTCGAGTTGTATCTAAGAAACTTTTAGAAGACGGGATCTATTTTGCAGGGATAGATATGATAGGTGAGAGGCTAACAGAAATCAATGTTACTTGTCCTGCAGGAATAATTCCTATAAATAAACTCTATGGTATGAGATTAGAAGAGAAAATAATAGATTTTGTTGAGAAGAAAATTATGGAGAGGATTTCATTATAAGAAAATTATTTGAGAGGAAAAATTACCAAAATATTGTAAAACATTTTTTGCTGCAAAATGGTGCAAAGTGGAAAAAGCTCTTTTATTGTTTCAGTTAAATAACACTTTTAACATTTTTTCCACAAGTTTCTCCCATGTGTTATGAAAAAGTTTAAAATAAAATTTTGAATAGAGACGAAAATGAAAAGTTGCTATTGGTGCAAAAGAGAGTTAGAGATATTCGATAGAGTTAGAAGAGACGAAATATGTCCTTTTTGCAAGAATGACCTTCATTCATGCATAAACTGTAAATTTTATAATGAAGGGAAGCATAATAAATGCAGCGAACCTAACAGTGAATGGGTAGGGGATAAGGAAAAAAGGAATTACTGCGAGTATTTTATCTTCAGGGATTCTTTGAAAGTAGAACAGAATAAAGATGAAATCAGGACGAAAGCTGAGCCTTTGTTCAAATCTAATAAAAAAAATTAGGATTAAATCAAATATTAAAAATCTTAGACTCTCCATGTCTTAAGATTATGATAGCATCTCTCAAGTTCTCTTTTTTTGCCAATTGGTTTAAGAGTTCAATAGGTTCATTAATTGGTTCAAGTGAGAGGACAAAAGTTCCATTTAACCCCTTTTAATCAGCTAAATAGTAAACATACCATAATAAAGTTTTACTTTTAAAATCCGTATAATTTCGTAACATTTGCTCAAATATTACAATAATCACTAATCATAGTATTGACAATAGTAATTCATTTTTATATTTAAGTATTAACATTTATAGATTCTTTTCTTATTTAAGTATGATATAGGCTCTCCTATATTAATAAGGGGAGAAAGTAAGGATATCTTTGTTTTAGGAAATAAATCAAAAAACAGAGTTTTAAATTCAGAGGATTAAAATGTCTATTTCAGAAGAAGAAGAAAAATCAATAAGAGAAAAAATCAGAAAAGAATTAGAGGAAAAAGAGAGAGAAAAACTCGAAGCGTTTGAACGTGACAGAAAAACAAAAGAAGAAGAGGAAAATGAATCAAAAGACAAAGATCAGAAGAAGAGAGATGATCTAAGGCGCCTTGAAATAGCTGATGAAGAGAAGAAGAAATATTATAAAGGAAAAGGATTTATACCAGTTGTTGATGGCTCAGGAAATTTAATCTGGCTTTCTCCAGCCGAATATGAACTAAAGAAAGACAGGATAAAGAGCCACAGCAGCAAGAAAAAAAGAGAAGAAGAAATAACAAATAAGCAGGAAAGTGAAAGTGCTGTTAAGCCATCAAGTTCAAAATTGACAAAATATATATTCATTGGTTTAGTTATATTTTTCATAGTGTTAATTTTGATAGCAGTAATAGCCCAACTCTTTAAATAAACAGAAAAGACTATATATTTTTAAAAAGCTATTTCTTCAAACGATTTTATTTCTTGTTTTGTTCACTCTGTCAGTAACAAACTTTTCGTATCCTGTATCTAACAGTTTTAGTACTAACCAAATCTATTAACTTCCAACAGAATAGGGTTTTCATTGACTTAAAGAGATTAATTATTTATTACATATCCAGTAAATATTTTTGATAATTCAACCAGAGTTGTTTTGTCAAAACCATCAAGGTGTATTGCTGATATTTCTCAAGATATTCTTGAACCCTGGATGTTGGTCGAGGATTAAAAAAATATTTTAGGTGAGTGTGAAGATTGGAAAAGAGAAAATACTGAAAGGAGATCCTCTGAATTTATTATATGATGGAATGGCCCTCTTTGCGGACCCGATCCATCAATATATAGCCTTTACAATTCCGGTTACTCCTGGAGAAAAAGCTGAAAAAGATCTTATTGATTCTCCATGGATTCAAAGATTAAGGCAGATATGTCAACTGCAGAGTTCCAAGTGGGTTTATCCCTCTGCTGAGCACAGCCGCTTCCAGCATTCAATAGGAGCAATGCATGTTGCGGGTAGATTTGCAAAACATTTATATCCAACCCTTAAAAAAATTGCTAAAAATTGCCCGTCAGAAAATTTTATCGAGGAACTTCTTAGAGTCACAGCCCTCCTGCATGATGTTGGTCACGGTCCCTTTGGACATTTCTTTGATGAGAATTTTCTGGATCAATTTGGAATTACGCATGAAGATATAGGCCAGGCAATAATTATAAAGGAACTTGGCAGAATAATCAAACAGATAAGGCGAAGCCCGGGTGGTTCTTTTAGAAAAAATGAAAGACTAAACCCTGAATATGTGGCATTCCTCATTAAAAAAACTGAAGTTAATACTACCAATGATTATCCCAAATGGCTTCAACTGCTTCTTCCTTTATTTAATGGGATCTATACGGTTGATAATATGGATTATGTTTTGAGGGATTCCTATATGTGTGGTGTTGCTATCGGACCTGTGGATATTGACAGGCTGATTTATTATACTTTTTATACAGAAAAAGGACTGACTCTTCACAAATCAGGAACTTCAGCACTTACAATGTTTTTAAACGCCAGGCTATACCTTTATTCTAATGTATATTATCATAGAACAACAAGGGCGATTGATATGCACCTCAAAGAAATTTTTAATGACACAATCGGAAAAATTTTTCCCTATAACCCTATAGAAAATCTTAAGGAATATCTGGAACTTTCTGACTGGTCCTTAACGCAAGAGGTGATGCTGTGGAAACATTCTGGAGAGAAAGATAAGAAAAAGCTTTCAAAGGAATGGGATATGATCCTCCAGAGGCAGCCAAAATGGAAAATGGTTTATGATAAAACCATTTCAATAAAAGAACTTGAGGTTGGCAGAACAGTAATTAAAGATGAAGATTTAGAAAAAAGGATAAGAGCTAATCTTCCAACAAAGTTTAAAGAACATAAGTTCTTAGTAGACACTGCTGTCCAGGACCCAAGACCTGAAAATCCTGTTTCCATGGAGCAGAGGCAGATTTACATCTTTGACCCTATAACAAAAAAAGTTTCCACAGAGATGCTAAAAGAGCTTTTTGAATATATACCGTCAAAGATTATTCACTACAGAGTTTTTGCTTTAGACCATAGTTTTGACAAAGAACTGTGCGAAGCTGCGGAAAAGGGATTGAAACCCAAAAAAGATGGTATAAAAACAAACGTATAACAAAAATTCTTACAGGCTGTTGGAAAAGGGTCTATGTTGGAGTCATTGCGAGCGAAGCAGTCTTACTTTATATAAATCAGCCGATAGATAGGGTTTTCTAACTCCGCCATTTTATTTTAGCTGGACAGGAATGTCCCGCCTATCCTTGCTTAAAATAAGAAAGTCAAACCCTTTGCCAACTTTAATCCTTAACCGTTATATCCTATTAGCTAAAGTTCAGAGAAATTCTTACCTTGACAATAGGGGTTTTATTAATAAATTCTATAACATAAGAAATTGGTAATTTAAAGAAATAAATTACCAGCAGAAGTTTTAGAAACCAGATTTTTAAAGGAAAGAATATATGGAGAAAATGTGGAAACTTCTTGTTCCGGTTGATTTTTGCCACGGATGTACCAATGCTTTTAATCTTGCCTTATCGTTAGCTAAAAAACAAAACTCAAAAATCTATCTCTCCCACATAATTTCCGACCCTCAAATAATTGATCCTTTATATGCTTCTGATATCCATCAAAAAATGAGTTTTGAAGAGATCAAGGGCAAGATAGAAAAGGAAATGGGAGAAGTTTACATTAAAAAAGCCAGAGGGATAAGCGAGATTGATACTTTAATTACAAAAGGCTATGCTGCCTCTGAAATTGTTGAATCAGCTAAAAAGATTGAAGCTGATTTGATAGTTATGGCAACTCATGCAAGGAAGATTTTGAAACATGCATTTATAGGGAGCATAGCAGAAAAGGTTTTAAGAACTTCTCCGTGCCCTGTTCTAACTACCAAGCTTGGTAATGAGATTAACTTTGATAAGTTTGACGTCAAGAATATCCTTGTTCCTGTAGACTTTTCAGAGCATTCTGAAAAGGGATTCAAACTTTCAGTTAAACTGGCCAGATTGTTCAATGCCAGGATACATATATTATATGTATTGCAGCCCATATCTTTTTATCCCTATTATTATGGTGAATATTTTTCAAGTGAAGGAGTAATTATAAAGATGGAGGAAGAAGTTAAGGATAGATTAGAATCATTAATAAGGGAAAAAGGAGAAGGTTACAAAGATATAACATATAAGATTCAGATTGGTGAACCTTTTCAGGATATCCTT
>Ga0209211_10009584_pt1 | contig 12861 bp, 13 predicted proteins | sample RifGroA2_FD_183992 | JGI IMG/M metagenome (GOLD analysis project Ga0209211, IMG submission 183992) | Groundwater microbial communities from Rifle, Colorado, USA - Groundwater A2 (SPAdes) (version 2) | ecosystem: Environmental > Aquatic > Deep subsurface > Groundwater | place: Rifle, Colorado... | reverse complement strand
AGAAAAAATACCCAACCCCTGTAAGGATTATGATGCAGGTTGAAAGAACGGCCGATGCTGTCCGGAATTGGCGGACAATATCTAGTTCCATACAACTCTCCGATACATCGTCATTGTGGGGAGTCGTTTACTTACCACATAATTTTTTTGTAGATAAGAATAGAATGCATCAAACTTTCCATCCTCGTCATTCATGAGAACAATAATCGGTGGTTTTACCCGCTTAATTGAATCCATCGTTTCTTGATACGCGTCAAAATCTTTAATATGAAAGGAAACAGTAAAACGCCCTGCCGGATCTCGACGCGATAGCGCATATAGCATTGGATTTGTTCCCCAAATAAAAATCTTGTCCGTGAGCTTTGTGGTTTCACGAATATCTTGTGCGATTGCATATGAATCATTCATGAATGGGTTAAAGCTATTTCGATACTCTGTTGCCGAGATACGATGGGTTGTGAACTGGAAAAAATTTGCGTAGTAGTCTTTCACCGAGTACAGTCCAACATGCAGAAGAAAAAGTGTGGCGATGCCAAGAAACAGCGCGGATACTCCAGCGAGTTTTTCGACAATCTGGTTTTTGGAAAATAACGTGACAACCAGCAGTGAAAAAGCTGGAAGCATTTGAAGAAAGTAATGTGGGTATGGGCGTGAAGAAAGCAACGAGGCAAAAAGACTTAGTACAAACCACAAAAGAACGAAACGAAATATTGGACGCATGAATTTTTTCAAGAGTAATGTAGCGAAACCAAAGAGACCAACGATCAAAAGTTTTCCTGGCATGGTAAACAGGAATCGTAATAAGGGTTGGGTAACAGGTATCGAAAACTCTTGACTGTATCGGAAGTTATACAGAAAACCAAACTGGGCGTAGTCGCTCAGCCCATGTTGTGAAGCAAAATACGCGATGCTTAGTGCGATGGGAGTGAGGATACCAATCCAAATCAGCACTCCGGAACTCAACAAAGACCGAAAATTTTTCCAACTGATAGATCGAAGAAAAACAAACCCAAACACTGGAGCAACCGCTGCCACATCAAACATGGCTGGAACTTTGGTGAGGATTCCCAGCGACATGAATATTCCCACCAAAAACATACGAAATGGTTCAACGGTGAATGACGCTTTATTTTTTGCAAACGAAGCAAACAAAGAACTTCGCACAAACAATGCCATTCCCGCCAAAATGAATCCCATGACAAACAGTTCACCGTTGGCAATATGTCCTTCAAACCACGGCAGAGTTGTGAGCAGTGCAAACACACTCACGGCAAAAATAGTTTTTTGTGTTGATGAAAACAAACGTGAACATATGCTGTAAAACAAGGTGGTTGTTACGACCATCCAGTTGAGAAACAAAAACTTAAACCAAAATTCGGACGGCACCATCGCCAGAATATAAATGAAAGGAGTTTTATGATCGATGATGTCTTTGTAAAGTACAGCACCATTTCGCATTGCCGCACCAACCGTGAGATAAATGGCTTCATCACCGTACCAATATGGTTCAAACAAGTTTGGAATGCGAAGGAGAATTACTGTAACCAACACAATCAATAACGCTTCATGTTTTTGTAGAAAAGCCAGAAGGCGATGCATATAGTTTATTTTATACCTTTTCCGTCACCTTGTACTCGATATATTTTCCAAGCATAAGGCGTGTGTGAGCATCTATGCCGGGCAAAGCAGAAAAGAATAGTCCAATCACAGGCAGCATAATAAACTCAAGTGGTTGCATAATACGTTGAAGTATTGTTGCTTTGTTTGGGCGAGGTGGACGCGAACGCATATCGATGATAAAAATCACCAACAGAGACACGAGCGAGATAGTCAAAATAGTTGAACTCACTTGAGGTAAAGTTTTGCCCAAAATAGTTCGATTAAACTGTTGATTTAATAATGGTGGAAGCATCGCACCAATAGTTACTGCAAACCAGTTTACCGGCCACAAGAAATGATCTTCAATTGTTTTGAGTACACGGATGGTTTTATCCCAAAACGGCACGTTTTCGGCAAGAATCCATTGCTTAATAATGTATGCATCATCACTCACACCCCATGCCCAGCGTTTAATTTGTTCATATTGATTCAACATGCTCTGCCAAAAACCATGTGATTCCGCGGCATCCGCATAGACTGGAATAAAGATTGGCGCAACCTCTAAATCGCCCTTCATTGCGAAATACGCCTTAAAGAAAAGACGATAATCCTCTGGAATGACGTCTGTGTCCCAGTATCCGATAGCATCGACAAGTTTGAGCGATAGAGAATATGTTGAAAAATTTACCAAGCGATCACTACGCATCAAGATAAACATTTGATTGACGGAAAATACAGAAGCTAATACTCGAATAGGAGCGGCAACTTTCCAAATGTTGTTGTAGAACATAATACTTGGTTGCCAAATTCTGTTGTATCGTTTTGGATTTGTGAGGAACTCATAGGTAAGCGCGCTAAAATAGTGCGGATGAAACAAGGCATCAGCATCTTCACTAGTGATCGTCACATAGTCAATATCCGCGTTCTGTTCGGCGATCAACTTCTGTTTTGCAACCTTTGCACCCCAAGAAGTATTGGACGATTTTCCTTTCACTTCTCCATGAATGTCTGGATGATATGTAATCCAAAGATTGCCAAAAGTTTGACCAAACTGTTCAAGCAAGATCTTGGCTTTGTGTTTTGCATCTTCCCCCTCGCGTTCCTCAAACGAGAGAGTAATAAACAATTGTTGTAATGGAAATGTTTGGTTCGTTAATGTGTTTAGTGTGCGTTCCAGCGTTGTCAGTGGTTCTTTATATGTTGGAATAATAATGATGTGCTTCATTTTCTCCCAGTGTTCGAGTTTTTTCACGTCTCGTAACCAATCGTACACAACCGAAGCGCGAATCTTAAAATGAGCAATAATCGCAAGTACAGACATGGTGAGTGAGCGGTACAGCCAGTAGACGTCAAACGCAATAATGTAGTACGCAACGATTTCTGGTATTAAAAACGATCCCCACAGCGGAAAAAGAATGAGCGACCACGAGGTAAAACCCGGAAGTATTTCTAGGAAACGTTGTGTCCTTACTGGATGTCGACGAACAAATCGTTTTAACATAGCATGTCTAGCCTTAACGAAGATGAAATATTCTTTCTGCATTTGCTGTTGTTACGTTCTCACATTCTTGGTTCGATATACCTAACACTCTGGCAAGTTCCTGCGCCGTTTCCACAATAAATGCCGGTTCATTTGTTTTTCCTCGTTGAGTTTGAGGTGGGAGAAAGGGAGCGTCTGTTTCAAGGAGAATATGATCTGTTGGAGTGTTTCTTGCTAAGTTGCGAAGAGCTTCTGCGTTCTTATATGTCAGATTCCCTGCAAAGCTTATGTTGCCACCAAGCGCCAGCGCTTCCTGTAAATAGGCTAGAGAACCGGACATGCAATGAAGAACAAACTGAGTTCTTGGGTGTACTTTCAATATTGAAAGTACATCGTTGTATGCTTGTTCATGAGTGTCGCGGCAGTGAATAATAACCGGTAAGTCATATTTTCGTGCAAGTGTAATCTGAAGGTCAAACATCATTTTCTGATTCTGTTTTATTCTGTCTTGTTCTTGTTGATTTGCTGGTAATCGATAGTAATCTAATCCACACTCACCAATCGCCACAATCTTATGATGCTTATCCTGGTCGAGTAAGTTTTTTAACGCTGTCATATATAAATCGTTTTTACTAGAATCTTGGCATTCATCCGGATGAATGCCTACAGCTGCGTAAAGATTAGTGTTTTGCTGTGCTATTTCTACTGCCGTTTTACATGTTTGTAAGTCTGTGCCAATCACGATACTTTTTGTTACTCCAACCTCTTGTGCTTGATTCCAGTACGTTTGCCAATCCGAGTGTAACGGTTCAAGATTGTAGTGAACGTGCGTATCAATGATCATACATTGAGCTTTGGAAATAACGGTTGAATAGGACCAATTTTATCGCAAGAAAAATACTCCAATAATGTTTTTGCAGTTTTAGGCATAAACGGTTGGAGATCAAAGGAAAGTTGAACAAGGCCTTCAACAATACTCTGCATCACTGCAGTTTTTTCTGCCTCTGCGAGTTCCCATGGTTTTTTATCTGTTAGTGTTTTATTCAGCTCAGTGACTTGTAACCACACTGCATCAGCAGCATCTTTGAGATTGTAGGACTCAATTGCTTTGGCAACAGCGGGAGTAAACGTTGTAGAAATTGGCACTTTCTGTATTTGAAGTGCCTCGCAAAGTTTCGCGGTGCGAGACGCAAGATTTCCCAACTCGTTTGCGAGATGCGCTTGGTATGTTTCTTTCAGTCGATCAATAGTAAAATCTATGTCTTCAGTTGTAGACATCTCACGAAGGAAATAATATCGCAATGTTTCACTGCCAAACTTTTTCACCATCTCAAATGGATCTATAACATTCCCCAATGTCTTGCTCATTTTTTGACCGCCCACCGTAATATATCCATGTACGTATACATTTTTTGGTAACTGCAGTTTTGCCGAAAGCAACATGGCGATCCAGTACACAGTATGGAAACGAATAATTCCTTTTCCAATGAGATGAACATCCGCCGGCCACCATTTTTGATATGTTGCATCATCAAAACTAAATCCAACGCCACTTTGGTAGACATTAAGCGCATCAAACCACACGTAGATCATTTGAGAGGGGTCGTTAGAAACCTCGACACCCCAACCACGCGCTCGCTCTCGAGTGCGGGAAATGCTAATATCGTTTACCTCACCGTGTAAAAAGCCAAGGACCTCACTTTTTCGCTGATCTGGAACAATTTTTAACGTATCTGTTTCAATAAGTTTTATGAGTTTATCTTTGTACTTTGATAATCGAAAGAAATAATTTTCTTCTGTCACCGAATCCAGTTTTTTACCAGGATGCTCAAAACACTCGCCGTTCTCATCAAGTTCGTCTTTAGGATAAAAAGTTTCACACCCAACGCAGTACAAGCCCTCATATTTTTTCTTGTAAATATCACCCGCAGCATCGCAAAGTTTCCAAAGTTTTTGACTTGATTGATGATGCGATTTACTGCTTGAGCGCTCGTAAATATCAAGCTGAACGTCAAGATCTGACAATAGCTTTTTGAAGTACTCGGCATTGAGGTCGCAGAACTTCTGAACTTCTGTATCGGCTTTTTCTGCTGCCTGGACGATCTTTAATGCATTTTCATCTGCACCGCTGAGATATAACGTTTCATCGCCCAAAATGCGATGATATCGTGCAATAACATCACCTTGGACAAACTCATAGGCGTGTCCCAAATGTGGTTTGGCGTTTACATATGGAATTGAAGCAGAAATGTAGAACTTCATTGGGGGTATTGTAGCTTGAAATGCTCGAGAAGGGAAGAGTTTTCCCATTGCCTACTCGTAACAGCAGGAGACCTCTCGTCCTGAATGTTACTCGTACGCAATGGAAAAACTCACAAGGTTATTTACCCTTCAATCTCTCCACCAAATAGTCGCATGAGTTTATTGCTCCACGTCTCTGCCCAAGACTCCACTTTCAATTTTTGAAGTGCCAATTTGTAGCCTTTTGTGTGCATAATTTCTGCAATTGAAGAGATTGTTGCAGAGGAAACCTTCAATAATTTTCGAATATACTCGTAACTTTTCCCCTGATCCAACAACACACCAATGGCCAGGCGTTTAGCAAAGATGGAAAGCTCGGTTTTTGAGAAGAAGCCTTCACAGAATAACTGAGATTCTTTACGAGAAGACAGGTCAACAAATACTTGATATAAGGATGCATTGAGTTGTTGCTCAAACATTTCTTCGAGCGGTTGCGACGATCGTTTCGACATATTGGATTCTCTTCACTGATTTCTTAGGCGGCGACCGTACATTACCAATGATGGTGCGTTTCGTCAAGTTTTTACTCGGCTTTCTCATCATGTGTTACCATAGGGACATGATCACCGCACTCCTTATCCTCCTCCTTCTCGTTATTCTCGGTCTTGCCGCAGGATTGTTTTTGTATCTACAAAAGAAGCTCGCAACACTTGAGGGAAATCAGCACGATAGCACCATGTTGGAGTGGGTCAAAACAACGCAGACAGATCTCAAAGATCTGCGCGAGACCATGAGTAAATCCATGAGCCAGTCTGATCAGCGCATTACCTCTTCTTTGCAGCAGCACACAAAAGAAATCCATGATCGGCTTACGCGTGCTGCAGAAGTGATCGGCGAGTTAAAGCGTGAGGCTGGCGCATTTAGTGAAGTGAGTCGATCGATGAAAGATCTTCAGGAGTTTTTGCGCTCGCCGAAACTACGCGGCAATATCGGCGAACAAGTGTTAAAGGACATTATTACGCAGATGTTTCCGAAGCAAAGCTTTTTTATGCAGTACAAATTTCGTTCTGGAAGTATTGTTGATGCAGCAATAAAAACAGATGCTGGAATTATCTGTATTGACTCAAAATTTCCAATGGAAAACTTTCAACGGATGACTAAGTTGGAGACCGAGAAAGAACGGGGAACTGCAAGAAAAGAGTTTGTTCGTGATGTTAAGAAACATATTGACGCAATCTCTTCAAAATATATTTTGCCGGAGGAAGGAACGATGGACTATGCGCTCATGTATGTTCCATCCGAGTCGGTGTTCTATGAAATTGCCAATGATAACTCTATAGCTGAGTATGCACGCATGCAGAGGGTGTACATTGTTTCACCAACCACGCTGTATATGATTTTGCAAACAATATTGTTGTCCAATGAGGGCAAGAAGATCGCCACAAAAAGTAAAGAAGTGTTTCGTATGCTCAAGGCTGCTCACCAGGATTACAAAAAGGTTGGTGATCAGTTAGACAAGTTAAACAGACATATCACAAACGCATATAACAATATGTCTGGCGTCTCAAGCTCTTTCATAAACCTTGGGAATAAACTTGAAACATCAAGCTTATTGGAAGAAGTAAAACATCCTGAGCTTCCAACGCCAGAAGTCTAATTCATTTTTGGAACGATATACAACTCTGAATTGAGTGGTGGGAATGGTAAATCGTTTACCGTTGGATCCGCAGCAATGACGTCTTGATTTAACCGATTCATGGCTTTGTCGAGATCGCTCATGGTATTGGTAATAGGTGTTGGAGACGGTGATGGTTTTGGTGATAATTGCAAGCCGTTCTTTCCAACGCCAGTCATCATCATAAGTAAGATACTCAAAATGACAAAGACTCCAACGACAATAAGAATAATAGTTTTTGGAGTAACCTTTTTCTTTTGTACTATCACTTGTTTTACGCCGAGAGACACCTGCTCTGGCTGAGTTACTTGCATAGGTGCCGGGCGCTGAAAAAGAGTTTGATCCTCCATAAACTGAGTCTGGTTTTCGGCGGTATTCTCACTCATTTTGCAAACTCCTTTAAAAAGCTCTGGGCGAGTTGTAGCTTCGAGAAACCTTGTCCAAGAGTATCAACAATTTGCGAGTAGCTACTTGAGTTAAAAGAGTTTTGTTGATCAATGTTTTCAACGCGTTTCATAACAGCAACCAACACTGTTTTAATATCTGCAATTGTTCGCGACAACTCATCATAACTTCTCTGTTTCTCTGACAAAACAGTAGCGCTGGGAGAAGATGCTTGAAGCTGGTCAAATACTTGTCCCGTTATAAATCCTAGTTGGTCTGTGGCGGACTGGATATTTGATATTTTTATTAATGAAAGTGCTGAGTATGCTGTGGCAATATATGCCACGTTACGACTTTGGTATTGGGTAGAAGTATTATCTAGGGCAATACGATCTTGAGCTTTGATAATTTGAGCGCGCACAGCTTCAAGCTCAATAATAGTGGTCTGCAACGCATGTACTTGAATGGATTTTTTTGTGACCTCGGCTCCTTTCAAGGCAACCATAGTATCCCGAAGTGCTTGAAAATATGCAGTCAGCGTGTCGATGCGTGCAAGTTGGACATCCTTGGAGGCTTTTACTGCGTCTTCCAGCGCGGCGAGTGTTTGTATTTGTTTATATTGTTCTGTCGCAACAAAAAACTGCGACTCTTTTATTCGATAGTCATTCAGTTTTTGAATATAATCATTTCGAGAAATCTCAACTTGCGGCGCAGTTTGGGGCGATCCATCTTGCGCAAAAACTATTTTCGGATGAAACAAAGGATAAAACAAAATCGTGTTGTGCAAAAGGAGTGAAAAAAATATCACAATCATTGTCATTTATACCTTTGGTTTTGGAGTTGATTTACGCACTTTATCGCGAATAAACTCGGTTGCTTGAAACAGCGCTTCAAAAGTTCCTGTATCCAACCATTTTCCTTGCACAAATGCAACCTCGAGCTTACCTTCCTGAAGGTACAGATTGTTAATATCGGTAATCTCAATCTCACCCCGTGGCGATGGTTTTAATGACTTTGCTTTTTGCACAACACTATTGTCATACACATAAAGACCGGTTACTGCGTAATCTGATTTTGGTTGATCTGGCTTCTCAATGATAGACAATACCTTATGATTTTCGTCAAACTCTACTACACCAAAACGTTGTGGATCAGGAACCTTGCTTGCAAACACAAGTGCTCCAGACTTAAAGTTTTTTACAGGCTCAATGAAATCTTCCTCAAAAAGATTGTCTCCCAAGATTAATGCAACGTTTTCTTTCTCAATAAACTCTTCACCAATCAAAAAAGCATCGGCTAGTCCTGCCGGTTTTTCTTGCACTTCGTAACTGATTTTGCATCCAAATTCTTGACCGCTTCCCAGCAATTTTACAAAATCACCGGCATGATCTGGTGCAACAATCACTAAAATTTCTTTAATGCCAGCCTTTAATAATGTTTCTAAAGGGAAATAAATCATTGGCTTGTTGTACACAGGCAGGAGTTGTTTACTGGTAACCCTTGTCAATGGCGCAAGACGCGTACCCGCACCACCGGCGAGAATAATTCCTCTCATGCGTTTTTCCCCTTTTCATCTACACATTTATACATTTATCACAATCAGCAAAGTTGTTGCGAGCAATCCAACAAAAAAGTATTCTAACATAACGCGAGCAGTAAACATCTTCGTGCTTTTATGATGCACAATTCCCCAGATAAAATATGCGATTCCCAAACTTACAGCCATGGCGTGTTGAGCTACAAGCTGTTTGCCTGCAGAAAAATATCCAACCATGAACAATGTCAGAATCCCAGCCAAAAACATATAGTCTGCCTGGTGTTTTTGCAACTCTTTTGTCATAACAATGAACCCCCTCGTTTCATATACAAGATCACAAGGACAACAGTAAGAAGTGCAATGTGAGCTAAGTTTTTACCGACAACGCGAACCAGATTTTTTCGTTTTGCAACAATACTGTCAATGATGAGCACCACAAGAACCAGACCAACCATGGCAAGGAAGAACGAACGAGTGAAATCAACAGGGGAAATAAGGGGTTGTGTGAACGACACAACGTCAGACAAGACTTTTGATGTGCTTGGCGCTGCTTGCGTTGTTTTCTCGGATTGGTGCAAAATGTTTGGCGTTATTGTGGTTGGATTACCGAACAACTGAACAACCAAAGTTGTTTCGACGCCATTAAGTTTCCCGTCGACGACTGCAATACCGGTATCTCTGTATTTTTCCTGGAGAATATTGGCTTTGTGCGAAGGCGAAGCCATCCAGGCGTTTACCATGTTTTGCGTGTCGCCAAAGTCACGTGCCAAATTTTCACCTGCTATTGCATATCTATATCCTGTACCCTGCACAAACACCCATGGGGTTTTACCAGAGGGAGAGTTGTGTGCCCAGTATTGTTCATTGAACATGTCGACGGCTTTGGCAAGAGCGGCTTGGTTCAGTTGATCATTGAGCGCGAGTGTATTTTCCCCCTGTGTAACGCGTTCTTTATTTATAAGATCAAGGACTTGTGAAACAGTAATACTCGAGGCGTAACCCAACACATGCCCAAGTTGAGTGGTCTGGATCTGTTTGAACATTGCCTGAAACATGAAGGCAATTGCGATGAGTACAACAAAACCCTCAGGATGAAGAAGCCGCGCACGATGGTTATTTGTGTGCCTTGGAGTGAACAGATGGGCAAGCGTCGAAAACATGGGTTCATCATAGCGCGGTTTCATTGTGAATCTCAAGGGGGGACAACTCATGAGAAAAACATCACTACTGGCGGTTGGGAGAAGAACGGGAATGATGTATGAATCGGCGAAGCATACTGATCATACTCACAAAAAGGAGCACTGTAAGAAAGCCGGAGATTAGAAAAAAAGTGAGTGATGCAGATAAGAGTGGTTGCGCGGATTGGGTGAGCGGAAGAGGTTCAGCGGAAGAAGTTCCGAGAACTTGTCCCTGTAATTCTTTGGATGTAGGGGGAGAGGGTATTACGGTTTTAGCAAGCTCCTTTATTACAACCTTTTCTTGTTGAGGGGTAACAATCGGTGTTTCTACCGGGGCACTCTCGGTTGTATTCTCAACGATATTTTCAGTTGTAACTTCGGCCGTTTTTTCGGTACCAATACGTAAGGTATAGGTGAGAGCAGTATCTTGAAAACTATCGGCAACTTTTTCTGCGGGAGTAAACGTCATGCGGTACTGTCGTTGCATGTGCGGGTCTAATAGTTCCAGCGTGGTATATCCATGCGAAACGAGTTCCTGGAAGGTAGTTGGACCATAGACTTGTGATTGTGTTTCATCATCGGTGACAATAGTAACGGTAAAAATGTTGAAGACGGGTGAGTCTGTTGGTTGAACTCCTTTCACCTCGATTGCACTTTTTGCTGAAACATCATTTTCGTTCGAGATCGTAAAAACTTGAGTAGCAGTTTGGCCTTGCCGCAATGATTGTGCGTTTAACGATTCGTTGATGATCACAATACTCCAATCGTAGGTTTGGAAATATTTCCATAATTATCAATTATTCGAATGGCAATGAAGTAGGACTTTGTTTCATCAAGATGATCGATGAACAGGCGCTCGGTTCCTTGTTGTTGCGGAGCATGGAGGCTTTCTTGAGTTATTTCTGCGGTGGGCAGCGAATCAAGATTTGTATCATTAGTGATCGGCGTGTCTGAAATACGAACATCGATCATTTGAATGCAACATGACGATTCCGGAACTGCAAACGCGATGACTGCCTCGCCGTTTGGTTCACGTGTTGTTGTGACAACTCCAAACTCTCCGAGATATTCATGAAACAGGAGCGGAAAACGATGAGCTTCTTCAATGTTATGACTAAGATCCTCACTCCAAAATGTAAACAAAGTATCTTCCGGTCCTGGTGAAAGGTTGAAAAGATGGGTAAACGCAATCTGTGCCGAATTGGCTAGATGATAATATGTCGCTGTTGAGTGTCTATCTTCAGAAAAAAAAGAAAATTGTGCTGATGGATTAGCGGCAATAGTGGTTGTGGTAACTACATGTAACTCCAGTATGTGCGGCGATTCAGCAAGGTTGGGATCCTGCTCCAGCGCAAAAACAATATTCAGCGACGGCTCAGAAAATGCCGAAAGATTTATAGGAATGGTGACATTATTCTCTGTGCGCGTAGCGGTTTGATAGACTGGTTGGTCGTTGATTGAAACAGTGAAAACAGGAACAAGACTTTCTTGTTCATCACCGCCGGTGAGTCGATAAGTGAAAGTTAATGTTGGCGATGTATTGGGAATAACTTGAGTAATACTGCTGATATTGAACGAGGGGTCTTGGGAATCTCCTAGGACCACTACTCTTTCAGTTATTTTTACATATCCTGCCGCCTGCCACCCTTGAAATTCATCCAAAAAATTTCCATTGGTAACAAGTTCTTGCACTTGGGATTGCTTTCCGTTTTGCGTCACTATTGCGATTGTTTTGGGAGGTGTCCAGTCGCCAAAACCCAGAGTATTTCCAGGCAAAGTTGTGAAGTTTGAAAAGTACGCAAAACAGATTTGCGGTTGAGCTAAAACTGCTGTAAATAAAATTCCGAAAATCAGGCGCTTCATGTTTCATACTGTACGCCGCAAACCTTACCGATCGATTACAAAAAGGTATCTGCTCGTGTATAGTGAGCTTCACAGTAATGACTACAAACTTCACTCTTTGGAGCAGAGATCCGAGACGACGACAGAATGATCTACAAGAGTAATCCTTATACATGAGGCGTCTCGCATAGCGAGTCCCTAACGAGCGTCTCTCTCCTAAAGAGTGAAGTTTGTGGTGTATAATTCGCCTTGAGACAACTTGGTGTTGTTGTGTATGTTGCAAGAGTATCGGCCCCATCGTCTAGTGGCCTAGGACGTCAGGTTCTCATCCTGAAGATCCCCGGTTCGAATCCGGGTGGGGTCACTCAGACAAAAAAGTTAAAGTCTCCGGAATGAGTATTTTGCGAATGTGTTGAAATGTATCAGTTGGTAATAACGTATTTAAATCCTCATCAATCATCCTTTGAGAAACATGTTTTGTAATAAAATCATTCAACTGCCTACAATATTCTTGTGTGGAAAATCCGGTACGTTCAGTAATGACAGGATTCGCATAGGTGTAACCTTTCACAAAAAAATGGTGAATATCATATATGTCCCGGCCAGCAACAGTACCATGCAATTTATACCTATCCAAAACGGTCACTAATTTGTTAGCAAACATCGTTTCTATTGTTTGACAATCCATAAGGCGATCGATTTCGGAAAGATATTGTGCTTTGTATATATTCGCTTTAACAATTTGCGTGTTGACGCTGATCTTTACCAGGTTCCGCTTACCAGGGTCATTTGGATATTTGACTTGGAACATGAGAACATTGTCAAATTCTTTCGCTATAGTTAAACCCAACTTGTTGACAATCACATGGAACTCCTGGCGTAAGACCATTTTATTAGCTGTGGAGTGCATATCAAAATCTAAATC
>Ga0209211_10009583_pt1 | contig 12862 bp, 14 predicted proteins | sample RifGroA2_FD_183992 | JGI IMG/M metagenome (GOLD analysis project Ga0209211, IMG submission 183992) | Groundwater microbial communities from Rifle, Colorado, USA - Groundwater A2 (SPAdes) (version 2) | ecosystem: Environmental > Aquatic > Deep subsurface > Groundwater | place: Rifle, Colorado... | reverse complement strand
ACCTCTATACCCAGGAATACGCGCATATATATGGGATGAAAACCGGGGTCTTCCGCATGTCCTGCATTTACGGCGCCCGTCAGTTCGGCTTTGAGGATCAGGGCTGGGTGGCCTGGTTTATTATCGCTACGTTTAAAGATAAACCTATTACCATCTACGGCGACGGCAAGCAGGTCCGGGATTTATTATACGCCGAAGACTTAGTTAAAAGCTATGAGTCATTTATGAATAGTCCGCTCCAGCACGGCATTTTCAACACCGGAGGAGGCCTCCAGAACACCACCTCGCTTTTAGAATTTATTGATGAAATCGAAAAGCTTCTGGGCAAACGCCCCAAGATAACCTTTAGCGATTGGCGGCCGTCCGACCAGAAGGTATATATTTCCGATATCTCCAAAATCAAGAAAACCCTCGGCTGGCAACCCAAAATTTCAGTAAAAGAAGGGATCAAACGCCTCGCTGATTGGGTAGTAAATAATGAAAGCTATTTTTCTTGACCGCGATGGCGTAATCAATAGATACCCTGGTGATACCAAATATGTAACCAGTTGGAAGGAGTTTCGCTTTTTACCCAATGCCAAAAAGGCCATCGCTTTATTCGCTGGCAAGAAATACCTTATATTTGTAATTTCAAACCAGGCCGGAGTTAGTAAGGGCTTATACAGTCAGAACGCGCTGAACGATATAACCAACCGAATGTTAAGAGCCTTGGAAAAATCCGGCGCCAAGGTAAATGCTGTATATTACTGCACCCACCGCGATGAGGATAATTGTTCCTGTCGCAAACCCAAAGCCGGCCTGGTCAAGTTAGCCGTGCAGGGCAAGAAAATCAACCTGAAAGATTCCTTTTTTATCGGCGATACTATTCGCGATGTCCACACCGCCAAGGCCGCCGGATGCAAATCCATCCTGGTTTTCTCCGGAGCAGAAAAGCCGTCTAACCGGGATAATTGGCAAACCTACCCGGATTTTACCTTCAAAGACCTTTACTCCGCCGCAAAGTTTATCACTGCTACCGCGCTATAACATAAAACATTTTCTTTTCTTCTTGGGCAGGATGGGACAAATGAGCATTTTTTGACGGATAGGCGGGACATTCTTGTCCCGCTCCCAAGACGGCGGGGTTAGAAAACCCCGCCTATCCGGTGAGAAAAAGCAATTATGACGCGGTCCCAGAGCGGGGGAGAAAGTAAAAATATTTTTAAATGAAGAAAGTCTTGATCGTCTACGCCTCCGCCGGAGCCGGCCATCAAAAAGCCGCGGAGGCCCTCTATGAATATCTAAAGAAATCCCGAATCGACTTAGACGTAAAGCTCATTGATATCTTAGATTATTCCAATTATATCGTTAAGTTTTCCTATTCAAATGGCTACATATTTCTCATAACTAAGCTTCCTTGGGTATGGTATATTCTATACCGCTTATCATCTTTCTTCGCTAGTAACTATTTCCGCCTCCTCTCTGATTATCTCGCTTGCCAGCCGTTTGTTGATCTATTAAAAAAAGAAAAACCCGATGTCGTCGTTTCCACCCACTTTCTAACCAGTAGTGTCCTCAGTGTATCTAAAAAAAAATATCCCCAATATGCCTTTCGCCTGATAACCATTATAACCGATTACACCCTGCATCCTTACTGGATAGGGCCGGGTGTTGACACCTATATTGCGTCGTGTGAGTATGTGAAAGATTGTTTATTGACAAGAGAAATCCAAAAAGATAAAATAAAAATTTATGGCATTCCGGTAAAAGAAAAATTTTATTTGCCTTCAGACAGAAAAACAGCGGCCCAAAAGCTGGGAGTTAACCCCGCCAAATTCACCGCTTTAATTATGACCGGAGCCGTAGGCATCGGCCCCATAGAGGAAATTGTTCAGGCCTTAGCCGATGATGTTCAGCTTTTAGTTATCTGTGGCAAGAATCAAAGGCTCTTTGACCGCCTGACCAAGCTAAATTTAGCGAATGTTAAAGTTTACCCCTTGATTGATTATGTGGATGAGCTGATGTCGGTTTCTGATATCGTCTTAACCAAAGCCGGCGGCCTGACCATCAGCGAAAGCTTAGCCAAAGGCCTGCCAATGATCTTCTTCTCCAGCATCCCTGGCCTGGAGACATCTAATGAAAAAGTAATCTGTGAATCAGGTGTCGGCATTAAGGTGGAATCAGTTGAGAAAATAAAGAATACCTTGTTTTCTCTAAAATCCAACTCTGCCTCCTATCAAGATATAAAGCAAAAGTTAACTTACCTGAAAAAAGTTACTACTTTAAAAGATTTGTCAATGGAAATTTCATCTTGAAAGTTTCCACGGCATAAGAGAATATCTGTTGATAAAAGGCAGACAATATGCTTTAATTGTAGGAAATGAAGAAAGATAAGGGAAATCCATGCGGGCACTCGTAAATTTCATCAAGAAAAAACCATATTTAATTTGGTATGTTAAAGATTATAACTCGCTCTCGGAAGAAGCAGTAGTGGAGTCCACTTTAAATTATGGGGATTTTTCCGATTTCAAAGGGTTAATCTCTCTATTGGGGATTAAAAAGATTTCCCGGATCTTCAAGAAACAACTTAGGCAAAAACGGGTTAATTACGATCCGAAGATTATAAATTATTTTAAGCTGTATTTTTCAAGATATGCCTAGAATTCATCAGGAGATTCTCACAGGCGAACAACTTGAGCTTTTACCTCTTATTAAGTCATTCTCTCAAGAGTTTGGTTTGGTGGGAGGGACAGCGATAGCCCTCTTTATTGGGCATCGTCGTTCTATTGATTTCAACCTCTTTACAGATAAAGAATTTGATAACTGGAAAATCAGGAGAAAAATCTTCCGGCATGGGAAAATAGATGGTGTCTTAAGAGATGAGGATGGCCAGTATACAGTAGTTATCCACAAAGTAAGAATTACCTTTTTTAGCTATCCCTTCAAGATAAATTTTTCTAAAAGCTTCAACAAGGTGATAAATCTGCCGGATTTACTGACCTTAGCGGCAATGAAGGCCTATGCCTTAGGACGGAGAGCAAAGTGGAAGGACTATGTGGACCTTTACGTCATAATGAGGGATTATTACGATATCCATAAAATTATTAAGAGGGCTAGGCGTATCTTTGGTTTAGAATTTAATGAAAAGTTATTCCGGGCGCAGTTAAGCTATTTTAAAGATATAGACTACACAGAAAAAGTTGATTATCTGAAGGGTTTTGAAGTTGGCGATGAAATTATTAAGAAAAAACTCGCTGATTTCAGCTTAGGCTAATCACCGCTGAATCTCTGTTAAAGGGTTAGAGCAAAAATATTTTTTAATTTAAATCAGGAGGTAAAGAAAAATGGTAAAAGGTAAAGTGGAAAGGGATGCCCGCCGGAGTTTATCCTCGCGTAGGCGGGGACGGGCATGACAGTTTTGATATCTCGAAATTAATTTCTCGCCGATGGATAACGGCTTATTTGGACACGAGTGATATAACACATAATCGCATAGGCTATAGACCATCGACTATTGACTATCGATCCATAGTTTTTCCATGAAAACCTGCAGGAGCATACTATTTACTATGTGCAGTTGAATGCACAAAGCAGTATATTTTTGTGCGATAGCAATATAATGCGCAAATCAAGGCCGGCCCAATTAAAAGCGTAATATGTATTTTCCGGTGCGGCCCGCGTTTAAATTATGACCCGCCCTGAACAGTAAATTATACTTGACTATATTATAGATAAACAGTAAACTATACCTTACTATGATAGAAAAACTTATTGAAATCCAGTTGTCCCTTGTTAAAGAAATAGAAAAGTTTACATTTAAGAGATATCTCTTTGGAAAAATAAATTGGCACAATCGCCTTAGCGGGATTGTGGGCGCCAGGGGAGCCGGCAAGACTACCTTGCTTTTGCAGTACTATCTCGCGGGATTTAAAACCCCGCAAGATTGTTTGTATCTGTCCGCGGATAATATCAATGTCATAAATAAAGGGTTATACGCGATAGCCGAGGAGTTCTTTAAACTTGGTGGCAAGGTTATTCTGATTGACGAAGTTCACAAATATCCCTCCTGGCAGATAGAGTTAAAGAATATTTATGATTCTTTCCCGGCCAAGAAGATAATATTTTCAGGTAGTTCAAGCGTGAATATATTAAAGGGAAAAGCCGACCTCTCAAGAAGGGCGGTCTTTTATAATTTGAAGGGGCTTTCCTTCAGGGAATTTTTGATTCTACGTTTAAACGCGCGCTTCGCGCCTGTAGAACTTAAATATTTGTTGAATAGCCATATAGAAATAGCGGATAAGGTTAATTCTCAAATCCCGGTTTTAAAATATTTCAGGGAGTATTTGAAATTCGGTTATTATCCGTTTTTTAAGGAGGGAACGGATTCGTTTTATAATAAATTAAATAATGTGATAGAAAAGATAATATGCGAGGACATACCGTTTCTCTTTAATATAAAATATTCAACTCTTCCCAGTTTGAAAAAACTGCTTTATTTAGTAGCCACTTCACAGCCTTTTACGCCCAATATTTCCCGCATGAGCGCGCAACTGGGCATTTCCAAGGAATATACTTATAGCTATATTGACGAGCTTCAAAAAGCTGGATTGTTTATTCTCCTTTACCCGAAGGCGCAGGGATTCAGGCTGCTGCGTAAGCCGCAAAAGATATATTTAGAAAATCCTAACCTTTTTTACCTCATTGGAGAAGAGGAAGGTTTTGCCATTGAAAAAGGAAGCATCAGGGAAACATTTTTCATAAACCAGGCTTCAGCGGCGGTTAAGCTATATTTTTCTGAATCCGTTGATTTTGTTGATGATTCCGGAAAACAGTTTGAAATTGGCGGGAAGAATAAAAAGGTGGTTTCTTCTATTGAACCTTTTCTTGTTATGGATGACATAACGGTCGGTTTTAAGAATAGAATACCCTTGTGGCTTTTTGGGTTTCTTTATTAACGGTCCCCAGTAAAAAGGAGGATACTTATGCGGATTAACCCATATTTTCTCGGCTGCCAAAAAAGACCCTAAAGACTCGCGTGATATCCCGATGAACCTGCTGTTGAAGTAAAAATACGAGTACTACGGGGAATGAGCGTGCCAATCCCTATCATTCATATCATCGGCCTGCCTGGATCCGGCAAGACAACATTATCGCGGAAATTGAGCGGGAAATTAAAGGTGCCGGTATTGCGTATCGGTTATCATAGAGCGCTCTTTCCGGAAACTCCAATTGGTGAGGCTGACGCGTGGGTGGCGTTATTCCGGCAGTTATCACTGCGCCGCTGGCAGAATTGTATACTGGAGACCACAGGATTAAATTCTCGGGAGGCTTTTTTAAAAGCGGCATTGCCTTTTGGGAGGATGTTTACATTTAAATTGGAGGCCTCGCGCAAGACTCTTATCTCGCGGATCCGGAAAAAGAAGAAGAAAGAGCAAGGCGGCCAATGGCTTTACAGCGCGGCATATCGTGATAAATATGAATTCGTCAATAAGCTTTTCAGGCATTTTTCAAAAGTTCCGGCTGATTGTTGTATTGACACCAATCGATTAACCAGAAGAATGGTGTATCAGCGCGCGCTAAGGGAGATAGGCGCTATTGTCAACAAAGCTTAGGGATAGCTTAAGGATCCCCCAATTTTCCAATTTCTTTGAAAGCCCTGCTCTTGACAATTGTGAGACTTCTGCTAATATATGTTCAAACCTTGAACAGATGAATAATCATAGAAGCGACATCCTAAACCACGAAAAAATCCTCTCTGTTATCAAAGAGTTAGAGCGAAATCCCGCGATAACCCAGCGCGGCCACCTGTGGAGGCGAGTAACAATGATAAGTATTGACTGTTAACATAGGAGGAGATGACAAATGCAAACACTGAAAATTGATAAGAATGGAACGTTAGTTCTCCCTAAAATCGCGCAATCTATTTTTAGGCCTTCTGATAAAATTGCTTGGTTTGTAGACGGGGACACATTTATTGTAAAAAAGATTAATCCTTCTAAGCTTTCTGAAATAGCTGATCGTATTAAAGAAAAGCCTTTATCTTTAAAAGAAATAGTGAAAGAGGTCCACGCCTATCGTAAAGAAAAAAGATGAAAATCGTTATAGATGGTAATGTCCAATCGGAGTGGATAGCAAATTCGCGCGAAAATTCTTAAAAAACGGCTCCTGAACCATAGATCATCGACCATAGACCATCGACTATAGACTACAGACCCATACTTTTTCTATGAAACCCGCCATCCTAAACCACGAGAAAATTCTTAGTATTTTCAAGGAGTTAGAACAAAACCCCGCCCGGGTCACCCAGCGCGCCCTTGCCCAGAAGCTCAAAATAATCCTGGTTCTTAGAAAATTTTAAATGAGTCGAGAGATACCTTTAATTGAAGAAAAAATCAAGAAAATCGACGAGCAAATTGCAGCGCTGACGGAGCTAATATCGCGGTATGCCGGAAAGCTTAACTGTTTGAGTAGCGAAAAATCCTTTATCTCGAAGCCCATAGATAACATCCAATCGCCTAACAATCGCGCGCTTTTGCTAAAAGAATATTTCCATGGCCGCGAAGATGTTTATGCCAAGTTGTGGATTAATAATCGGACGGCTAAACGGGGATATGAGATTAAGGAGGAGTGTAATGGCGCGGGATAAAAACAAGATTTTATTTTCCCGGACGCATAGGCCGGTTGACTGGAGTATTGAGCAGTGGCAGGTGGCTTTACGCCGGGAGTACGCAAAGGCCCAGAACTTCAGGTTTAAGAATATCGGCCGGCATCCGGCTTCTCTGGAATTCGCGGTTACGAATCCGGCCACGCGGCGGACCTATCGCGCGGCTATACGGAGTGAGCGGCTGGGGGATAATTTTTGTTCCTGCCCGGATTTTAGCATCAATACATTGGGAACGTGTAAGCATATAGAGTTTATTTTGTCTCGTCTCTTGCGGCAGCGCAAATATAGAAATTTACTTTCTACCGGAGCCTTGCTGCCTTATTCGGAAGTATTCTTACAGTATGGGCCGCGGCGCCGGGTTATTTTTAAATCCGGATTCGATGTCCCGCAACTATTAAAGAAATCAGCCCTGGATTATTTTGACAAGGAAAACATATTGCGGGAAGATGCCTCTGGCCGGCTGGGGACATTTCTTCAGGAAGCTAAGCGGTTAGGGCACGAAGTGCGTTGTTATGATGATGCCCTTTCTTTTATCGCGGAAGTCCAGGACACTAAATATAGGCGGGAGCGGTTGGAGAGAAAGTTCCCTGAAGGCGCTGACAGCGCGGGGTTTGAACATCTCTTAAAGGTTCCGATGTATTCTTATCAGCGCGAGGGGGCTCTTTTCGCGGCCCAGACAGGGCGCGCCCTGATTGCCGATGATATGGGATTAGGAAAAACAGTTCAGGCCATTGCCGCGGCCGAGATATTGGCTGGAGAGTTTGGTATACAAAAGGCCCTTATTATCTGCCCGGTGTCGCTTAAACACCAATGGAAAAACGAGATTGAGAAATTTTGCGATCGCTCCGTTACTGTTATTGAGGGGTTATCCCATAGCCGCGAGCGTTTATATCAATCCGAAACGTTTTTTAAAATCATTAATTACGATGTGGTCCACCGTGATTTGGAGCTGATTAGCCGGCTTTCTCCTGATTTAGTGATTTTGGATGAGGCCCAGCGCATTAAAAACTGGAAGACCCGCCTGGCCCAAAGTGTTAAACAGATTAAATCTCCCTATTGCTTAGTTTTGACCGGCACTCCTTTGGAAAACCGGCTTGAGGAACTGCATTCTATCGTTGAATTCGTTGACCGTTACCGCTTAGGGCCGACGTTTCGCTTCCTGGCGCGCCATCAGGAATTGGATCCAGAAAACGGGAAGGTTATCGGCTATCGTAATCTTAAAGAGATAGGCGCGACCCTTTCTTCGCTTTTGATCCGCCGGAGGAAATCCGAAGTCCTCCGCCAGCTCCCGGAGCGTATGGAAAAAAATTTCTTCGTGCCTATGACGGCCCAACAGATGACCATGCATGAGGAAAACCGTGAAATTGTCAGCCGGTTAGTGAGCAAATGGAACAGGCATAAGTTTCTTTCCGAGGTTGATCAGCGGCGGCTGATGATTGCTTTGCAGTATATGCGCATGGCCTGTGACAGCACGTATCTGGTTGACCGGAAAACGCGTTTTGGCAAGAAGGTGGATGAGTTAGCTGTTTTGCTTAGTGAGATATTCGAGCAAAATGATGCCAAGGTGGTTGTTTTCAGCCAGTGGGAACGGATGACATCGCTGGTCGCGGAACTCTTAGAGCGAAAATCCTGGGCCTATGTGCATTTTCACGGCGGAGTGCCTGGGCCTAAACGTAAGGATTTGATCAAGGAGTTTCACGATAATTCCGCGTGCCGGGTTTTTCTCTCTACGGACGCCGGCGGAGTCGGGTTAAATCTGCAGGCCGCTTCAACCGTGGTCAATTTAGACCTGCCCTGGAATCCGGCTGTCCTGGAGCAGAGAATTGGCCGCGTCCACCGCCTTGGCCAGCACAAGCCCGTGCGGGTGGTTAATTTTGTGTCCGAAGCAAGTATAGAGCAAAACATGTTAGAGGTGCTGCGATTTAAGAAATCGCTCTTTGCCGGAGCGCTTGACAATGGAATGGATAGTGTGTTTATCGGCAAGAGCAGGATCGGCAAGTTTATGGAATCAGTGGAAAAATTAACCGGGTCTGTTAATAACGTCAAAGACGAATCTTTAGGTATAGCCGCTAAGCAAGAGCTCAAAACAGAGAATGATGTTTACAGCGCGATATGCGCGGCAGGAGCCTCTTTGTTAAAGGCGTTCACAGGAGGGGTGGCGCAAGGAGCCGCGGCGGTAGAAAAAGATCTAACGACCGGAAAACCATGTTTGAAGTTGCCGTTACCGGATCGCCAGGCTATTGGAGCGGTCCTGCCTGCCGTTGAATCGCTGTTAAGTGTATTGAAACGTTATGTAGCACCATAGATAATTATAAATAATTCTGCTTGCAAAATTACCCTTTTATGGTATATTTCTCATAAGTGCTAATAATAACATTTTAGAGAAACATATGCAATATCTGGAGTTTCAGAAGGCCTTTAATAATTTCACTGTGTTTTCGCTCGCTGATATCCGGCAGGTGGAGCCGGGGTTCTATCGCCGCAGGCTTAATGAATGGCAGGAAAAGGGCCACATTAAGAAAATAATTAAGGGCTGGTATATTTTTTCCGGACTGGCCCTTAACGAGAGCGTTCTTTTTGAGGTCGCGAACCGTATTTATAGCCCATCATATATTTCTTTTGAAATGGCGTTGGCGTATTATGGTCTTATCCCGGAGAGTGTGTATGGGATTACTTCCGCCTCGACCCGTAAAACCAGCCATTTCAGGACTCCGATAGGGGAATTTATTTATCGGACTATCCGGCCAAGGTTGTATTTCGGGTTTGAATTATTGAAGAATAACGGAAAACTGTTTAGGCTGGCTTCTCCGGAAAAGGCCTTTCTGGACCTTTTCTATATCAAGACTGAACTGCGAGAGGACACCGGTTTTGCGGGGCTGCGTATTAACCGCGGAGCATTTCTTAAGCTTATGGATCGGGGCAGGATGAATGAGTATTTAGGCGCGTATGCCAAGAAGTCTTTGAAGCGCAGGATTGATAGTTTCTGGGAGTATATCAGGAATGCTTGAACTGAGACAAATTGAATCATTTTTCCCTGAATACCTGCGGGGTTTTAAACGGAATCTTTTGCGGGAGTATTTGCAATACAAGATTCTTGACGCCATTTTCTCCAGCCGTTATGGGCAAAAGCTGGTGTTTATGGGTGGAACGGCAATTCATATTGTGCATGGCCTGACCAGGTTTTCCGAGGACCTGGATTTTGATAATCGCGGGCTTACGCGGGGTGATTTCAGGGCTTTGACCAGGGACGTGGCAAAAAGGCTTACCCTGGAAGGATATGTTATTGAAACTGGTACTTCTTTTAAGGGAGCCTTTAGCGCGGATATCAAGGTTATGGATGTTTTGTTCGCGGAGGGGATTTCTGGCCATCAGGAAGAAAAAATCCTTATCAAGCTTGATGCCGAGCCTCAGAAGTTTAAATACGCTCCTGAACGGGTGGTCATAAATAAATTTGATGTGTTCACCGGGATTAAGGTTGTTCCCGCGGATATTTTGCTGGCGCAGAAGTTTTACGCTATTCTTGCGCGTCCGCGGGCGATAGGGAGAGATTTTTATGACGCGGTGTTTCTGGCCGGCAGGGCCAAGCCGGATTTCGAGTATTTAAAAGAGCGTGCCGGTATTGCGGATAAAGAAGGACTTAAGTCCGCTCTACTCGAACATTGCGCAAAGCTTGATTTTAAGCTTTTGGCCAGGGATGTGGCGCAATTTTTATTCTCTTCTGTTGATGCCAAGAAAGTGCTGCTTTTTCCTGAGTATGTGAAGGGATGGTAAATGTTGAGTCTGGTTAATTATCCGGGCATATTGTTTCAGACTTTCGCCCTATTCCAGCGCAAACTTATTTGGAAAATTCGCGGTAGCGGTGCGATTTATCGCACTTACAAGGAAGAGCCGTGGAAGAAATAAAGCTTTATCTTGACGAAGATGGCAGACCGCTACCATAAGATAAAGGACGCAGGAACTGGTTATTGAAATAAGCTTCCCCAACTTTCCCTTGACAATAAACAGCCCCCTGTTAGAATATGTTCACCTTTTGAACAGATTGGAAACGACATCCTAAAGCACGAGAAAATTCTTAGTATTTTCAAGGTTTAGGCTTAGACTTTTTGAATAATTTCAAGTTGACGATTAATTTTAGAAAAGGGATTATATCGTTGCTTTAAGAACCCCGTTTTTTTCCACACTATAGACCATAGACTATCGACTCATAGTCTTTCCATGAAACCCGACATCTTAAACCACGAAAAAATTCTTAGTTGAGCGTGACTATCTTCGACAAAACACATATTGCAAGCACTTACAGAAACTAAGCTCATCGATAAAGACGCTAAAAACGCTAACCAATTGGAATTATTTGAGTTATAACCGGACAGTAGTGCTATTTTCTGATTTTTCTTGACACGGAACAAGTGTATGTTAATATGACTTCATCCTTTGAACGGCTGAATAATCATAAAGCGGCATACTGAATCAGGAAAGAATTATTTCAGAATGCTTACATTAAATAAATATCAAAAAATAGAAATTGAGCGCGTTGGCGGAGAATATGGCCTCAAATTGTTGTTGGCCTATGGTTCTATTGCCAGAAATATGGCAAGTCCGGAAAGCGACCTGGATATAGCTGTTTTAGGAGAAAAAGAAGTGAGTTTTGATGTTTTGCTTGAGATCTATAACCGGCTAAGCGATATATTTAAAGATAAAAAAGAGATAGATGTGAAGAGCCTGCATCATTCAGATATGCTTTTTCGTTATTATGTGATGCGGGATGGGATTTTGCTATACGGGAATATAACCGATTATAACCAATATAAGTTTTACGCCTTTAGGGCCTATAGGGACAGCCGGGATCTTTTGCGCTTGGAGGAGATATTGGTGGACAAAAGGATAAAAAGCCTTCAGGAGGCGTTTAAATAATATGTTGGACAAGGAGTTTATTATACGCAAAATTGATATGATTACCGGGGATCTTGAGCATCTAAGAGAACTGCAAGGTTTTACAATTGATGAGATTGCCCTGGATTTCTTGAAATACAGCGCCTTGAAGAATATTTTGATGGAGATTATCGGCAGGGCTATTGATATTAATAGCCATATAATTGCTGAACTTGCTCCCGCGGAAATCCAAACACCGAGAGGTTATAAAGACACCTTTTTGTTATTAGGAAGGCTGGAAATACTTCCTGATGGTTTCGCGCGAGAAATAGCTCAAAGCGCCGGATTTAGAAACGCCATAGTTCACGATTATAATGATATTGATAAGCACCTTGTTTATAAGAAAGTGGACGATATTATAAGTCAGTATGCCGCTTATTGCGGCCTATACGTAATAGCAAAAAAGTCTTTTAAAAATGCCTGCCAACCCATAATTTTTCGCCCTAACCCAGCGCGACCTCACCAAGAAACCTAAAATCAGCCTGGGCAAGATTAAAAGCTTGCGGTTATAATGCCTACGATGATTTCTTACTCCCTCGGCCGCAAAAAAGACCCTAAAGACTCGCGTGATATCCCGATGAACCTGCTGTTGAAGTAAAAATACGAGTACCCCGGGAAATGAGCGTGTCAATCCCTATCATTCATATCATCGGCCTGCCTGGAGCTGGCAAGACAACATTATCGCGGAAATTGAGCGGGAAATTAAAGGTGCCGGTATTGCGTATCGGTTATCATAGAGCGCTCTTTCCGGAAACTCCAATTGGTGAGGCTGACGCGTGGGTGGCGTTATTCCGGCAGTTATCACTGCGCCACTGGCAGAATTGTATACTGGAGACCACACAAATATACTATAGCAGGACCTTCTCGATCAGGGATTACTATTTACTCTTGTGGTAAAATAATAAACCTTCTTGGGAAGGCGTACTATATCATAACATTTCACGAAATGAGGTGATACTTATGGAAAAAAAGATTAAAAGAGAGAAGAAAAACTCCAGAAGTTCGCCTAAGCCAGCAGTTATTATTCTGCAGCGGCGCGATTTATCGCGCTAACAACAAGCTTTCCCCCAACTTTCCCTTGACAATAAACAGCCCCCTGTTAGAATATGTTCACCCTTTGAACAAATGGAAAACGACATCTTAAACCACGAGAAAATTCTTAGTATTTTCAAGGAGTTAGAGCAAAACACTCGCCATAACCCAGCGCAAACTTATTCGGAAAATTCGCGGTAGCGGTGCGATTTATCGCACTTACAAGGAGGTAACATAATGAGCAAGGTTATGGAGAGA
>Ga0209211_10009581_pt1 | contig 12863 bp, 10 predicted proteins | sample RifGroA2_FD_183992 | JGI IMG/M metagenome (GOLD analysis project Ga0209211, IMG submission 183992) | Groundwater microbial communities from Rifle, Colorado, USA - Groundwater A2 (SPAdes) (version 2) | ecosystem: Environmental > Aquatic > Deep subsurface > Groundwater | place: Rifle, Colorado... | reverse complement strand
ATTCAGCTGGAGATTTTATCGCGGACGCAACGCGCCTCATCAAAGAGATCACCGCACGCGGGAAACTGCCAATACTCGTCGGCGGCACGCATTTTTATTTCGACGCGCTTATTCGCGGACTTCCAACTGGTACGGCTCCCAACCCACAACTGCGCGAGGAGTTGGAGGCGCTCCCAACTGAAGAACTATTCGCGCGAATTAGAGAACGAGATCCGCGCCGTGCGGGTGAACTGGACCCCCAGAACCGACGGCGGCTTATCCGCGCACTCGAAATCATTGATTCTGTTGGGGCAGTTCCGACTCGTCCCTCGACGGACTCGGGATCACTCTTTCAGGTGAAGTGGATAATCATTGATCCGCCGCGAGAGGAACTGCGGAAGAGGATAGATGCACGGCTTAAAAGCGCTCTCGAACGCGGACTTATTGACGAGGTGCGCCGTATACGAGAGCAGATTGACGATAGGCGTTTGAACGAACTCGGCCTTGAATACAAAATCATCGGTGAGTTTTTCAACTTGGAGGCCGAACCTCCAATTGGAGGTTCGGCCTCCAAGTGGCTCCTTTCTACCCTCTCGGCTAAACTCTGGCAGTATGCACGCCGCCAGAAAGCGTGGCTCCGCAAATTGCGAGCGCATAATTCAAAAATGGATAGTTAGACTTGGCCTAGCGGCCCGGAGCGCGATCCATTTTTGAATTATGCGCGAAGCTACTTCGGTAACACCGTCGCGCCCGGACAGAAGCTGAACCCGAGATTTCTCGCCGTGTATTGCTCGCTCACATAGCTCGTCACCCCGACGCGATACTTGAGACCACATAATTGCCGCTGTGTGATACCAAGCGTGGTGAGCATGAACTGCTCCATATCGAGCCGCGCCTGCCCTATCGGCTCTTTGGTGAGTACGATATTGAACGACTGCGGCGCGCTGTTGTAGAACACATTGAAATTGTCCGCCGGAGCCGCTTGGCATTGCTGCGGATCGGAGAGACAGTAGCCCAGATTCCCTGCGAGCATATAGCTCCCCGCATTCACTTTATCGGATATGGTTACGCCGTTATGTATGAAGTCGAGCACGGTTACGGAACTGCCGTCTTGAGCGGCCACGGTCATGGTCCCTATGTCTCCCGGGGGCGTCGTTCCTGACGTAGAAGATGCAAGATTGTTCGGTGCGCTGCCCGGAAGGGTCGTAGCCGGCTCTGAAACCTGCGGTACGGCTTTCGGTGCGAAAAATACGTACAAGACACCTATGACGATGGCTACTCCGAAGAGAGCCGCGACTATCCAGATGATGTGTTTGATGGTCATAAAAGTTATGCGCCGCCACTAACTCCGCCGCTATTAATGCACTGCGTTTGCCTTGCGTTATTGCTATCCTTTCGCCAATCTTCAAAACTGCCGCCTCTCCCCTGCAGAAGGCAGGCCGCCGCCGATGCGCTGCAGTTGAGACTCGCGGCTGCCATAAGGCAGGTGCCAACGATTGCGCTCCCTGGCAGCTGAATTCCGTTGGAATCGAACCCGGAAGCACAGTTGAGCCGGTTCGTTGGTCCGTATGCGGTAGTCCCGAACGCGGAATTGACAGCAGTGTAGCAAGCAGGATTTTCATAGCAACCGCTGTTTCTCTTCAAGAGCACTTGGAAAGCGCCTGCTGCAGTTGAAGCAGGCAGACTATATGCTCCCGCCCAATTGTAATTGAGTAAGAGCGTTCCATCGCTCGCACAACTGCTCTCCGGCGCGGCGATGCAGGCAAAGATATTTGCCTGCATGTTGCTCAACGTATACCCGCCAGTAAGGGCGGCGGCTTGGACCCTCGATGGGTCGCAGGAGGTACCCTCCCTGCCCGCAGGAGGAGCGGCAAGATCTCCGGTCGCGCTCACGCCCGTAACGTCGGTGGGAGGGACTCCCGGGACGAGATCGGCTTGCCGCAAGCTTCCGGCAATCCGAATGCAGGGAGTGATGCCGCCCGAGGTGATGAGATTCGACCAGGTGCCTAAGACGCTGCCGCTTCTGTCCGATGCGTTTGCGTTATACAACACCGCCATGATCGCATCCACGATAAGCCAACCGGCGAGCGCGATGACGATGCCGACGACGGTGTTCGTTAAGACCTCCCTCGCCTTGCTTATCCCGCTTGCGTTCACCGGATTCGTAACGAAGAGGAATCCGGCGTACGCGATCATGAGCGGCGCGACGAAGACGATAGCGAGCGTGATGAGGAGCTGGATGATGTTATTAATAACCTCGATGAGCTGCCCCCAGCTCGGAGCACAGACGTTATAGGCCGCGGGAATGATAGGCCCGAAGAACGGTATCCCCGCCTGCGCGACAAGAGGGAGAGTAAGGGCGCCCGCTATCAGAAAGAGTGCGAAAAGAAAGACGCGAGAACGCATGCCTTTATCATACCTCTCTCTACCATCAGTCAGAACAGCTTTCCCCATGCGCTCCCGTCTGCTATCGTTCGTGTACGGGTCCATCGTATAGTGGTAGTACATCGGTCTCCAAAACCGACAGCCCAGGTTCGATCCCTGGTGGGCCCGCCTTCGCCTCGCAGTAGCTCGGCTTCGGCGTGGTAATACCCGCAGAAGACGAGCGAAGGCGGGATTCGGTTCGCCGGAGCGAACCTACGGCGTGGCAAAGCCCGCTGATAGGTTTGCGTAGGTGACATAATATGTTCATGCATTACGTCTATAGTTTGAAATGCAAAGACGGCTATTACATAGGTTGTACAGACAATCTTAAAGAAAGGTTAGAGAGACATCAAAAAGGTCATGTGCCAGCTACAAAAGAACGACTGCCTATAAAATTAGATTTCTATTTTGCAACCCACGACAAATACAAAGCTTTTGAATTTGAGAAATACTTGAAATCCGGATCAGGCCGAGCATTTATAAACAAGCATCTGACTTAAACTTAGTCGCAAAAAAGTTGACAGTATTTGTATAGTGTGATATATAAAAAAACAAGACGGGCGATGTAGGCTCGTTTGTACAAACAGGAGGTTATTATGGAACAGTTCAAGGCGACCTTTTACGAAAGTAACGGGAAACTCATACGTTTCTTGGAAATTGCGGGATTGGTCTTTCTCGAGCAGTTTGATTGGGATGGCTGGTATGGATATTTCGGAAGTGCCTATGTCAAGATCAATGAAGAAAAAGCCCTCGACATGGTGCTGCGTCAAATTCAGGTCAAGCACCCTAACTATATCAATCGGGATAGGGCGAAGTTCAAGTTGTATGAGTTTTACCTTGAGCAATTACGTTACGGCCACAAAGCAAAGGTAGCCTAAGCCGCTCGACAGACACTGCGTCTGTTCGAGCGGTTCTGTTTTTATATTGAAATATTATGCATCTCAAACACTCCTCTCCACTTCAGGATAGTCCGCTCGATTGTGTTCCATCCCAGGCTTCGTAAGCCCGCCGATTATTATCCTCCCTTCCCTTTCCACTTGATTTCCTTATACACCGCGCGCTTGCGTGCGATAGGGTCGTACTTCGTTACCTCGATCTTCCGCTCGACTTTCTTTTTGTTTTTTCGAGTAATCAAAATATGCTTTGAAGCGGATGACTGTATCCGGATAAGGCGGTCTTGTGACATAAATCTAACCTAACAGAAACGCCGTTACTAGGCAACTGACGCAGCAGCGTCATCCCGAGCTGAAACGAGGGACTTTTTCGCGCCGTTCCGGACCGCCTTCTTTTTTACATCGAAATAAGGCTCATCGTTCTTGATAGAGACCGTCACGGTGCCGCCTTCCATCACGCCTTGTGCGACCATGAGCGAGGCAATCGGTGTGAGTATCTTATCTTGGATCGTGCGGCGCAAGGGGCGCGCGCCGTACTGCGGGTTATAGCCCTTGTCGGCGAGCCAGGCGTGGACCTCGGGTAGGATGGCAAGCGCGATGCGCTTCTGCGTGAGCCGCTTCATTACCTCGGCGACCTGCGTATCCACGATCTTAGCGAGCGCCTCTCTCGAGAGTACGTCGAAAATAATGATATCGTCGAGGCGATTGAGGAACTCGGGGCGAAAGTGCTCCTTGAGCGCGTCCATCACCTTCTCCTTCGTCTCTTCGTAGCGGGTCGCATCAGTCGCGTCGGCTTTGCCGAAGCCGATGTGCGCGAGGCGATCGATGAATTCGCCGCCGATGTTGCTGGTCAGCACGATGATCGTATTCTTGAAATTGACCTTGCGCCCCTTGCCGTCGGTCAAGTGCCCCGAGTCGAGCACCTGCAGGAGGATATTGAACACTTCCGGATGCGCCTTCTCGATCTCGTCGAAGAGCACGACCGCATACGGGCGGTGCCGGATGCGCTCGGTCAGGGTGCCGGACTCCTCGTAGCCGACATAGCCCGGCGGCGCGCCGATAAGCTTCGCGACCGAGTGCTTCTCCATGAATTCGCTCATGTCCACACGGACAAGCGCGTCGGCGTCGTTGAACATAAATTCCGCGAGCTTCTTCGAGAGTTCGGTCTTCCCCACGCCGGTTGGCCCGAGAAAGAGGAACGAGCCGATGGGGCGATTCGGGTCGCTGATTCCCACCCGCGAACGCTTCACGGCGTCCGTGACCTTCTTGACCGCGATATCCTGGCCGATGATGCTTCTCTTAAGCTCGTCCTCCATACGAGAGAGCTTGGCGGCTTCTTCTTCGAGCATGCGCGCGACGGGGATGCCGGTCCAACGCGAGACGACGAAGGCGATGTCCTGCTCCGTAACCTCCTCGTTCAGCACGCGCCGCGACTTCTGCAGCGTCTTCAGGCGTTTCAACTTGCCCTCGAGCTCTTTTTGTAAATACGGGATGCGGCCGTAGCGGATCTCCGCCACCGTGCCGAGATCTCCGGCTATCTCGGCATTATCCGCCTGCACTTTGAGCGCCTCGAGTTCGGTCTTGTTCGCGCGGATGCCGATGAGTACTTCCTTCTCGTTTTTCCACTTGAGCTCGAGCTCGCTCGTCTTCTCGCGGAGATCGGCTACTTCTTTATCGATATCCTTAATTCGCTCCTTGATCTCCTTTCCGGCCGCAACGGATCCGCCTCCAGCCACGGCAGACGCTTCTGCGTCCTTCTGGAGCGCCTGCCGCTCGATCTCGAGGCGGCGGATTTTGCGGTCGGTCTCTTCAAGGAGGGGCGGCTTATTCTCAAGCGCGATGCGGAGCCCGCTCGCGGCCTCGTCGATGAGATCGATGGCCTTGTCCGGCAGGAAGCGGTCGCTGATGTAGCGTGCGGAGAGCTCGACTGCGGCAACGATAGCGCCGTCGGTGATGCGCACGCCGTGGAAAAGCTCGTATTTATCGCGCAGGCCGCGCAGAATCGCGATCCCGTCTTCTACAGTAGGTTCACTTACGAAAACTGATTGGAAACGCCGAGTAAGTGCTGCATCTTTTTCTATATATTTCTGATACTCCTTCAACGTCGTCGCGCCGATGACGCGGAGTTCGCCGCGCGAAAGCGCGGGCTTCAGCATATTCGACGCGTCCAACGCGCCTTCGGCAGCGCCGGCGCCCACGAGCGTGTGGAGCTCGTCGACAAAGAGGATCACCTTCCCTTCCGCGCGCTCCACTTCTTTCATTACATTCTTCATCCGCTCTTCAAACTCGCCGCGGTACTTGGTGCCGGCGATCATGAGCCCGATATCGAGCGAGAGGAGCTCCTTGTTCTTGAGTGATTCGGGAACCTCTCCGGTGGCCATGCGCGCGGCGAGCCCTTCGGCGATCGCGGTCTTCCCTACGCCCGCCTCGCCTATGAGAACCGGGTTGTTCTTGGTGCGGCGCGCGAGGATCTGGATGACGCGGTTGATCTCGTTGTCGCGGCCGATGACCGGATCGAGCTTATTCTCGGCGGCGAGCTTGGTGAGATTGCGCGCATACTTCGCGAGCGCGCGGAAGCGCTTCGGCTCCGTGATTTGGCCGTCTTTAGAGCTCTTAAGCTCTTTGAGTATCGCGAGTGCCGCATCGCGCCCGATCGAGAAGCGCGCGAGGATGTCGCCCGCAGGGCCCGGATGCTCGATGACCGCGAGGAAGAGGTGCTCGGTGCCGACGAAGGTGTCGTTCAGGCGCGCCGCGATCTTCCCCGACGCTTCGAGCGCCTGCGCCAATTCCGGCGTGAGATAGATCTGGTACGAGGGCGAGAGCACCGACGCGCTCTCGGGCGCCTCGAGGTGCTCTAAGACCGCATCGCCCAGCATATTGGTATCGACCTCCATGCGGTCGAGCATCGAGAACACCAGCGATTCTTCCTGTAGCACGAGTGCGGCGAGGAGATGAAGCGGCGAGACATGGTTCTGTCCGCGCTCAATCGCGAGCTCATGCGCGCGGCGCACCGCTTCTTTAGCTTTGGTCGTGAAATTATTAAAGGGGGGCATATATGCTAAACATACCTTATGAACCCTTAAGAACCGTTGAAGTTTCGGTCTGCGATGGGATCTTCGACTCTGCCGTCGAGGTCGCAGTGAGAAGCGCGGTTATCGTCGTCGCGCTAATAAGGAGGCCCGGCGCTGCTCCTGCGCTAATGCCGATCAAATTGCCCGAGAGATCGACCGCCGCACTCCCGACCCCGATATCGGGCAGTGTCGTGTGAACGCCGGTACTGCTCACGCGCGCGACGATGCCGGTCGAAGCAGCACCGTCGGCGCCGAGCGCAAGCACGGTCTGGCCGAGCTTCAAGTCGCTCGCGTTGATGAGGGCCGGCGAGGCCATCTTCGGCAATACGGCGCTATCGGCGAATCCGTAGATCGCGATCCCTTTCCCCTCGTGCGCGAGAGAGGCGGCGCTATAGGAGCCATTCGTAAATTCGATGAGCACTTCCTTCGGCAACACATCCTGCGCGGCGGTCGCAACGGCGCGTGCCTTAGGGAGATAGGTGCCGATAGCGATCGCCGGCGTGGACGTACCGGTCACCGCGGCATAGAGCGCGACCGCGCGAGCCGCGTCCGCTCCGATAGCCGCCGTAACAAGATCCTGGTTCGACGGCGCGGGGGCTTGGGTGATCACGGCCGGCGCCGCGGCCGCGACCGTCTCAATGGTGCGCTCAACAACGCGATTAACCGTTTGCGTAACGAAGGGTGGCGCCTGATCAAGCAAAGAAACCGTCAAAATGCCAGTCGCGACCGAGGTGACGAAATTCACCAGGATCGTAAGCAGAATAAGCTGGGATTTGGAGAGTTCTTCGATATTCATATGGCTATAATGCTACCGACGACTGTTGTTGTCAATGAATTGAACTGCCTCCGCGAGCGCTTTCACGAAATTGTCGAAAGCGTGCGAAGAAACCGCCGGACCCCATGAGATACGAAGGGTGGCGCGCGCGCGTTCGGCATCGCCCGTCAGAGCAAAAACAGCGCGCGAGCCCTCATCTGAATCGGTCTCACACGCGCTCCGCGTCGAGACGGCGAATCCCGCTTCGTCGAGCAGTGCCACGAGATAATCAGTATCGCGCCGTGGAAACGAGAGGTTGAGGATGTGCGGCGCCTGCCCGTGAGCAGACGGACCTTCGTTGATGAGAACTCCCTCAATAGGACGAATACGGCCAATGAAACCAATGCGATCGCGCTCCGCGCGAGCGCGGAATGAATCGCGGCCCCGCGCGGCCGCGCAAAGCGCGACCGCGAATCTCTCCGCGAGCTCGGGCGCCTCGCTCCCGGGGCGAAGCCCCCGCTCTTGGCCGCCGCCTCTGTAGAGCGGCACGATCGATATCGTACGATGCGCGATAAGCGTGCCGATACCGCGCACCGCACTTACTTTAGACGCATCGAGCGTGAGCATGTCCGCCCCGAAATGCGCGCGGGTGATCTTCTCGGTGAGCGGAGCTTGGCTGGCGTCTATGTGGAGCAAAATTTTTGAGCCAATCGTATTGCGCACTTCTCTCGTATTCCACACGACTCCTGTCTCCCCGCACACAGCGTCCATACTGACTAGTTTTGTCTCCGGTCGCAACAACTCTTTCAGCTTCTCGCAATCCACGCGACCGTCCTTGATCGGCAGCGCTTCGGCTCTGATCCCGCGCTCGCTCGACAATTTCATATTTTCAACAACAGACGCATGCGCGCTCGGCAAGTAGAATGCGTGATCTCCTGTCGTAAGGACGCCAAGAATAGCAAGGGCATTCGCCTCCGTCGCGCCACTCGTAAAGACGACGTCGTCGCTTTGTACCTCGACCAGCCGCGCGATACTCATCCGCGCTCCCTCGAGCATTTCTCGCGCCTTTCTCCCTTCTTCGTGCGGCGACGAGGGATTTCCGCTCGCCCCAGCGGCGACATCGAGATACGTTCTCTTCTTTCTCCAAAACATACGCTGATTCTACACGACATGCGTGCGCGAAGCGATTGCGATTAATCGATTTTTATGATGAGATGAAGCTATTATGGCGTGGAAAGCACGGCCGCCCGTCATTGCGGTGATGGGTCATATAGACCATGGCAAGTCTTCGCTTCTGGATTACATTCGGAAGGCGAATGTTGTGGCCGGTGAAGCGGGCGGCATCACGCAGCACGTCGCGGCGTACATCGCGCTCCACGACGGCCGCCCGGTCACCTTCCTCGACACGCCGGGACACGAGGCCTTCAAAGCACTGCGTACGCGCGGCGCGGCAGCCGCCGATATCGCTATCCTCGTCGTCGCCGCGGATGAAAGCGTGATGCCGCAGACGCTCGACGCTCTCAACGCGATCAAGGAGGCGGGCATTCCCTTCATCGTCGCCATTACCAAGATAGACAAGAACAACGCGGACATCGAGCACACGAAAAATTCACTGCTCGAACACGGAGTATTCCTTGAAGGATTGGGGGGAGAAGTTTCCTATGCGCTCGTCTCTTCAAAGAGCGGCAATGGTGTTCCCGAGCTTCTCGATCTCGTCTTGCTCGCAGCAGACCTTGCAGAGATAACTGCCGACCCCGAGGCGAGTGCCACTGGTTTCGTGCTCGAATCCACGCAAGACCCGAAGCGCGGCGCCTCCGCAACGCTCATCGTGAAGGATGGCACGCTTACTCTCGGTGGTTTCATTGTTGCGGGTGACGCCTACGCCCCTATACGCTTCATTGAAGACTTCCTCGGTAAACGCGTAGAACGCGCGGGACCTTCGGAGCCGGTACGCATCTCCGGGTTCAGCAAATTGCCCGCCGCTGGTTCGCTTTTCAGCATCGTGCAGACTAAAAAGGAAGCCCTAAACGCAACGCAAAGCGTTGCGTCGGGCGACCGTTCTGCTTCGCAAAACGGTTTAGCCGAGGCGCCTGCAGAAGGTATCGCTGAATTGCCGCTCATCGTAAAAGCAGACGTCGCTGGTTCCATTGACGCTATTCTCCACGAGCTCGCAAAGATAACCCACGAGCGCGCGAACATACGCGTCGTGGCCTCGGGCGTCGGCAGCGTCAGCGAGAATGATGTGAAGATGGCGCATGCTTCAAGCGCTACCATCGTCGCCTTCAACGTCTCGACCGATGCTATCGCACGAGAACTCGCCGAGCGCGACGCTGTCGCCATCCTTCCTTTTTCGATCATCTACGAGCTTTCGGAAAAAGTAACTGAACTCCTTGCCGAACGGGTGCCGCACATCGTTACCGAGAAAGAGCTTGGCCGCGCGCTGGTGTTGAAGCCGTTTTCTTCGAGCGGAAAAAAACAGGTTCTCGGCGCACGCTATGTGTCGGGGATTCTTACAGCTGGCAGTCGAGTCAAGTTATTGCGGAAAGATGAGGAGCTCGCGCGCGGCAGCATCCTGAATCTCCAACAGGCGCGCGCCGACGTGAAAGAGATAAAGATCGAGGGCGACTTCGGTATCGAGATCGAAGCGCGCGCACAGGCGAGTTACGGTGACCAGCTCGTCGCGTTTTCTCTCGAACAGGTGTAACTGCATGCAAACAACTGCCAACAATCACCAGAATGAACGTGTTACCGAGATTATCGCGCATGCGGCGGCAGTGTTTATCGCCCGCGAGGCAGGTACCGAGTCTCTCATCACCGTCATCCGTGCGGAGAGTGTGGCGCACGGCGAACGCGCAACAATATTCGTGAGCGTTTTCCCCGAAGAGAAAGCTCTTGCAGCGCTCGCCTTTCTCGCACGAAGGCGCGAGGCATTTTCCGATTATTTGAAGCAGCACACGCACCTGCGCCTCCCACGCGTGGACTTCCTCCTCGACAATCGCGAGAACAGCATCGCTCCGTAGCTATCCACGCTTTGTGCCGACCGGTACCTATCGTGGATACTTGTTATTCCGAGATTTTATTGCTAAACTCAAAACCGGACAACATGAAGTAGCCCTGCGAGCCGGAAGCTTGCTGTGGCTGGGTCGGAAGCCCCATGGTCCTTTGATAGTGAGGGAAAAGTGGATAAGAAAACCTTGAAGTTGCTGACCGAAATGCCTGTCGAGATGTTGGCGACATGGGAAGCAAAACATCCTGCAAAGTGGAGCATCCATTACATCGTAAAACACCGGGGGAAACGCGCGATTGTTTGTTGCATTGTCTCTGTTATATGGATTTTAGTGCTTTTCGCGATAACCCTCGGAGGAGTTATCCTCGCGAAAATTCAAGAGCCATGGTTTAGTGCTTCGATGGTCGTTTCTGCTTTTTTTGTGCTTTATAGCTTATGGATACCGCTGAAACTCATCGATCCCAGAGAAAAATGGGAGCCAATCCTCGAGTCGTTCGAGATCGCAGTGCGGGACCCGATGCTCGGCCTCGAGAATTGTCTTGATCGCAGTTTCGAAAGCATCAAAGAAATGACGTCTGGGCGGCTCGCGTGGGCGGCAGGCACAGTGCTCGACGCAAAAACCGGCGTCGCGATAATGCGGACAGACAGCAAGGTGACCGAAAAAGGGCTCCTGCATGCAATCCAGAGTTTGCTCCAATTCCGCTCCTCGTTCGACAGGATGCTCGAGCGTGCAACAGAATTCGGCTTGAGCGACGGAAATCCGCAGCCTTACTTCCAAGAGGCAGAACGGAGGAGGAAGCGTTCCATCTAAATCCAGATGTTCAGATAACGGCGGCTTCAAGCTGCCGTTCTTTTTATCTGGTATATTTCATATCTAAGGCCCGGTGGTGAAGTGGTAACACAGCGGTCTGCAAAACCGCGATGCGCGGGTTCAATTCCCGCCCGGGCCTCAAATCTTGTAGTATAGGAATGTCGCCGGGATGGCGGAATGGTAGACGCACAGGACTTAAAATCCTGAGAGAGCCTAAAAACTCTCATGTGAGTTCAAGTCTCACTCCCGGTACTAATTATGACTTTGTGCGCCCACCAGGGCTCGAACCTGGGACCATCGGATTAAGAGTCCGGTGCTCTACCAACTGAGCTATGGGCGCGTATTTCAAACTATAGCAAACCATTGTATCGTTTCAACATGGGCGAGTAGCCGAATTGGTACAGGCGCATGGCTTAGGACCATGTCTCGCAAGAGGTGGGGGTTCGAGTCCCCCCTCGCCCACCGCACCTTGACTTTCCCCTAGTTTCGTGTATTCTGCACAGCAGAAAGCGGTTATTTTCGTTGTTCAATTGAATTGAAAGGAAACATCATGTTCGACATCAAGAAGGTATATCGTTGGCTCGCAAAGAAGAATGTGGCGACACCAACAGCCGTTCCGGCAGACACAAAATCCGAGGGCCCTAAAAAGCCGATGATGGAAACGAAAACCTTGGACCTGGAGTGGCGCAAAAACGCTCGACAGGAGCTCGTGGATACGATAAAAGACTTGGAAGAGCGATTCAAAGCAGAAGAGGCGGAAATCAAAGAAGAGGGAGAGACAGACAAGTCCCTCTATCCGCAAGCTCCTCGGTTCTATTGGCTCTGGACGGTCGGCTCGTACGTTTCAGTGCAAGTGGTACTGGGGTATTACGCGCTGTTTTCGTTAACGGAGACTGTAATACCAGTCGGAATTCCGGTCAATGTTGGCGTGGTCGTCCTGTTATTGCAGGCCTTTCACTTTGCCAACTCTATCCGTTCAATCGAAGTTAACGATTTGGCCGGTTTCAGCTTCTTGGGCCGACCGTTATATGTCCCAAAATCTGGTCCTTACATAGTTCCATTGTGGATCTTGAGAATCATCAAGGCGGACAGAAACTACAAGGACGTGCGCTTCCCTGGTCCGGCGGATAAGATATTCCGCGTAAGCGAGGACGTACAGAAGGGGCGCGAAGAAGGCGGCGACATGCCTCCTGCAGACAAACCAGATTTGGTACGTCCGATATTCGTAACGACCGGAGAACCTAGACTGACGGACAACGACAAAAAGAAACTCAAAGAAAGCGGTGATTGGAATCCGCTCGATCGACAGCTCTCCGTGGAGATATCGTACTTCGTACGCTATCGCCCGAGTAAGGATTACGGCGGCATCTTCCGCATTGCTCGCAACTTGTCGGCAAAAACTGAAGAGATCGACAAACAAATTAAAGATCTCGTGCAGGAACAGTCGGGGCGCGATATGAAATCAGTTTTGACACGCCATACGTCGGCAACAATTATCGAGAACCGGGACCTTATCAACAAAGTATTCATTTTGAGGCTTCGCTTGGCGGTCATGCGGCTCGGTATTGATATCGACAAAGACGGTTGCGGGCTTGACGATCTAAACCCAAGCCGCGAAACCAATAAGGCGCAAGCGACTGTGGCGCGCGAGCAGTTCAACAAGCTCGCGACCATAACCAAAGCAGAGGCTGAGGGTGAAAGTTTCGCTCTCGTCGGTGCAGGTAAAGGACGTGCAGAACAATCGCGTTTGGAAGGGCTTGCCAAAGGATATAAAAAAATTAAGGAAGACCTTGGAATCGATGGTGAGGACGTTATCGCCTCAGAGACTGCGAAAGCATCTCTGGATAAGGCGAAGGCGTTCGTTGTAGGCACTTCCGGTGTCAAAGAACTCTTCGGACTGGTAGCCGCTGGTAAGGAAGCACTG